>Ga0335076_10000087_pt1 | contig 71835 bp, 64 predicted proteins | sample Lox_Sample_25_FD_206717 | JGI IMG/M metagenome (GOLD analysis project Ga0335076, IMG submission 206717) | Soil microbial communities from Loxahatchee National Wildlife Refuge, Florida, United States - Lox_Sample_2.5 | ecosystem: Environmental > Terrestrial > Soil > Wetlands | place: USA... | reverse complement strand
GGGGCGGGCCAGATGCTTTCCGGCCCGGATGATGCGGGGCAGGTCGTCGTGGTCGTCGAGGCTGCGGGTGTCAGTCGGCGCGCCGCAGTCACGCAACAGCAGCGCGCCGACGTCGCGTTCGGTCTCAGCCTGGCCGATCGCCTCCTCGAGCGGGATCTCACCGTCGTCGCCGAGCCCGACGTGACAGTGCGCGTCGACCAGTCCGGGCAGGATCCAGCCGCCGTCAAAAACGGTGGAGGCCCCCGAGACCGGTTCGGCGCTCATGCGGCCGTCGACGATCCACAGCTGGATCTCGGTGTCGTCGGGCAGCCCCAGACCCCGCACGTGCATGCGCACCGCGCGGCTACTTTCTTCCTGGGTTGCCAGGGAACTTGAGCTTGGACAGATCGAAGTCGGCCAACCCCGGTGGCAGTTCGTTGAGGCCCTCGGGCATCTGCGACAGGTCGGGGAAGCCGGCCGGCATGCCGGGAACTGCGGGCCCCAATGGGCTTCTGACCTTCGGTGGCGTGGGGCCGCGGGCTCCCTTCTTGCCCTTCTTGCCCTTCGCCCCTTTGCCCTTTCGGGTCGCGGACTTGCGGCCTATCCCGGGGATGCCCATGCCGCCGAGCATCGACGACATCATCTTGCGGGCCTCGAAGAACCGGTCCACCAGCTGGTTGACCTCCGACACCGTGACACCCGAGCCGTTGGCGATCCGCAGCCGCCGCGACGCGTTGATGATCTTGGGGTCGGCGCGCTCTTGCGGCGTCATCCCGCGGATGATGGCCTGCAGCCGGTCGAGTTGCTTGTCGTCGACCTCGGCCAGCGCGTCCTTCATCTGACCGGCGCCCGGCAGCATGCCCAAGAGGTTGCCGATCGGACCCATCTTGCGGATGGCGAGCATCTGCTCGAGGAAATCCTCCAGCGTCAGCTCGCCGGCGCCGATCTTGGCGGCGGCCTCCTCGGCACGCTGCGCGTCGAAGACCTGCTCGGCCTGCTCGATCAGGGTCAGCACGTCGCCCATGCCCAGAATCCGGCTGGCCATCCGGTCCGGGTGAAAGACGTCGAAGTCCTCGAGCTTCTCGCCGCTGGAGGCGAAAAGGATTGGCACACCGGTCACCTCGCGGACCGACAGCGCGGCGCCGCCGCGGGCGTCACCGTCGAGCTTGGTCAACACCACGCCGGTGAAGCCGACGCCCTCGCCGAAAGCCTCGGCGGTGGTGACGGCATCCTGGCCGATCATCGCGTCCAGGACGAACAGGACCTCATCGGGATTGACGGCGTCCCGGATGGCCGCGGCCTGCGCCATCAGTTCTTCATCGATGCCCAGCCGCCCGGCGGTGTCGACGATGACGACGTCGAAGTGTTTGGCGCGGGCCTCGGCCAGCCCCGCCGACGCGACGGCGACCGGGTCACCGGGTCCCGACTCCGGTGACGCCCCGGGGTGCGGCGCGAACACCGGAACCCCGGCGCGCTCGCCGACGACTTGCAGCTGGTTCACCGCGGCCGGCCGCTGCAGGTCGCAGGCCACCAGGAGTGGCGTGTGTCCCTGGCCGCGAAGCCATGCGGCCAATTTGCCGGCCAGCGTGGTCTTACCGGAACCCTGCAAACCGGCCAGCATGACGACGGTCGGCGGCGTCTTCGCAAACGCGAGCTGACGGGTCTCACCGCCCAGGATGCCGATCAGTTCCTCGTTGACGATCTTGACGACCTGTTGCGCCGGGTTGAGGGCACCCGAAACCTCGGCGCCCTTGGCACGGTCCTTGATCCGGCCCACGAACGCCCGCACGACGGGCAGCGAAACATCCGCTTCCAGCAGCGCCAGCCGAATCTCTCGGGTCGTGGCCTCGATATCCGCGTCGGTCAGTCGACCCTTGCCGCGCAGCCCCTGTAGGGCACCGGTCAATCGGTCGGACAGCGATTCAAACACCCCGCCAGCCTAGCGAGTGCCAGCGCGGGGGATCCGGGCGCAGGCTTCGCGACACATACACCACGCACACGACACGCCGACAAGCATCGCCATGGCTTATATTTCGGCGAAGCGGCGCGGCTAAGGGGTCAAGCTCATGCTCGAAGTCATCGAAAAGGGGTCCTGCACTGACGCACATCCGGTGCCGCTGCTTTTCGTCCATGGCGGCTGGCACGGCGCGTGGTGCTGGGACGACCACTTCCTGGACTTCTTCGCCGACGCCGGCTATCGCGCGGTTTCGATTAGCCTGCGCGGGCACGGCACCAGCCCCACACCCAAGCCGTTGCACAAGGTCTCCATCGCCGACTACATCGACGACGTCCGTTCGGTGGCCGACGACCTGGGTGGCGGACCGGTGCGCCACCCCGTCCTTATAGGCCATTCCCTGGGCGGCTTCGTGATCCAGCGCTACCTGGAAAAGCACAGCGCCCCGGCCGCGGTGCTGGTGGGCTCCGTGCCACCGCAGGGTGTGCTCAGATTGGCGTTGCGAGTCTGGCGCCGCCGACCGTCGATGACCATGGAAGCCTGGACCGACCGCACGCTGCTGAAATTCCTCGCCACCCCGGCGCTGGCCCGCGAGTACCTCTTCTGCGCCGACACGCCCGAGGCCATCGTCGAATCCTGCATGCAACGGGCCGGGGCCGAGAGCATTCGCGCCGCCATGACCGATCCGATGGTCCGCCGCGTCAGAACCCGGCGGGTGAACACCGCGATCCTGGTCCTGGGCGCGGTGCACGACGGCTTCGTCAGTGTCGGCGATGTGCGCGCGACGGCGCGCGCCTACCGAACGGAGCCGGAGTTCTTCGACATGGGGCACAACATGATGCTCGAACCGGGATGGCCTGACGTCGCCAAACGAATCCACGCGTGGCTTGAAACCCGCGACCTGGCGAGCCAGGCGGTCTAGTCAGGCTCGAGTCGCTGCCGGCGCCGAAAAGCGTTGGCATGCTACATTTCACACCCGCCAACGGCCGCGTCGACGCTGTTGCGGACACGAAGACGCCGTGCGCGCGAAGCATCTATGGGGGGAGCTGTGTCGATGCGGTCGAGCAGCGACACCGGCTTGCCGTTGCGCGGCTGGCAGCGCAGGGCGCTGGTGCGTTACCTTGCCGCCCAGCCGCGCGATTTCCTGGCGGTCGCCACCCCCGGCTCGGGAAAAACGACGTTTGCGCTTCGGGTGGCTGCCGAACTGCTCAGCCATCGCGCCGTCGAGCAAATCACCGTCGTGGTGCCCACCGAGCACCTCAAGGTTCAGTGGGCGCTGGCCGCGCAACGGCACGGCCTTGCCCTGGACCCCAGGTTCTCCAACACCAGCCCCCAGACCTCACCGGAATACCACGGCGTGATGGTGACCTACGCGCAGGTCGCCGCGCATCCGACGCTGCACCGGGTGCGCACCGAGCAGCGCAAGACCCTGGTCGTCTTCGATGAGATCCATCACGGCGGTGACGCCAGGACCTGGGGCGAGGCCATCCGCGAGGCGTTCAGCGACGCCACGCGCCGACTTGCCTTGACGGGCACTCCCTTTCGCAGCGACGACAGCCCGATCCCGTTCGTCACCTACACATCCGACGCCGACGGGGTGCTGCGGTCGCGGGCCGACCACACCTACGGCTACGCCGAGGCTCTCGCCGACGGTGTGGTCCGGCCGGTGGTTTTCCTCGCCTACTCCGGGCAGGCGCGCTGGCGGGACAGCACCGGCGAGGAGCACGCCGCACGGTTGGGCGAGCCGCTGTCCGCCGATCAGACCGCACGGGCGTGGCGGACGGCGCTCGACCCCGTCGGCGAATGGATGCCCGCGGTGATCGCAGCGGCCGACGAGCGGCTGCGCCAGAAGCGCGCCCACGTGCCCGACGCCGGCGGCATGATCATCGCGTCCGACCGCACCGCGGCCCGCGCGTACGCCGCCCTGCTGACGAAGCTGACCTTCCAGGCGCCCGCGGTCGTGCTGTCCGACGACCCCGGATCGTCGGCCCGCATCACCGAATTCGCCGAAGGCACCGCGCGGTGGCTGGTCGCGGTGCGCATGGTCTCCGAGGGCGTCGACGTGCCCCGGCTGTCGGTCGGCATCTACGCCACCAGCGCCTCGACGCCGCTGTTCTTCGCGCAGGCCATCGGCCGGTTCGTGCGGTCACGCCGGCCGGGAGAAACCGCGAGCATCTTCGTGCCGTCGGTGCCCAGCCTGCTGCAGCTCGCCAGCGAGCTGGAGGCCCAGCGCAACCATGTGCTCGGCCAGCCGCACCGGGAGGCCGATGACGATCCCCTCGACGGTGATCCCGCCGTCAGGGCGCAAACCGAAAAGAGCGAAACGAACGCGGGTTTCACCTCCTTGGGCGCCGACGCCGAGCTGGACCAGGTCATCTTCGATGGATCCTCGTTCGGCACCGCCGCCCCGGCCGGCAGCGACGAGGAGGCCGATTACCTCGGCATCCCCGGGTTGCTCGACGCCGATCAGATGCGCGCCCTGCTGCACCGGCGCCAAGACGAGCAACTCAAGAGGCGGGCCGCCCACGGGGCAGATACGCCGCCAGCGTCGTATTCGGTGCATGGCCAGCTCCGCGATTTGCGCCGCGAGCTGAACACCCTCGTCTCGGCAACCCACCACCGCACCGGCAAACCCCACGGATGGATTCACAACGAACTTCGCCGTCGCTGCGGGGGCCCACCCATTGCCGCGGCGACCCGCGAGCAGATCCAGGCCCGCATCGAAGCCCTCAGGCAGCTGAACTCCGAGCAATCCCGGTGGGGCTAGCCGACGGCGACCTCTTCGGGGCCGCCCAACACGGCCATCAGGTGCTTCTGCACCGCCGATTGCGCGTCGGCCGGCAGCTCCACGCAGAACACGTCGGCCGCCGTCGACCCGAACGTGTGCACCTTCGCCCAGGCGATGTCCGCTCCCCCACGCTCCAGCGCCCGGGCCAGCAGCGCCAGCAGGCCCGGCCGGTCCATGGCGCGCACTTCCAGGAGCAGCTGCCCTTGGGCGGTGTCATCGAGCCACACGATGCGCGGCGGGGCGGTCGAGCGGGTCACGGGGACCCCGGCCAGCACCTCTCCCGCCCGGGCGGCCGAATCGGCGGCCTCGCTGTCGCGCTTCTCCACCATGGCCAGGACGTCGATATCGCCCGCGAGGGCACCGACGAACTGTTGGCGCAGCAGGTCGGCCGCGGCCGGGGAGCCGAAGCGCGGTGACACCACGAACTCGGTGATCGCGACGCCTTCGTGGCTGTTGACCGTCGCCGAATGGACTCCCAGCGAGTTGAGCGCCAGCACAGCGGCGGCCTTCGGCACCAGTCCGCGCTGGTCGGGGGCCACCATGACGACCCGGTACATGCGGGCGCTGTCACCGGGTGTGATCTCGACGTGAACGCCGCGGTCGGCGGCCAGTGAAAGATAGTGCGGCGCAGTGGGATCGGCCTTCGGCAGCGGCTCACCGGCCATCATCATCCGGCAGCGACGCACCAAATCTTCGATCAGGGACGCCTTCCAATCGCTCCACACCCCGGGGCCGGTCGCCTTCGAGTCCGCCTCGGTCAGCGCGTGCAACACCTCGAGAAGGAGCGGATCCCCGCCCATCGCCTCCGATACGCCCTCAATGGTGTTGGGATCGTTCAGATCGTTTTGGGTGGCCACGACCGGCAGCAGCAGGTGGTGCCGGACGAGCATCGAAAGGAACTCGGCGTCCTTGGGCGCGACGCCGAGCCTGGGACCGATTTCGAGGGCCATCTCGGCCCCGAGCACGCTGTGATCGACACCCCTGCCCTTGCCGATGTCGTGCAGCAGCGCGCCGAGCGCAAGCAGATCGGGTCGTGCCACCCGGGTGGCCAGCGGCGCGGCGTTGACGGTTGTCTCGATCACGTGACGGTCCACCGTCCACTTGTGCGCGACATCGCGGGGCGGAAGGTCGCGGATCGCGCCCCATTCCGGTAACAGCCTGTCCCACAGCCCGGTGCGGTCGAGCGCTTCGATCGTGGCCACCGCCGTAGGGCCGGCGGAGAGCACAACCAAAAAGTCGTCCAATGCCTCGGAGGGCCAGGGAATTGGCATCTCGGGCGCGCCGGCGGCCAGGCGGCTCAGCGTGGCGGCGCCGATCGGCAGCCCGGTGTCGGCCGACGCGGCGGCCACCCGCAGCACCAGGCCGGCGTCGGTATCGGGGGAAGCATCGCGGGCGAGCACGATCTCTCCGGCATACTCCACGACGCCCTCGTCCAGCGGTCGCCGCTTGGGCCGCCGCACGAGGGCGGACACGCCGCGCCGCGGCAACGCGTTTTCGGCGGTCCGCAGCCCCGTTGCGGCGTGATACGCGATGGTGCGGCCGGCGCCGGACAGCTTGCGGGACAGGTCGAATCGGTCACCGATGTGCAGGGCGGCGCTGATCTCGTCGGCGTACTGGGCCAGCAGCTGATCACGCCCGCGCCCGGACACCCGGTGCAGCTCGGTGCGCACGTCGAGGAGCGTCAGATAGGCATCGTCCAGTGATCCGCCCGGCGATTCCGGGCGGGCCATACCGTGGCGGTCGATGAGCTGGGCCACCCCAAGCGCGTCAAGCAGTTGCACGTCGCGAAGGCCACCGCGCCCCGATTTCAGGTCCGGCTCGGCCCGCTGCGATATCCGGCCACAACGCTGCCAGCGGGCATTCGTGATTTCCACGAGCTCGTCCATCCGGGAGCGAATTGCGCTGCGCCACTGCCTCCTTGCGCCGGCGATCAATTCCTCCGACAGCTGAGCGTCGCCGGCGATGTGGCGGGCGTCCAACATGCCCAGGGCGGCGATCATGTCCTCGTTGGCGACGCCGAGAGCCCCGGATACCGTTCGCACGCTGTGGTCGAGCCGAACGTTGGCGTCCCACAACGGATACCACAGCTTGTCGGCGACGCGCTGGAGCAGATCGGCGGACTTGTTGTTGTGCAACAACATTAGGTCAAGATCGGAATACGGCAGCAACTCGTGGCGGCCCAGCCCGCCGACCCCGACGATGGCGAACCCACTGGTATCGGCGATCCCGATCTCGGCCGCCTTGGCAATCAGCCAGGACTCGTGCAGATCCTGCCACGCGTGGCGCAGCTCGGCCGCGTGCAGTCCACTGCCGTCCGAGAGCAACTTACGCCGCGCGGTGGCTAAATCACTTCCCGCGCAGGCGCTTTCTCTTCCCGGTACAGACGACCCGGACGGGCCGGGTGGGTCCAGTTTCATACCCTCCCGGCCCGTCCGGCCTGGATCAGCAATGTACGACTAAGGTCAGAGGGCATCGGTCCCGCGTTCACCGGTGCGCACCCGCACGATGGTTTCCACGGGGCTGACCCAGACCTTGCCGTCACCGATCTTGCCGGTGCGCGCCGCCCGGACGACGCTGTCCACGACCTTGTCGACGATGGAGTCGTCGACGACGACCTCGATCCGGACCTTGGGCACGAAGTCCACCGAGTATTCGGCACCCCGGTAGACCTCGGTGTGGCCCTTCTGCCGCCCGTAGCCCTGAATCTCGCTGACCGTCATACCCAGGACACCCGCCTCCTCGAGGCTGGTCTTGACGTCATCCAGGGTGAACGGCTTCACGATCGCGGTGACCAGCTTCATGACTGCTCTGCCTCCACTTTCTCCTCGGCCCAGTCCTCAGAACCGTTACGTTCATCCACAGCGACTCGCGTCGAAAACACCGACCCCTGGCCGCCGATCACTCCGAAATCGTAACCGCTCTCAGCGTGCTCAGCCTCGTCGATCCCCGTGGATTCTGCCTCGGGGTTGAGACGCAGCCCGATGGTGTACTTCAGGATCAATGCCAAGATGAGGGTGACGATGCCGGAGTAGAAGAGAACGGCGAACGCACCGACGGCCTGCCGCTCCAGCTGCGACCAGCCGCCGCCGTAGAACAACCCCTTTGACACCCCGGCCACGCCATTGATCGCCGGGCTCTCCGGCGCCGCGAGCAGGCCCACCAGCAGCGTGCCCGTTAGACCACCGATCATGTGCACCCCGACGACGTCCAGCGAGTCGTCGAAGCCGAGCCTGAATTTCAGCCCACATGCCAGCGCGCACACCACGCCGGCCACCGCGCCGACCACCAGGGCGCCCAGCACGTTGACCGACGAGCACGAGGGTGTGATGGCGACCAGTCCGGCGACGATGCCCGACGCCGCTCCCAGCGTCGTGGGCTTCCCGTCGCGGATGCGCTCGGTGAGCAGCCACGCGAGCATGGCGGTCGCCGTCGCCACCGTGGTGGTGATGAAGGTCGAACCGGCGGAGCCGTTCGAGCTGGTCGCCGACCCGGCGTTGAACCCGAACCAGCCGAACCACAGCAACCCGGCGCCGAGCATCACGAACGGCAGGTTGTGCGGGCGGAACAGCGTCGTCGGCCAGCCCTTGCGCTTGCCCAGGACGATCGCCAGCATCAGGCCGGCCACACCGGAGTTGATATGGACCGCGGTTCCGCCTGCGAAGTCGATCGCGTGCAGCTTGTTGTTGATCCAGCCACCGTGCTCGGACGCGAACCCGTCGGCCGCGAAGACCCAGTGTGCGACGGGGAAGTAGACCAACGTCGCCCACAGTCCGGCGAACACCAGCCAGGCGGTGAACTTCAACCGGTCTGCCACCGCGCCCGAGATCAGCGCGACGGTGATGATTGCGAACATCAGCTGGAAGGCCACGAAGACGGTGGCGGGCATGGTGCCGGCCAGCGGGATGTCGACTTGTGCGACGCCCTTGCTCGGATCGGCCTTAACGGCATTGCCGCCGATGAGCTTCGCCAGGCCCCAGTAGTCGGACGGCTTGCCTACTACGCCCCATTTGTCGTCACCGAATGACATCGAGTAGCCGTAGAGCACCCACAGCACGGTCACCACGCCCATCGCGCTGATGCTCATCATGAGCATGTTCAGCACGCTTCTGGTACGGACCATGCCGCCGTAGAAGAAGGCAAGACCCGGTGTCATCAACAACACCAGAGCGGAACTCGCCAACATCCAGGCGGTATCGCCGGTATCGGGTTGGCCCAATTGCGGGAACGCCACTCGCTATCACCTCCGGTCACACAGGAAAGGCCGTCAGACGTGCGCCTGTGGCCTGCGAGAACCATGCGCAATTGTTGTTTCGGCAATGGGGCCTGTGTGTTTCGCCGGGATTAACGTCCCGCACGCCGTGTAAGGGGATTCAGCCGAGCAGGGCATCCACGAAGGCGGTGGGTTCAAAGGGCGCCAGATCGTCGGGACCTTCGCCGAGCCCGACCAGTTTCACCGGCACCCCGAGTTCTTGCTGGACGCGGAAAACGATGCCGCCCTTGGCCGTTCCGTCCAGCTTGGTCAGCACCGCGCCGGTGATGTCGACGACGTCGGCGAACACGCGGGCCTGGGCCAGCCCGTTCTGCCCGATGGTGGCGTCGAGCACTAGCAACACCTCGTCGACCGCGGCGCGCCGGGTTACCACACGCTTGACCTTGTCGAGCTCGTCCATCAGCCCGACTTTGGTGTGCAGCCGCCCGGCGGTGTCGATGACGACGACGTCGGCGCCGGAGGCGATGCCCTTGTCAACGGCGTCGTACGCCACCGAGGCCGGGTCGGCGCCTTCGGCCCCGCGCACCACCTCCGCGCCCACCCGGGCGGCCCAGGTCTGCAGCTGATCGGCTGCCGCGGCGCGGAAGGTGTCCGCCGCGCCCAGCACGACGCGCCGCCCGTCGGCCACCAGCACCCGCGCCAGCTTGCCGACGGTGGTGGTTTTCCCGGTGCCGTTCACGCCGACGATGAGCAGCACGGAGGGATGGTCGGCGTGCGGCAGCGCGCGGATCGAGCGGTCCATGTCGGGTTGCAGCTCGTTGATCAAGACGTCGCGTAGCACGGCCTTCGCGTCGGCCTCGGTGCGGACGTTGCCGCTGGCCAGCCGGCTGCGCAGCTGCGAGATCACCGACTCGGCGGCTACCGGGCCCAGGTCGGCGACCAGCAGGGTGTCCTCGACGTCCTGCCAGGATTCCTCGTCCAGGTCGCCGCCGCCGATCAGGCCCAGCACGCTGCGCCCGAGCGCGTTCTGCGACCTGGCCAGCCGGCCGCGGAGGCGTTCCAGCCGGCCCTCGGGTGGGGCGATGGCCTCGATCTCGGCCGCCTCGGGCACCGGCGGGGCCTCGGGCACCGGCGGGGCCTCGGGCACCGGCGGGGCCTCGGGCACCGGCGGGGCCTCGGGCACCGGCGGGGCCTCGGGCACCGGCGGGGCCTGCGGGGCCGGGGGCGGTGGCTGCAGTGTCTCGGGTTCCGGCAGTTGGACGTCGGAGATCGTGCGCCGCGGCGCGTCGCGGGGAATGGTCGCGTCGTCGCCTACCGCGGGCAGCCCACTGGTGTCGAGCCGGTCTGTTGTCGGGGTGCGGCTGAACGTGATGCCGGACGACGCGGTGTAGCCGCCGGAACGGTCGAGTGCGCCGGGTTCGGGGCGGGCCAGGCGGATCCGCCGCCCACGGTAACGCACCAGGCCCAGGACCAGCGCGGCCAGGGCGACTACGACGATTAGGACCGCGACGGCGATCCAAAGACCTTGCGACACGCTGACATTCTTTCAAGTCGCCCGGCGCCGGCTCGACCGGCCCTCGTCAACTCGAGACCAGCTGCTCCACCTGCTGCCCGCGCATCCGCTGCGAGATCACCGCCGTGATGCCGTCGTCCTGCATGGTCACGCCGTACAGCGCGTCGGCGACCTCCATCGTCGGCTTCTGGTGGGTGATGATGATGATCTGCGACTTGGCCCGCAACAGCTCGAACAGGCCGATCAGGCGGCGCAGGTTGGTGTCGTCGAGCGCGGCCTCCACCTCGTCCATGATGTAGAACGGCGACGGGCGGGCCCGGAAGATCGCCACCAGCATCGCCACCGCCGTCAGCGCCTTTTCGCCGCCGGACAGCAAAGACAGCCGGGTGATCTTCTTGCCGGGCGGGCGCGCCTCCACCTCGATGCCCGTGGTGAGCATGTCGTTGGGGTCGGTCAGCCGCAGCCGGCCCTCCCCGCCGGGGAACAGGGCGGCGAATACATCCCGGAATTCCCGCTCGACGTCGATAAATGCGTCGCTGAACACCTGCAGGATGCGGGCGTCGACGTCGGCGATGACGTCGAGCAGGTCCTTGCGGGCGGCCTTGACGTCCTCGAGCTGGGTCGACAGGAAGTTGTAGCGCTCCTCCAGCGCAGCGAACTCCTCCAACGCCAACGGATTGACCCTGCCCAGCTCGGCCAGCTCGCGCTCGGCCCGTTTGGCCCGGCGCTCCTGGGTGGCCCGGTCATAGGGCATCGGGGCGGGCGCGACCACCTGCTCCCCGCGCTCCCGGGCCTGGTCGAACTCGGCCATTTCGAGCTCGGTCGGCGGCAGGGGAACCTCGGGACCGTACTCGGCGATCAGGTCGGTGGGCGCCATTCCGAACTGCTCGAGCACCATCTGCTCGAGTTGCTCGATGCGCAGCGCCGCCTGGGCGTTGGCCACCTCGTCGCGGTGCAGCGAATCGGTGAGGGTGGCCACCCGGGCGCTCAGCGCGTGCACCTCGTCGCGCACCGCGGCCATCGCCGCCGAGCGCTCCCGGCGTTCGGCGGCCAGTGCGTCGCGGATTGCCGATGCCGCGGCAACGACCCGGTCCAGTCGCGACGCCAGCAGCCGCCCGGCCTCGGCCACCGCCGCGGCCACGGCGGCCGCGCGCAACCGCGCCGCGCGCGCCTGCTGGGCCCGCAGCCGCGCCTCGCGCTCGGCCGCGGCCGCCCGGCGCAACGAGTCCGCCCGCCCGCGCACGGCGTTGGCGCGCTCCTCGGCGGTACGCACGGCCAGCCGGGCCTCCACTTCCGCGCCGCGGGCGCTTTCGGCGGCAGCGGCGATCTGCTGGCGACTGAACATCGAGTCGGGTTCGGCCGCGTCGGCCTGCTGGGTCTCTTGGGCGTTGCGCAGCCGGGTTTCCAGCTCGGTGACCTCTTCGACGGCCTGGGCGCGGCCCGTTTCCAGCTCCTCGCGCTGCCGCAGCAACCTGCTCCACTCTTCCTCGGCCGCGCGGGCGTCTTGGCCGAGCCGGCCCAGCTGCTCGTACATCGCCGAGATCGCGGTGTCGGATTCGTTCAGCGCCGCGAGCGCCTGCTCCGCGGAATCCTGACGCGCGGCCTGCTCGGTCAGCGCCCCGGACAGCGCCGCGGTCAGTTGCGCCACCTGCGCTTCCGCGGCGGTCAGCTCGCTGCCGGCCTTGTCGATTTCCGAGGTGACCTCCAGCGTGGACAGCTTGCGGTCGGAGCCGCCGCTCACCCGGCCGGCGCCCACCAGATCGCCGTCGAGCGTGACCGCGCGCAACCGGGGATGCGCCGCCACCAGCTCCAGCGCTTGGTCCAGGTCGCTGACGACCGCGACACCCGAGAGCATGGCCGTCATGGCGCCGCGCAGCCGCGCGGGCGCCTCGACCAGGTCAAGCGCCCACAGCGCGCCGTCGGGCAGGCCGCCGTGGGGCGTGGGTTGGTCGGCCGGCCAGTCTCCCAACACCAGCGCCGCCCGGCCACCGTCGGCTTGCTTGAGGGCGGTCACCGCGGAACGGGCCGCGCCGAAGCTTTCGGCGGCCAGCGCGTCGGCCGCCGAACCGAGCACCGCGGCCAGCGCCGCCTCGTATCCGGGCCGGACCTTGACCAGCTTGGCAATCGGCCCGAAAAGCCCTGTGCCAGCGTGGTTTTGCGCAAGCCAAGCCGCACCGTCCTTGCGTTCCAGGCCCACCGAGAGCGCATCGATGCGGGCGCGCAGCGAAGCCACTTCCCGTTCGGCGCCCCGCTCGGCCGCCTGCAGTTCGGCGACGCGCTCGTCGGCCAGCCGCAACGCGGCCACGGTCCGCTCGTGGTGCTCGTCGAGGCCCACCTCGCCCTGATCCAGTTCACCGACGCGTGCCTGCACGGTTTCGAACTCCGCGCGGGTCTGCTGTGCGTGCGTGCCGGCGTGTTCGATGCGCTCGGACAGGCGCGCGACGCTGTCATCGATCGATTCGACGCGCGCCCGCATGGTCTCGACCTGACCGGCCAGCCGCGCCAGGCCCTCGCGCCGGTCCGCCTCCGCCCGCACGGCCGCCAGGTGGGCTCGATCGGCCTCGGCGGCCTCGCGCTCGCGCTCGGCCAATTCGGCGCGGGCGGCGTCCAGGCGGGTGCGCGCCGCGGCCAGTTCGACCAACAGCCGCTGCTCGGCCACCTCCACCTGCTGGGCCTCGGCTTCCAGCTCCTCGGGTTTTCTGGGGTGGGTGTCGCCGGCCGCCACCGGCTCGACGTCGAGATGCTGAGCGCGTTCGCTGGCGATACGCACCGTGGCGGCCACGCGCTCGGCCAGGGCGGACAGCCCGAACCAGGTGTGCTGGACCGATTCGGCCCGCACCGAGAGTTCGGCGAGCGCGGTCTCGTGCGCGGTCAGTTCCTCTGACGCCACCGCCAGGCGGCCGGCGGCCTCGTCGTGCTCGCGGCGCATGGTGGCCTCGGCCTCCAAGATCGCGTCCCGCTGCACCTGCCGGCTGACCATGTCGTCGGCGGCCAGCCGTAGCCGCGCGTCGCGCAGGTCGGCCTGGATGGTCTGGGCGCGACGGGCCACCTCGGCCTGGCGGCCCAACGGTTTGAGCTGGCGGCGCAGTTCGGTGGTCAGGTCACCGAGCCGGGCCAGGTTAGCCTGCATGGAATCGAGCTTTCGCAGCGCCTTTTCTTTGCGCTTGCGATGCTTGAGGACGCCCGCGGCTTCTTCGATGAACGCGCGGCGGTCTTCGGGCCGCGACTGCAGGATCTCGTCGAGCTTGCCCTGGCCGACGATGACGTGCATCTCGCGGCCGATTCCGGAGTCGCTCAGCAGCTCCTGGACATCCATCAAACGGCAACTGCTGCCGTTGATTTCGTATTCGCTGGCGCCGTCGCGGAACATCCTGCGGGTGATCGACACCTCGGAGTACTCGATCGGCAGCGCGTTGTCGGAGTTGTCGATGGTGACGGTGACCTCGGCGCGGCCCAGCGGGGCCCGCGAAGACGTGCCGGCGAAAATGACGTCTTCCATCTTCCCGCCGCGCAGAGTCTTTGCTCCCTGCTCCCCCATCACCCATGCGAGGGCGTCGACGACGTTGGATTTGCCGGATCCGTTGGGCCCCACGACCGCGGTGATGCCCGGCTCGAAGCGCAGAGTCGTCGGCGATGCGAAGGACTTGAAGCCCTTCAGCGTCAGACTCTTGAGGTACACGGCGTGCCAGACTACCGCTCAAATCGCCATGGTCAGCTTCACGGAGGGGTGTCGGCCTGCCCGAAATATGCCCTGTCGTCCACAGCTCGACGCACTGGCCACAGTGGCCACATCAGTCACCGGGAGGGGCGACGTTGCTCTCTGAAACGTGATAGCGCCCGCGATATCAAATTTGCAGCTAGAACATGGGCAGCTTCGGCGGTATCGCTGTGATTGATGTGACACGGGCCCGTCAACGCTCAACGAAACCGTCGAATTGCTCTTGCGGCTCCGACCAGTCGGCGACCACCTTCTCGACACGGCCCGGCGCAACCCCGCCTTCCAGCAGCTGCAGCAATTTCTCGCCCGCCTCGCGCGGTCCCTGGGCGACCACCAGCACGCGGCCGTCGGCCTGGTTAGACGCGTACCCGGTGAGGCCGAGCTCCAGGGCTCGGCAGCGGGTCCACCAGCGGAAACCGACCCCCTGGACCCTCCCGTGCACCCAGGCGCTGAGCCGCACGTCAGGATCCGGCTCAGGATTTGACATCGGCAACCTCGAAGTTGACGGTGGTGCCGGACTTGAGCGTGCGCCCGACGGTGCAGACCAGGTCGACGGCCCGGTTGGCGACCACCTGCACGCGCTGCCTCTCCTCCTCGGACAATCCGGACAGGTCCAGCTCGAGGGTCTCCTCGAGCAGCGGATAGCGTTCCTGCTCACGGTCGGCGGCGCCGGACACCTTGACCACGGCCGTGTACTCGTCGCCGAGCCGGCGGGCCAGGGGCTCGTCGGTGGACATACCGCTGCACGCGGCCAGCGCGACCTTGAGCAGCTCGCCCGGGGTGAATACTCCCTCGACGTCCTCGGAGCCGACAAGAACCTGCGCGCCGCGCGAGCTGTATCCCGTGTAGCGGCGCGATCCGGTGCGCTCGACCCACAGTTCCGTCATGGCCTATTTCTACCGGGCGGCCGTTGCGTCGAGATCGACGGAGCGTGGAAAAGTTCGAGAGGACACGACGCCAACGTCGATCTCGACGCAGGCGTTGGGCCGCCGCCTATCATTCCTTTCGAAACGTCCACCTGGCCGCCCGTGGCCGCTAGGAGTCGTCAGGAGCGTCGTGACGACCACCGTTATCTTCGTGCCGGGCACCCGTCCGGGAAGGCCGCTGACGACCGACCAGCAGCACAAGGTCATGACGTCAGTGTTCGGTGGCGCGTTCGCCGGGCCGGACTACGCATGCCAGCGACTCGACTATCCGGCCAAGTTCTGGCCGCTGACGGGTGCGTCGTCACCCACTCTGGGCGTGTCGATCGCACAAGGCGTGCCGACGCTCGACGCGGCAATCAAAAGGACGACCGGCGCCATGGTGGTGGTCGGGTTCAGCCAGGGGTGCTTGGTGATCGAGCAAGAGTTGCGCAACCTCGAGACTGATCCCGACGCTCCGCCACCCTCCGCCATGAGCGTCGTCCTCGTCTCGGATCCCATCAGGCCGGGCGGGATGCTCAGCAGCCACTTCGCGCCTGGCCAGACCATCCCTGTGCTCAACTACACGATGATCGAGCCGGCCAACACGCAGTACGACGTGACTGTGATCGAGCGCGAATACGACGGCGCCGCGGACTGGCCAGAAAACCGTCGCGCCACCATTGCCACATTGAATGCCATCGCCGGGTTCCTGACGATGCACTGCGGACTGCCGCGGCCGGCAAAGCGGCCACACCCGCACCTGCCCAACAGTTCGACGCCGGTGCTGAACATGACCACATGCCCACGTGGCGGCACCATCGTCACATATCTGTATCCGACGCGGCCGCTGCCGCTCACTCGGTTTTTACCAGCGTTTATGCGCAACTTCGCCTCGGGACTAATCCAGCCTCGCATCGACGCCGGATACGACCGGTCCGCACGCAAGTACAGGTGGATGTAACACCGGCATCGTCGGTCCGACCGTCGAGTGTGCGCTGACGGCGTTGAGTGTGCGGACAGGGCAGGAATTTCCTCGTTCGGCCGCCTTGAACACACAGCGAAATCCACCGCCGCACACCCAAAGCCCTGGGCACACTCACCGCCGGGGCCGCGGCTGACATCTGGGGCAGTAGAACGACGAACGGTTCATGAATTTCTCCCGCCGCATCACCGCGCCGCAGCGCCGGCACGCTTCGCCTTCGCGGCCGTAAGCGTCCAGGGACCGATCGAAGTACCCCGACTCGCCGTTGACGTTGACATACAGCGAGTCGAACGAGGTCCCGCCGTTTGCCAGCGCGTCGCGCATCACATCGGCGGCGGCGTCCAGAACGGCGATCAGTTGGCGGCGGCTCAACGTGGCCGCGATGCGCGCGCCGTTCACCTTGGCCCGCCACAGCGCTTCGTCCGCGTAAATGTTGCCGATGCCCGACACCACCTGCTGATCGAGGAGCTGTCGCTTGAGCTCGGAATGCTTGCGCCGCAACACTTTCACCACCGCATCCGCGTCGAAGCGCGGGTCCAGCGGGTCACGCGCCAGGTGGGCGACGGGCACCGGCACCACGCTGCCGTCCACACTCACCAGATCCGCGAGCATCCACCCCCCGAAGGTGCGCTGGTCGGCGAAGCTCAGCACGGTCCCGTCGTCGAGCAGCGCAGAGATGCGGACGTGGTCGGCGCGCGGCACCTCACCCAGCAGCATCTGCCCGCTCATGCCGAGGTGCACGACGAGCGCCGTGTCCGGGTCGTCCGGACCGTCGAGCAGCAGCCACAGGTACTTGCCGCGCCGGCCGGTTCCGGTGATCCGCGCGTCGAGCAGCCGGGCGGTGAGGTCGGCGGGACCGGCCTCGTGGCGCCGCACGGCGCGGGGATGGTGCACGCGGACCGCCGTGATCGTCTTGCCCACGACGTGGGCCTGCAAGCCGCGGCGCACCACCTCGACTTCGGGCAGTTCGGGCATTCAGTGATAATCGCAAGCGTGGCGCAGCCGGGCGCTGGGGGTACTCCCCGGCTCCGCGGGTCCCCCGCCCGCTCGCGGGGGACGGGTCATCACCATCGGTCTAGGCGGACGTTTTCCCCGCGGTGTCCAGCACTTCCAGCGCTTTCCAGGTCGCGGCCGCGGCCTTCTGCTCGGCTTCCTTCTTCGAGCGGCCCACGCCCGACCCGTACTCGGTGTCCATGACGACGACCACCGCGGTGAATTCCTTGTCGTGGTCCGGCCCGGTGGAGGTGACCACGTAGGACGGCGCGCCCATCCCGCGCGCCGCGGTCAGCTCCTGCAAGCTGGTCTTCCAGTCCAGCCCGGCTCCCAGCGTGGGCGCGGCGTCCAGCAGAGTGCCGAACAGCCGCAGGATGACATCACGCGCCGTGTCGATGCCGTGCTGCAGGTAGATGGCGCCGAGCAGCGATTCCATGCCGTCGGCCAGGATGCTCGACTTGTCGGCCCCGCCGGTATTCGCCTCGCCGCGGCCGAGAAACAGATGAACGCCGAGACCCTCGTCGGACAGGCTCCGCGCGACGTCGGCCAACGCCTGGGTGTTGACCACGCTGGCCCGCAACTTGGCCAGGTCGCCCTCCGACCGGTCGGGATGGCGATGGTAGAGCTCGTCGGTGATGGTCAGGCCCAGCACGGCGTCGCCGAGAAACTCCAGGCGTTCGTTGGTCGGTAACCCGCCGTGCTCGTAGGCGTAGCTGCGGTGCGTCAACGCCAGCGACAGCAGCTCGTCGGGCAGGTCGACCCCGAGCGCGTCGAGCAGGGCTTCCCGCGACGTCACCGCTCGTCCCGCGGAGTATTCGGGCCGGGATGTTCCGGCGGCAACATGTCGGCCAACTTGGCCCACCGGGGGTCGATGCGATCGTGGTGGTGACCGGGCTCGGCCGCCAGCGCGACACCGCATTCGGGGCACAACCCCGGGCAATCCGGGCTGCACACAGGCGAGAACGGCAGGTCCAGTCCGACGGCGTCGATGATGGATTGCTCCAGGTCGACGGTGTTGTCGACGATGTGACCGACCTCGTCTTCCTCGGTGGTCGCCTCGGTCGTGCTGTCGGGGTAGGCAAACAGCTCGGTCAAGCGGACCTGCACGCGCCCGTTCACCGGGGTCAGGCAGCGGGCGCATTCGCCGACAGTGGGGCCGGTGACCGTTCCGGTGACCAGCACGCCTTCGGACACCGACTCGACCCGCAGGTCCAGTTCCAACGGGGTGCCCGCCTCGATCGCGATCATCTCCAGTCCGATGCGCGACGGGCTGGGCACGGTGTCCCGCAGGGTGACCATCGCTCCGGGACGTCGCCCGAGGCGCGTGATGTCGAACCTCATCGGCGAGGTCGGCCGTGGGGCTACGCCGCGGGCCAGTGATGTGCTGTGCTGCCGCGTCATAGAAGAAATCCTACGGCGCCCGCTGTGTAAGGAAAGGGCGCAGAGGTGGTCGCGGTCGCCGGTTAGCGCGTCGCGTAGTCGTGAGTGCCGGCGGCCGTCCGGAGCTGGTGGCGACCCCGCCCCACGGACCGCAGCGTGCCGTTGAGGAACTCCTCGAACTCGGCGAGCTTGTTGTCGACGTAGATGTCGCATTCACCGCGCAGCCGGTCGGCCTCAGCGTGCGCCGTGTCGATGAGACGGGTGGACTCGGCGTTGGCCGCCTCCACCACGCTGTTCTGCGACACCAGGCGCTGCTGCTCCTTGATGCCCTCTTGCACGGCCTTCTCGTAGGAGATGTTGCCGTTCTCGATCAGCCGGTCGGCCTCCGCCTGGGCGCGTCCGACGCTGGCCTCGTACTCGCGTTTCGCGGCCGTGGCGATGCGAATCGACTCCTCGCGAGCCTCACCGACCATCCGCTCGCTGTGCTGGCGCGCCTCGCTCACCATCCGATCGGCCTGTGCTTTCGCATCGGACAGCAACCGGTCCGCCTCCGCGCGGGCGTGGTTGAGCATCGACTCCGACTCCGTGGTCGCCGAGGAGACCATGGATTCGGCGTGCGCCTTGGCGTCCTGCAGCATCGAGTCGCGGGCATCGAGCACGTCCTGGGCGTCGTCGAGCTCGCCGGGGATCGCATCTTTGATGTCGTCGATCAGCTCCAGCACATCACCGCGGGGCACGACGCAGCCGGCCGTCATCGGCACGCCACGCGCCTCTTCGACGATGGCGCCCAATTCGTCCAGCGCTTCAAAAACTCGGTACACGGCCATACCCTCCTGGCGTCTTACAAAGATCCTGTTGTTACCAGTGTGCCTGTTGTTACGTCTGTGACAGCGGTGGCGAGCCGGTGTGTCGGGCATTTGCCCACTGAACCCACATTTCGCGAGTGGAAATCCATAGATTTGCCCGTTCACGCCGTTGCCGCGGGCCCGATCGCCGCGCGGGGTAACCCAGTCCTATTCTTTGCCGGCCCCCGCACCGATTTTGCAGCAATTCTAGGCCCAAGAGAAAGCGGCGCCATGACCTACCGCGTCACCGCCGTTGGCACGACTCGTTCAAGGCCCTCGTTTCCGCGAGTTGCACCAGCCACCGCGGCCACGATGGGGAGTCTCGCAGAAAACCTTCGGCCCGGTTGACATATACCCCCATGGGGTATATGTTGCCCTCGGGCACGGCCCCGGGATCACGCAAGCGAAGCGGAGGACTCAGTGAGAGTGCTGGCAGCGGTCGGTCATGCCCTGGCGCTGGCGGGATCGATGACGTGGGAGATCCTGTGGGCGTTGATCCTCGGCTTTGCCCTGTCGGCTGTGGTGCAGGCCGTGGTGCGTCGCTCGACGATCGTGTCCCTGATGGGTGACGATCGGCCGCGGACCCTGGCCGTGGCGGCCGGGCTGGGGGCGGCATCGTCGTCGTGCTCGTACGCCGCCGTGGCTTTGGCGCGCTCGCTGTTTCGTAAGGGCGCCAACTTCACCGCCGCGATGGCGTTCGAGATCGGTTCCACCAACCTCGTGGTGGAGTTGGGCATCATCCTGGCCCTGCTGATGGGTTGGCAGTTCACCGCCGCTGAGTTCGTCGGCGGTCCGCTGATGATCGTGGTGCTCGCCATCTTGTTCCGGCTGTTCGTGCGGTCGCGGCTCGTCGACGCCGCCCGTGAGCAGGCCGAGCGGGGCATCGCCGGCTCGATGGAGGGCCATGCCGCGATGGACATGTCCATCAAGGGGGAAGGCTCGTTTTGGCGGCGGCTCCTTTCGCCGCAGGGCTTTACCTCCGTCTCGCACGTGTTCGTCATGGAGTGGTTGGCGATCCTGCGGGACCTCGTTCTGGGCCTGCTGATCGCGGGTGCCATCGCCGCGTGGGTGCCCGAAAGGTTCTGGCAGGACTTCTTTCTGGCGGATCATCCGGGCTGGTCCGCGCTGTGGGGGCCGATCGTGGGACCGATCGTTGCGATCGTGTCCTTCGTCTGCTCGATCGGCAATGTGCCGCTGGCCGCGGTGCTGTGGAACGGAGGCATCAGCTTCGGCGGTGTCATCGCATTCATCTACGCCGATCTGGTGATCCTGCCGATCCTGAACATCTACCGCAAGTACTACGGCACCAGGATGATGCTGACGCTGCTGGGCACCTTCTACGCCGCGATGGTCGCCGCCGGTTACTTGATCGAATTACTCTTCGGCACAACAGGTCTCATCCCAAAGCAGCGCAACGCCACGGTCATGCAAGCGGCGATTTCGTGGAATTACACCACCTGGCTAAACATCGCCTTCCTCGTTGTCGCGGCAATCCTGATCGCCCGATTCATCACCAGCGGGGGACTCCCGATGGTGCGCATGATGGGCGGCTCCCCCGAGCCGGGGCGCGACGAGCACGATCACACCGGTGAAGGCCACTAGCGGCCCCGCCATTCGGGCACGCAATCCCCGCTCAGATGGACTGCACCATGGTGGTCTTGACATCCGAGCCCGGCCGGGTCGTTATCACGAGTGTGCTCCAGCGTGTCGCGTGTGAAACTTGGCAGGGATCCAGCCGGATCTTCCGCCCGGGACGCACACTCAAGACCCTGAGGCGCACGCATGGACGGGCGGTATCCTGGCCTGCGGAAATTGCAATCTCACGGTCCTTCCGTCAGGACCCATCGGCTAAGGAAGCCAAGATGGCGAACTCCGGGATGTCAACGCCGCCAGAGGCTGGCAACTATCCGCCGCCGCCGGCCGGTCCGCCGCCGCCGGCCGACATCGGTCGGCTGTTGCTGCGCTGCCACGACCGGCCGGGAATCATCGCCGCGGTGAGCAACTTCCTGGCTCGGGCCGGCGCCAACATCATTTCGCTGGATCAGCACTCCACGGCGCCCGAGGACGGAACGTTCCTGCAGCGCGCAATTTTTCACCTGCCCGGCCTGACCGCCGCCAGGGACGAACTGGAGCGCGACTTCGTCAGCACCGTCGCCGACCGATTCAATATCGATTACCGGTTCACCGAGGCGGTCAAGGCCAAGCGGGTCGCGATCATGGCATCGAGGGAGGACCACTGCCTGTTAGACCTGTTGTGGCGCAATCGTCGCGGCGAACTTCAGATGTCAGTTGCCATGGTGATCGCGAACCACCCGAACCTGGCCGATCAGGTACGCCCCTTCGGGGTGCCGTTTATCCACATCCCCGCCACCCGCGAGATCCGCGCCGAAGCCGAACAGCGTCAGCTTCAGTTGCTCAGCGGCAACGTGGATTTGGTGGTGCTGGCCCGCTACATGCAGATACTGAGCCCGGCGTTCCTCGAGGCGGTCGGCTGCCCGCTCATCAACATCCATCATTCGTTCCTTCCCGCCTTTACCGGCGCGGCACCCTACAAGCGCGCACGGGAGCGCGGTGTCAAGCTGGTCGGAGCCACCGCCCATTACGTCACCGAGGTGCTCGACGAGGGGCCAATCATCGAACAAGACGTCGTGCGCGTCAACCACACTCACACGGTTGACGATCTGGTGCGCATCGGTGCCGACGTCGAACGCGCGGTGTTGTCCCGTGCCGTGTTGTGGCATTGCGAGGACCGGGTCATCGTTCACGACAACCAAACCGTGGTTTTCTGAGGGCTCTCAGCGCCGGCCCGGAAGCTTTTCGCGCAACCGGCGATTCACCGGTTCGGGCAGGAGCTCCGACACGTCGCCGCCCAGCATCGCGACCTCTTTGGCCAACGACGAGGACACGAACGAATATCGCGGTGTGGTGGCCACGAAAAACGTGTCGACACCGGCGATGTGCTTGTTCATCTGAGCCATCTGCAGCTCGTATTCGAAGTCGGTGCCGGTGCGCAGACCCTTCACGATGGCGGTCATTGCGCGCGCCCTGACGAAGTCGACCACCAGTCCCTGTCCGGCCTCCACCCGCAGGTTGGGCAGGTGTGTCGTCGACTCCTCGATCATGGCGATCCGCTCGTCGAGGTCGAACATCTCCTTCTTGGCGGGATTCGTCAGGATCGCCACCACCACCTCGTCGAACTGGGCCGCGGCGCGCTCGAAGACGTCAACGTGGCCCAACGTCACGGGGTCGAATGACCCCGGGCATACCGCGCCGCTCATGACGAATGACGGTACACGGCTGGCTCACAACCGCTCGGCCAGTTCCAAACGAGTGTCGCCGTATACGCGCTCGGGCCACACGGACCAGCCCGCCGGCCAGGTCAGTGCCGCGCCGGCGGCCGCGCGTTCCACGGCCACAACGGTTCCCTCGCGCGCCCAGCCGTGCGCGCTTAGAGCGGTCAGCGCCGCGTTCACCTCGGCGGCCTCGGCGTCGTACGGCGGGTCGGCCAGCACCAGGTCCACCGGAGATGCGGTCCCGGCCAGTAGAACGGCCACCACATCGCCCCGGCGCAGGGTCGCACCGCTAAGGCCCAAGACTTTGATGTTGCGCGCGACGACGGCCGCGATGCGGTAGTCGGATTCCACGAAGAGCGCGGAGGCGGCCCCGCGCGACAGCGCCTCGAGCCCCAGCGCGCCCGACCCCGCGTAGAGGTCGAGCACCGCCAGACCGGTCAGATCGCGTCGCGCGGTCACGATGTTGAAAAGCGATTCGCGCACCCGGTCGGTGGTAGGCCTGGTTCCCCGCGGCGGGACGGCTATGCGCCGGCCCCCGGCGACGCCGCCGATGATCCGGGTCACGCGCAGACCTTCACAAGAGTGTCGACCAGTAGTTCCAGAACCGCACCATGATCAGCAGAAACACCGCCGTGAACCACAGCGCGGCGATCGACCAGCGCCACTGGTACAGCGCCCACACCGGGCCGGTTTGGTGTTGCAGCGCCGGACGAAAGACGATGGACGCGGCCACCACCAGCAGTGAGATGGTGACCACCCAGACCACCATGCAGTACGGGCACAACGCACCGATGCGATACAGGCTCTGAAAGATCAGCCAGTGCACGAACGCCGAACCAACCAGCACCCCGACCGTCAGTCCGATCCAATACCACTGGGGCAGAGACACTTTCGTCACGGCCAGCACACCGCTGACGATCACCACGGTGAAGGCCACCAGGCCGAGCAGCGGGTTGGGGAATCCCAGAACCGACGCCTGCGGCGTGACCATCACCGAGCCGCACGACACGACCGGGTTGATGTTGCACGTCGGCACGTACGACGGGTTGCGCAGGAGTTCGATCTTCTCCACGGTCAGCGTCATCGAGGCAGCCAGGCCAATCACACCGGCGATGAGCACCCACCACGCGCTGGGCGCGGCCACGCGCGCCCGGGCAAGCGAATCCGGTGTCAGGTCGTCGGCATGCTCGCCGGGTTGCGCCGACACCGGGGTCGTCATCACGCCGCGGGAGCCACGGCGGTGTCTATGCCCGGCACCTCGCCCACGATGGACTTGATCTTGCTGACCAGCGCGTCGGGTGTCGACGGCTCGTAATCGTCACCGTTGATCTTGATGGTCGGGGTGGCGCTGATTTTTGCCGCCCCGGCCTCCCCGGTGACCTTGGAAAGGTACTTGCCGCTGTTGATGCAGTCGGGGACCTTGCCCGCAGCGCCGGCCTCACGGGCGAGTTCGATCAACCGCGCGTTGTCGGGGAAGCTGGTGCCGCGTTCGTTGGGCTGGATGTCGGCGCTGTAGAGCGCGCTGTGGAAACGGCGGAACGCGTCGATGGATTCGTCGGCGACGCACAGGGCCGCCGCGCCCGCCCGCGACGAATAGTTCTGGTTCTTGGAGTTGTCGAGAATCGCCACCATGGAGTAATCGGCCGCAATGGCGCCGACGTCGATGAGCTTGGACACCGTCGGCCCGAAGGTGCGCTCGAAATTACCGCAGGCCGGGCACAGGAAGTCCTCGTAGAAAGTCACCACCGCCTTGGGATTGCTGGTCCCCGGCTGGTTGACAATCTTGCTCGACGTCACCCGCACCGTGTCGCCCTCGCCGGTGGCGCCGCCCTTCTTGTGGTGCGACGTGACGATGTAGAAGACGATGCCGACCAGCAGGAGTACGACGAACGCGGTGCCGCCGATCTGGAAGAGTCGGCCGGATTTGCCGGTGGCGGACTTCAGTTCGTACCGCGGGGGGCGTTTGGGTTTGTCGGCCACAGGTTCGCTGATCCTTCGGTGCTGGCGGGTCGGAAAAGCCTCTAGAGGCGCCTCTAGAGTACCGGCGTTCCGCGTAACGAATCAGGCACGGCTCAGGTGGGCGCGCAGGGCCGAAACCAGCTCGCTGGTCCCGACCGCGCTGTCCCCGCCCAGCTGAAACAGATTCACGAACCCGTGGGTCAGCGAACCCATGTAACGCAGGTCCACCGAAGTCCCGGCGGCCCGCAGCGCCGCCGCGTAGGCCTCGCCTTCGTCGCGCAACGGGTCGAAGCCGGCGACCGCGATCAGCGCGGGTGCCAGCCCGGACAACGACTCGGCGAGCAGCGGCGACACCCGCGGATTCGTCGGGTCGACGCCGGAACCCCTCAGGTACTGAGCGTGGAACCAGTCCATGTCGCGCCTGGTCAGCAGGAAGCCGCGGGCGAACAGGCTCATCGACATCGTTTGCGCGGTGAAGTCGGTCCGCGGGTAGATCAGCCACTGCAACACGGGGGCGGGGGCCCCTTCGTCGCGCGCCAGCTGGGAGACGACGGCGGCCAGGTTGCCGCCCGCACTGTCGCCGCCGACCGCGACCCGTCCGGGGATCGCGCCGAGTTCGCCCGCGTGCTCGTGGGCCCACTTGAAGGCCGCATACGCATCCTCGACCGCGGCCGGCGCCGAGTGCTCGGGAGCCAGCCGGTAGTCGATCGACAACACGTGAACGCCCCCGTCGCGGCACGTCAGCCGGCACAGCGCGTCGTGGGTGTCCAGGTCGCCGATCACCCAGCCACCGCCGTGGTAGAAGACCAGCAGGGGCGCGGTCCCGCCACCGGGTGGACGGTAGTGGCGCGCCCGGATCTCACCGGCCGGACCGGGCAGCGAGAGGTCGTCCACCTCGACGTGAATCTGCGGACCGGCGAATCCCAGAGTGATCTCACGCGTGAGGGCACGGGATGCCGCCGGGTCGTCGTCGACGACCAGGCCGTCGATACCGACGGCGTGCATACCCGACAGCATCAGCTGAAGCGTCGGATCGAGCGTATTGCCGTCGATGATGACCGAACGACCATGGAACAGCGCCCGCTTGGCGGCGCCCGGGATCCACGGAATTACCTTGACACCCAAGGTGGTGACCGTGCCCTGCAGGCGACTGATCCACCGCATCGACGCGCGTTTTGCCCCCGGATGTAGGTCCGGCGCGGCCGGCAGACTCTTGGTCATGGCTGCTGCTGCTCCCCTAATCACGCTGAACGACGGCAATTCGATCCCCGCCGTCGGCCTCGGAGTCTTCCAGGTCCCGCCGGCGGACACCGAGCAGGCGGTCAGTGCCGCGCGACCAACTCTACGTGGTGACCAAATTGCCGAGCTCCGAGCACGGTTACGACGGCACGCGCAACGCGTTCCGGCGCTTCAGGCCGGCATCGACCGCCGTGGGTTCGACTACCGCCCGCGCTCAACAAGTTGGTCGACACCCAGCGGCACCGCGACCGAGGCGTGGGCGGCGCTGGGCGTGGAGCGCCGCTGGCCCATCCGGCGATCACGACGGTCGCTGAACGGGCGCGGCATGACACCCGCCCAGGTGTTGATTAGGTGGCATATTCAGCTGGGTAATATCGTGATCCACAAGTTGGTGAACCCCACACGGATTGCGAGCAACTTCGACGTGTTCGATTTCGAACCCAGTGCCTCGGACTCGGCACCGAAATGGCGTCGATCTCCTCGCTCGACGATGGAACCCGCCCGGGTCCGGATCCACGAAACTTCAATTTCACAGGTAGGTGAATGACATTGACTGGCGAGTCGGGCGCCGCCATACCCTCGATAGCCCTTAATGACGAAAACACCATGCCGGTGCTCGGCCTCGGCGTCGCCGAACTGTCGGAGAACGAGACCGAACGCGCGGTGTCGGCCGCGCTGGAACTCGGCTGCCGGCTGATCGACACCGCCGCCGCGAACGGCAACGAAGCGGCCGTCGGCCGCGCGATCGCGGCTTCCGGCATCCCACGCGCGGAGTTGTTCGTCACCACCAAGCTGGCCACTGAGGACCACGGCTTGAACAAATCCTCGGCGGCCTGCAGCGCCAGCCTGGAGCGACTCGGCCTGGATTATGTCGACCTCTACCTGATTCACTGGCCCGCCCCGGCGCAGGGCAAGTACGTCGACGCCTTCGGCGGCATGATCCAGTCGCGCGGCGACGGCCATACCCGCTCGATCGGCGTGTCCAACTTCACCGAGGATCAACTCTCGATGGTCATCGACCTGACCTTCGTCACGCCGTCGGTCAACCAGGTCGAGTTGCACCCGCTGCTCAACCAGGACGATTTGCGCAAGGCAAATGCGCAGCACAACGTCGTCACGCAGTCCCACACACCGCTGGTTCTCGGCAAGCTGACGGATAACCCGACGGTGACCTCGGTCGCCGCCGAATACGGCAAGACGCCCGCACAGGTGCTGCTCCGGTGGAACGTGCAACTGGGCAATTCGGTCATCTTCCGATCGACCAAACCCGAACGCATCGCCGGCAATCTCGACATCTTCGATTTCGAATTGGCCGCCGAACACATGGACGCGATCAACGGTCTCGACAACGGCACCCGGCTGCGCCCGGACCCGAATACATACGAAGGCTCCTGACTCGTTCCCGACCGTGAACCTCACGACGGTCGATCGGCGTCGCGTCACAAAATTCACGTTCGGGAAGCCAGGCGCCCTACCCCGCCGGGCAGGTGGCCGCGGCCTGGCGCAGGACGCCCGCCGAGGCCTGGTCTACCGGCAGCTGATAACCGCGCAGCACGGTGATGAACTGCATGGCGTACTGGCACGCGAACGCGGTGTTCGGCGGCATCCACTGAGCCGGCGGCGAATCCCCCTTGTCCTGGTTGGCCTGCCCCTCGACGGCGAGCAAGTTGGCCGGATCATTGGCGAAACGCAGCCGCTCGGGAAACGGCCAGTCGTAGGCCCCCATGTCCCAGGCGTAGGCCAGCGGCACGATGTGGTCGATCTGCACCGCTTCGCCGACCTTGGCGCCGCGCTGAAACGCGATGGTGGTGTTGGTGTACGGGTCATGCAGGGTGCCGGTGGCCACCGCATTGGGACAGCGTTTGATCGACACATACGTCTTGTCGACGAGATCGCGGTTGAGGATGTCGTCGCGCGTGTCACACCCGTTGTGCCCGAGCGGGGCGTCGTTGTTGTCGTCCCAGGCGTCGCCGAACGCCGGGCGGCGGTAGTCGTAACGGTGGGCCCGCTCCGGCAGCACCGCAATTCCCCCGAGCACATCGGTCCCCGGTTGCACCGTGGGCACGTCGGCGCGGGCGGCGACCTCGGCGCGCTTGGCCGCCAAGGATCCAAGCGTCTGGTAGGCGACCAGCACGGCGAGCACCGCGGCCGCCGACAACCACAACAGCAGCTTCCGGTTCATGACTTGTCTAGGTATTCGATCCGGTCGGTGTTGGTGAATCGCGCTGCCATCAAGGCTAATTCGGGGTTCGAGGGGTCCCGCTCGTACGCCCGGACGCAGAAGTCACGGGCGGCCTCGATGAACGTCCCGTGGTCGGCCAGCGACAACAGCCGGAGCGTGACTGCCCTGCCGGACTGGTTGCGGCCCAGTACATCTCCTTCGCGGCGCTCCTTGAGGTCCAGGTCGGCCAGGGCGAAGCCGTCCATGGTTTCGGCGACGGCGGACAACCGCCGGCCGGCGGGCGATCGCGGCGAGACCCAGCTCGCCAGCAGGCACAGGCTCGGATGCTCGCCGCGGCCGATGCGGCCGCGGAGCTGATGCAATTGGCTGATCCCGAACCGGTCGGCGTCCATCACCAGCATGACCGTGGCATTGGGGACGTCGACACCCACCTCGATGACCGTGGTGCACACCAGGACATCGATTTCACCCGCGCGGAACGCGGCCATCGCGGCGTCCTTCTCGTCGGCGGATAGCCGCCCGTGCATGAGGGCCAGCCGCAGGTCCGCCAGTTCCCTGGTGCGCAATCGGTCGAAGAGTCCCACCGCGGTCGCCGAAGGCCGGCCGCCCTCCTCTCCTTTTTCCGTGTCGTCGGTCTCGTCGATTCGGGGCGCCACCACGTAAACCTGGCGGCCCGCGGCGACCTCCTCAATGATGCGGTGCCACGCACGTTCGAGCCACGCGGGCTTGTCGTTGACGAAGATGACGTTGCTGCTGATCGGCTGGCGTCCGCGCGGGAGTTCGCGCAGCGTCGAGGTCTCGAGGTCGCCGTACACCGTGAGCGCGACGGTCCGCGGTATCGGGGTCGCGGTCATCACCAGCAGGTGCGGCGTGGTACCCTCAGGAGCCTTGGCGCGCAATTGATCTCGCTGCTCAACACCGAACCGATGCTGTTCGTCGACCACCACCATGCCCAGGTTGTGGAAGTCCACAGCGTCCTGGAGCAGCGCGTGGGTGCCGACGACGATGCCGACCCGACCGCTGGCGACCTCGTCGCGGACTTGCTTCTTCTGCGCCGCCGTCATCGAGCCGGTGAGCAGCGCCACCCGGGTCGCATTTTCCGTCCCGCCCAGCTGGCCGGCCATCGCCAACGGCCCCAGCACGTTGGTGATCGACAGAAGGTGCTGTGCGGCAAGGACTTCCGTCGGCGCCAGCAGCGCACACTGATAGCCCGCGTCGACCATCTGCAGCATCGCCAGCACAGCGACGATCGTCTTACCGGAGCCGACCTCACCCTGCAGCAGGCGGTTCATCGGGCGGGTCGCCGCAAGCCCATCGGAAAGCACGTCGAGTACCTCGCGCTGCCCCGCTGTCAGCTCGAATGGCAACCGCCGCAACAGTTCCGCCGCCAGACCATCGTCCCGCGGCGGCGCCGACGGCCCCGATTCCGAGAGCTCACCGTGCCGTCGGGCGACCAGCGCCCACTGCAGGCCAACGGCCTCGTCGAATGTCAACCGCTGACGCGCGCGCTCACGTTCGTAATCGCTTTCGGAGACGTGGATGGCGCGCAGCGCCTCGTCTTCGGAGATCAGGCCGAGCCGGTTACGCAGTTGTGCGGGCAACGGATCGGGCACCGGATCGAGGACGTCGAGCACTTGGCGGACGCTCGCGAAGATGTCCCAGCTCTGCAGTTTCGCGCTTGCCGGATAGATCGCATAAAAGCGACCCTCGAGTACCTCCATCACTTCGTCGCCGCTGGCGACGTGGGATGCGTTGGCGATGGTTTTCAGCGATTTGGTGCCGCGGTTGCGCCCGTCCGGTGAGTCAAGGATGAGGAAGGCCGGGTGCGTCAGCTGCATGGCGCCCTTGAAGAATCCGACCTCCCCGGAGAGCATCACGCGCGTGTTTTTGGTGAGGTCCTTGCTGATGTAATCCGCGTTGAAGAACGTCGCGGTCACCTTGCCGCGCCCGGACCCGACAGTGATGCGCAGGCACTTCCTCCTGGGGGTCTTCTTCATCGGGAAGGAGTGCGTATCGGTGATGGTGTCGACGATCGTGACGTGTTGGCCCTCTTCCGGTCGCTCGTTCTCTGCGCCCCGCACGGCGGCGCCCTCCGTATAGCCGCGCGGGTAGTGCCGGAGCAGGTCGTCGACGGTGCGAATGCCGAACTCGTCGTCGAGCAGATTCGCCACTTTGCCGCCCACGACGAAGTCCAGCCGGTCGGACAGTGACACCACGGCTACTCGACCCCGATCAGCAGCACGTCTCCCCGGTGACCCGTGCGGTACGTCATCAGCTCGGTGCCCGGATGATTGTCGTGCACATGGTCTTGGAGGATGTCGCTCACGGCGGTGGCCTCGTCGTCGATGCCGGCGCCGATGAGCACCGTCACCAGGTCGCCCCCGGACGCCAGCAGCAAGTCGAGCAGGCCGATCGCCGCCCCGGCCGCATCGGCGGCCACGATGAGCACCTCGTCGCCCGCGATGCCCAGGCCGTCGCCCGGCCGGCAGGGACCGGCCCAGGTCAAGGCGCTCTCGGTCGCGATGCGTACCGACCCGTGCCGGGCCGCGCCCGCGGCGCGGGCCATCGTGTAGCCGTCGTCGACCGCCTGCCTGTCCGTTTCGTGCACGGCCAGCGCGGCCAGCCCCTGCACCATCGACCCGGTCGGTATCGGCACCACGTCGATCCCCCACCCGATGGCCGCCGTGCAGCCGGCCACCAGCTCCTCGGCGGGCACATAGCCGTTGGGCAGCACCATCACCTGGGCGGCGCCGGTGTCCACCAGGGCCCGCACCAGCCGGTGCGCGCTGATGCCGCTGTTGTCCCTGGCCGGATCGACCGCTTCCTTGTCGGGCTGCAGCACGCAGGCGCCCTCACCCGAAAACAGCTCGGCGGCACCGTCGCCGTCGACGACGGCCAGCACAGCCCGCTCCCGCGTCCAGCCGCCCGCCGGGAGTCCGGTGGCGCCGGCGCCCAGTGCCGAGATGACGATCCGGCTGAGCCGCCCCGCCACCAGTCCCGCTTCGACGGCGGCCCCGGCGTCGTCGGTGTGCACGTGCACGGAGAAGCTGTCGGGCGTGGCCGATTCCTGCGCCGCCGCCTGAGCTATGGCCACCGATTCGCCGAGGTCCTCGAGCCGGTTCCGCAGCGCGTCCGCGGCCGCGGCATCGGAGCCGTGCAACCGGTACATCACCTCGAACTGCGGGCCGGGGTGTCCGGCGGGGGCCTCAGGCTGCGGCGCGCGCGGCGACAGCTCGTAGACCGTGCGCGCGGGTGCCTGACCGGTGACGGTGCGGCGCAGGGCATCCAGCAGGACGAGCAGGCCACGCCCTCCGGCGTCCACCGCGCCGGCGTTGGCGAGCACGTCGAGCTGTTCGGGGGTCTTTTCCAGCGCGACCACCGCCGCGTCGCCGGCCGCGCTGATCGCCGCGGCCAGCCCTTCGCCGGCGCACTCTTCGACCGCCGCGGCGGCGGCCCGCAACACCGAGACGATGGTGCCCGGCACTTCATCGCCGCCCATCGACGCGATGACCAGCTCGACGCCGCGCTGCAACGCGGCCCCGAGGATGACGGCGTCCATGTGCGGCAGCTCACCACCGGAGTCGGCCGCCGCGGCCGCGGTGACATCGGCGATCCCGCGCAGAATCTGCGACAGGATGACGCCGGAATTGCCGCGGGCGCCGTTAAGCGCACCGGCCGAGAGGGCCGCCGCCGCGCGGGCCACGCACCCGTCGGTGCCGGCTCCCGCGTTCGCCTCGGCCAACGCGGAACGCATGGTGAACAGCATGTTGGCGCCGGTATCGGAATCGGCGACCGGGAATACGTTGAGCCGGTTGATCTCGTCGATGTGGGTGATCAGGTCACTGACAGCGGTGTGCGCCCAATCCCGCAGGGTCACCGCGTCCAGAAGACCATCCTCGGACGCATCAATAGTGCCCAGTATGACCCACCTCCCTCCCCGCCAGCCTCCCGGTGGGCGCCAGCGTAGCCCGGTGACGACACGCGCGGCGGCCATCCGCGGCCGGGCACCCGTTGGCCTGCTCTGACCGGCGCGTTGAGCCTAGCCAGAGTGGGCGACAGCGCCGGGCCTGCGCCGCCGGGCGGCTGTTGATCGTTTTGGTGGTTGCCCATCTCAGTCGGTATCCTGGGCTGGCCCGGGTCACCCCGGGTCGTCCCGGCCAGGTGCCGCAGGACCCGAACATTTGAGGAGCTTGAACAATGGCCGCTGTGTGCGATATCTGCGGGAAAGGCCCCGGCTTCGGCAAGTCGGTGTCGCACTCCCACCGCCGCACCAGCCGCCGGTGGGACCCCAACGTCCAGACCGTGCATGTCGTGACCCGTCCGGGCGGCAACGAGAAGCGGCTGAACGTCTGCACGTCGTGCATCAAGGCCGGCAAGGTCGTCCGCGGCTAAACGTTTCCGCCTTCATACCCGGCAGCCGATTGGCGAAGCGCAGCCCTGCCCGGGCGGTCGCCGATGCGCACACGGCCTTGCCGTCAGTCCCGAACGACAATGACGGTCTTGCCCGCGCGCCGGTCTCGGCGCCGGCCGCTTTCAAACGCCTCCCGTCCCCTGTCAAGCGGAAACGTCTCCGCGATTTCGACCCGCAGTCGGCCGCCGTCGACCAGCGCGGCCAGTTCGGCCAGCTGGTCCCGATCGGGTGTCACGATGAAAAACGCCGCCGTGACGCCGCATTCGTCGCCCTTTCCCGCGGGCGGGGGCGCCGTCAGGGCGACCAGGCGACCGCCCCGGCGCAGCACGCCAAACGATCGGTCCAACGTCTCACCGCCGACGGTGTCGATGACGACGTCGTATGCGGGGCCGCTGTCGTCGAAAGCCTCGGTGCGCACATCGATCACCCGCTGCGCACCGAATCCACCGACGAGGGCGCGGGCGTCGCTGCGGATCGTGGCGGTGACCCGTGCGCCGAGGATGGCGGCCAGTTGCACCGTCAAGGCACCCACCCCGCCGGCCCCGCCGTGCACCAGGACCGCCTCTGCGGGTTGGACCGCGGCGTGGTCGACCAGGGCCTGCAGGGCGGTGAGTCCGGCCAGCGGGAGTGCGGCGGCGGCAACATGCGACAGGGTTGACGGCTTGGCGGCCAGGTCCGCGGCCGGCACCGTGACGAATTCGGCCGCAGCCCCGTCGCGGTCGAATCTGATCAGCCCGTAGACCTCGTCGCCAGGGCGGAAACCCGTTACACCCGAGCCGGTTTCAGAGACCACGCCGGACACCTCGTGGGACGGAACGACCGGGATCCGGCTGGCGCCGTCGCGGGTCCACGTCTCCTCCCAGGTCAACTCGTCGAACGTGATGGCTGCCGCGTGCACAGCGACCAGGACCTCGTCGGCCGCGGGTACCGGTACGGGCGCGCGCTCGACGACCAGCACCTCGGGCCCACCCCGGCGGTGTGCGCGCAGGGCCGTCATTTCGGTCATGGCAGCCGCCAATCGATCGGGTCGGCGCTCATTCCCGCGAGCAGGTCGTTGGCGCGGCTGAACGGACGCGAGCCGAAAAAGCCACGAGACGCCGACAGCGGCGACGGGTGCGGCGACTCGATCGCTACGCAGTCACCTTCGGCCAGAATGGGTTTGAGCGTTGACGCATCACGGCCCCACAGGATGGCCACCAGCGGCTGCGGCCGCGTGGCCAGCGCGCGAATCGCGCACTCCGTCACCGCTTCCCAGCCCTTGCCCCGGTGCGAGGCCGGGTTGTTGGGGCGCACCGTGAGCACCCTGTTCAGCAGCAACACACCGCGCTGCGCCCAGGGCGTCAGGTCACCGCACGAGGGCAGGGGAAGGCCCAGGTCGGTGGCGTACTCGTCGAAGATGTTGGCCAGGCTGCGGGGCAGCGGACGCACGTCGGGTGCCACCGAGAAGCTCAGGCCCACGGCGTGTCCGGGCGTCGGGTAGGGGTCTTGCCCCACGATCAGGACACGGACGTCGTCAAACGGATAAGTGAAGGCGCGCAACACGTTTGGCCCCGCGGGCAGGTACCCGCGACCGGCCGCGATTTCGGCCCGCAGGAATTGCCCCATCTGGGCGACCTGGTCGGTCATCGGCTTGAGCGCGGTCGCCCAGCCCGGCTCGACGAGTTCGCTCAGCGGGCGCGCGGTCACTGCAGCCCTTTGACGAGCAGCACCAGCGTGTCGGCGCCCGCTCGCCGGTCCTTCGAGATGTCCTGATATTCGGGCGATCGCGCCCAACCGCGGAATGCGGCCTCGTCCGGGAACGACATCAGCACCAGCTTCTCGCGGTCCCACGCCCCCTCGACGACTTCGGGCGACTCGTCGGCGGCCAGCAGCGTTCCCGGGTGGCGACGGAAAACCTCCATGAACCTCGCCTGGTACCGGTCGTAGGCCGCCCGGTCGGTGAATCTCAGCTGGGCGATGGCGTACACGGTCACCGCGCAACCCTAACCTTCAAACGATTCCCAGCCCGCGTAGCCACCCCACTCCGCGCCGTCGACGAGCACTCGCGCCGGGCCGTCGAGCACGCTGCCGATGACGCGCCACCCGGCCGGCGCCGCACCGGCGAAACACGCGACCAGGGCGTGATCTTCGCCGCCCCCGAGCACCCACGGCCAGGGGTCGGCGCCGACGGCCGCCGCGGCCGCGGCCAGCGCCTCGCGGTCCGCGCCCAGCGCCGCGGTGGACAGGTCGATCCCGACTCCCGATGCCTCGGCGACGTGCCGCAGGTCGGCGATCAGGCCGTCGGAGACGTCGATCATCGCCTGCGCGCCCGCGGTCGCTGCCGCCGCCCCCTGGCCGTAGGGCGGCTGCGGCACCAGATGACGACGCCGCAGTTCGTCAAACTCGCCGGTGCCCCCGCCAATATCCTTGTGCAACAACGCGTAACCGGCGGCGGAGCGGCCCAGTTCACCGGCGACGGCGAGGACCGAGCCGGCTTTGGCCCCAGAGCGCAACACCGGAGCGCGGCCGTCGAGGTCACCCAACACCGTCAGCGACAGCACCCACTGCGGGCAGCTGACCAGGTCGCCGCCGATGATCCCGGCGCCGATCCGCGCCGCCTCCTCCCACATCCCGTCGACCAGCGCGTCCACCTGCGCCGCGGGCGTATCACCCGGTGCCCCGAAGCCGACCACGAACGCCGTGGCCCGCGCGCCCATCGCCTCGATGTCGGCGGCGTTCTGGGCGATCGCCTTGCGGCCGACCTCGTGGGGTGTCGACCAGTCCAGCCGAAAGTGCCGATCCTGCACCAGCACATCGGTCGAAACCACGATCCGGCCGTCGCTCGCGGACACCAGCGCCGCGTCATCGCCGGGCCCGAGCAGGACCGCGGCGGGCTGTCGCCGGCCCCGCACCAACCGATCGATGACCGCGAACTCACCGAGCCGTTGCAGCGTGGGGAATTCCCTTGATGCCCCGAAATCAGAGTCGCCCACGCCACCTCCTCCGGCGCTCCCCGGCCGTGTGCGGGCCACTGTACGTCGCTCGACCTGCGGTAAGTTGAGTGCCTCCCCGTGCGAGCGGACCGCGCCAGTTTATGAGATGGGAGGTGCGCGGGTGGTGACGACCGAACGCGACGCCGGCAGGGCTGCCGACACAGGACCGCCGCGCGCGGTGATGATCGCCGCGGTCGCGCTGGCCGTCGTGGCGATCGGCGTGATCCTGGCCGTCGCGGCAACCCGCGAGGCGCCGCCGCAACCGGTTGGCGTTCCCGCCTTCCCGGCGCCGCAGGCGGCCAACGCCGCGTGCCGGGCACTGGCCGACGCGCTGCCGCAGCGGCTCGGGGACTACCAACGCGCGTCGCTGGCGCAGCCGGCGCCCGAGGGGGCGGCGGCCTGGCGGGCCGGGTCCGATCGCGAGCCGGTGGTGTTGCGCTGCGGACTCGACCGGCCCGCCGAGTTTGTGGTGGGATCGCCGATCCAGATCGTCGATCGGGTGCAGTGGTTTGAGGTGGCCGCCGGTCAGCAATCCGCGGGCCCCCCATCGGCCGATGCCGGAAGATCCACGTGGTACACGGTCGACCGGCCGGTGTATGTGGCGCTCACGCTGCCCGCGGGATCGGGGCCGACGCCGATTCAGCAGATCTCCGAGGTGATCGACCGCACCGTCGCCGCGGTCCCCATCGACCCGGCACCCGCGCGTTAACGCAAACCCACGCCCCGCGCCAGCGCCGTCTCCACCATGGTCGCCAGCAGGGTGGGGTAGTCGACGCCGCTGGCCGCCCACATCCTCGGGTACATCGAGATCGTGGTGAATCCCGGCATCGTGTTGATTTCGTTGATGATTGGCCCGTCCTCGGTGAGGAAAAAATCGACGCGGGCCAGACCCTGGCAGTCAATCGCCTTGAACGCGCGGATCGCCAACTGGCGCACCGCGTCGGCGATGTCGTCGTCGACCTTTGCGGGCACGTCCAATTCGGCTGCGTCGTCAAGGTATTTCGTCGCGAAGTCGTAGAACGAGTCCTCGCGTCCCCGCACCCCGGCCACCCGGATCTCGCCCAGCGTGCTGGCTTCGACCGTGCCGTCGGGCATTTCGAGCACGCCGCACTCCAGCTCGCGGCCGTTGATCGCCGCCTCCACGATCACTTTCGGATCGTGGAGGCGCGCGTTGGCGACCGCGGCGGGCAGCTGGTCCCAACTCGAAACCCGGCTGACGCCGATCGAAGAGCCGCCGCGCGCGGGCTTGACGAACACCGGCAAACCCAGGCGTTCGCACTCCTCGAGACGCAGGGCTGCCCCCGAGGGGCGCAGCACCGCGTGCGGTCCGACCGGAAGTCCCTCGGCGACAAGCAGCTTCTTGGTGAACTCCTTGTCCATGCCCGCGGCACTGGCCAGCACACCCGCGCCGACGTAGGGCACACCGGCGAGCTCGAGCAGCCCCTGGATCGTGCCGTCCTCGCCGTAGGGGCCGTGCAGCACCGGAAACACCACGTCGACGGACGCCAGGACCTCTCCAGCATTGGGGCTGGCATCGGGCGAAAGCGACACCAGCTGGCCGCTCCGCTGTGGATCCGCCGGCAGGGCCAGCTCGGTGCCCGATCCGGCGGTCACCTCGGGCAGCTGGCGGTTGGTGATCGCCAGCGCATCCGGGTCGGCGTCGGTGAGCACCCACGAACCCTCCGGGGTGATGCCGATCGCGACCACCTCGAAGCGCTGCGGGTCCAGATTGCGCAGAATGCTGCCCGCGGACACACACGAGATGGCGTGCTCGTTGCTGCGCCCACCGAAGACGACGGCGACGCGCACGCGGCTGCCGCCTGACGGCCGTGGGGTCAGGGGCCGGTCGCTGGCATTCACAACCTGGAGAGGGTACCGGTTGGGGAGCATTCGGGTCGGGTGCCGGGCCGTGAGCTGGGGTTTTTGTGGCCCGAGAGACTCATTCGGGCTTGGTGCTGCGGCCCAGCAGCAGCGCCATCGCCTCGTCCACCGACAGGCCCTTGTGACAGACCCGGTGCACGGCGTCGGTGAGTGGCATTTCGACGTCGTAACTGGCCGCCAGCGCGAGCACCGCCTCGCACGACGTGACCCCCTCGACGACATGCCCCGCCCCCGCCTGCATGGCCGACTCCATGGTCCCGCCGCGGCCCAGGCATTCGCCGAACGACCGGTTGCGCGAATGCGGCGAGGTGCAGGTGGCCACCAGGTCACCCACGCCTGCCAGCCCGGCCAGCGTTGCGCCCTTGGCGCCGAGCGCGATCCCCAGCCGGATGATCTCCGCCAGGCCGCGGGTGATGATCGCCGCCGCGGTGTTTTCGCCGAGCCCGACGCCGGCGGCCATCCCGCACGCGAGCGCGATGACGTTCTTGCACGCCCCGCCGATCTCGGTACCAACCACGTCGCTGTTGGTGTAGGGACGGAAATACCCGCTGTTCAGCATGCGCTGGAGGGCAACCGCGCGGCCGGAGTCGCTGCACGCGACGACCGTTGCCGTGGGCTGGCATTGGGCGATCTCGCTGGCCAGGTTCGGCCCCGAGATGACCGCGACGTGATCCGGGTCCACGCCGGTCACCGAAACGATGACCTGGCTCATGCGCATGAGGGTGCCCAGCTCAATGCCCTTGGCCAGGCTGACGAGCGTCGCGCCGTCGGCCACCAAAGGCGCCCACCGCTCGAGATTGCTCCGCATCGTCTGCGCCGGCACCGCCAGCAGCACCGTCGTCGCGCCGCCCAGGGCATCGTTCGCATCCTTGGTGGCGCGGATGCCCGCCGGCAACAGCGTGCCGGGCAGATAGGCGGGGTTGTATCGGGTGGCATTGATCTGCTCGGCGAGGTCAGATCGCCGGGCCCACAGCTTCACCTCTGCTTCTGGTCCACCCGCGTCGGCGAGTACCTTGGCCAGCGCCGTGCCCCAGGCACCGGCGCCCATCACCGCAACGGCGCCCTCGGAACTGGCCGTCGTGCTGGCCATCTACCACCCCCGTCTGTCATCAAAGCGGTACCCGCAGCCGCTACACACTAGAACAGCCACGGTGCGCCGTCACGCTACCGCGACGCCGGGCCGCCACGATCGCGCACCGAGCGTCGCTGGCAGGATGACCGCATGAGCGGCACACGGGCCGACGGTGCGGGTGACGGTTTAGGTGACGTGGCCCTGATCATCGCCGTCAAGCGGTTGGCCGCCGCCAAGACCAGGCTTGCACCGGTGTTTTCGGCGCGGACCCGGGAGAAGGTGGTGCTGGCCATGTTGATCGACACCCTGACCGCCGCGGCGGGCGTTGCGGCACTGGGCTCGATCACCGTCATCACGCCCGATGGCGCCGCGGCCGCCGCGGCGGCCCAGCTCGGGGCCGCCGTGCTGGCCGATCCGACACCCGAGGGCAATAGCGACCCGCTGAACAGCGCGATCGCCACCGCGGAACGCGCGGTTGCCGAATTGTTCTCCAATATCGTTGTCCTGCAAGGTGATTTGCCGGCGTTGCAGACCCAGGAACTGGGCGAGGCGGTCGCCGCCGCACGCCAGCACCGGCGCAGCTTCGTCGCCGACCGGTTGGCGACTGGAACCGCCGCACTCTGCGCGTTCGGGGCCGGGCTCGATCCGCAATTCGGTCCGGATTCGTGCGCGCGGCACCGCCGTTCGGGCGCGATCGAGCTGACGGGCGCGTGGCCCGGCCTGCGATGCGATGTCGACACGCCCGCCGACCTGGCGGCCGCCCGCCGCCTCGGAGTCGGGGCGGCGACCGCGCGGGCCATCGCGCAGCGCTAGCGGCAGCGACCTGTACGAACGGTGAACGGCGCACCAACGGCGAACGGATGTCCGTCGGGCGCTAGCAGCACCAGCGGGTAATAAGCGATGATCGCATGGTGACCGAAACCGAAGCCGAGGCAAGGCCCGACGAGACTGTATGGCATCCAGGTGAGTCCGCCGTGGCGGCACCACCCGCGGCGACCCGCGCCGCGATCACCGACGAGCTGCCCGAGGACCGCTATCTCAACCGGGAACTCAGCTGGCTGGACTTCAACGCACGCGTTCTGGCCTTGGCCGCCGATAATTCGCTGCCGTTGCTGGAGCGGGCCAAGTTCCTGGCGATCTTCGCTTCCAACCTCGACGAGTTCTACATGGTGCGGGTGGCGGGCCTCAAGCGCCGCGACGAGATGGGGCTGTCGGTCCGCTCGGCCGACGGTCTGACACCGCGCGAGCAACTGGCCCGCATCGGCGAGCAGACGCAGCAGATCGCCACCAGGCACGCCCGGGTGTTCCTCGATTCGGTGAGACCGGCCCTGGCCGAGGAAGGCATCTACATCGTCACGTGGGCCGATCTGGATCAGACTGAGCGCGAACAACTATCGACCTATTTCAACGAGCAGGTCTTCCCCGTCCTCACACCGCTCGCCGTGGACCCCGCCCACCCGTTCCCGTTCGTGAGCGGGCTGAGCCTGAACCTGGCGGTCACCGTGCGGCAACCCGAGGACGGCGGCCAGCACTTCGCCCGAGTCAAGGTGCCCGACAACGTCGATCGCTTCGTCGAACTCGAGGACCGCGAGGTGGTCCGAGAAAACTCTGCAGGGGCCGAGGGACCGGCAATTGTCCGGTACCTGCCGATGGAAGAACTGATCGCGGCCTTCCTTCCGGTGCTTTTCCCGGGCATGGAGATCGTCGAGCATCACGCCTTCCGCATCACCCGCAACGCTGACTATGAGGTCGAAGAGGACCGTGACGAGGATCTGCTGCAGGCGCTGGAACGGGAATTGGCGCGCAGGCGTTTCGGTTCGCCGGTCCGGCTCGAGATCGCCGACGACATGACCGAAGGCATGCTGGAACTGCTGCTGCGCGAACTCGACGTCAATCCGGGCGACGTCATCGAGGTGCCGGGGCTTCTCGATCTGTCGTCGCTGTGGCAGGTGTACGGCCTGGACCGGCCGGCGCTCAAAGACCCGGCGTTCGTTCCGGCCACCAGTCCGGCCTTTGTCGACCGGGAGACGCCCAGGAGCATTTTCGCGACGCTGCGCGAAGGCGATGTGCTGCTTCATCATCCGTATGAGTCGTTCTCCACCAGCGTGCAGCGATTCATCGAGCAGGCCGCCGCCGATCCCAACGTGCTGGCGATCAAGCAGACGCTGTACCGCACATCCGGTGACTCGCCGATCGTCCGCGCACTGATCGCAGCCGCCGAGGCCGGAAAGCAAGTAGTGGCAATGGTTGAGATCAAGGCCCGCTTCGACGAACAGGCCAACATCCGTTGGGCGCGCACACTAGAACAGGCGGGCGTGCACGTGGTCTACGGGTATGTGGGGCTCAAGACGCACTGCAAGACCTGCCTGGTGGTGCGCCGCGAAGGTTCGACGATCCGGCGGTACTGCCACATCGGGACCGGCAACTACAACGGGAAGACGGCGCGGCTATACGAGGACGTCGGTCTGCTAACGGCGGCCACCGACATCGGCGCAGACCTGACCGACTTGTTCAATTCGCTCACCGGCTACTCACGCAAGGTGTCTTACCGCAACCTGTTGGTGGCTCCGCACGGCATCCGCAGCGGCATCATCGAACGCGTCGAGCGCGAGATCGCCGCTCACGGCGAACGCGGCGGAGGGCGAATCCGAATGAAGATGAACGCCCTCGTCGACGAACAAGTCATCGATGCGCTGTACCGCGCGTCGCAAGCCGGCGTGCGGGTCGAGGTGGTGGTGCGCGGCATCTGCGCGCTGCGCCCGGGCGCAGAGGGATACTCGGAAAACATTTCGGTCCGCTCGATTCTCGGCCGCTTCCTGGAGCACTCGCGCATCATGCACTTCGCGTCCATCAACGAGTTCTGGATCGGCAGCGCCGACATGATGCACCGCAATCTGGACCGCCGAGTCGAGGCGCTGGTCCAGGTCAAGGACCCCAGGCTCACCGCATATCTGGACGACTTGTTCGAGTCCGCGCTGGACCCGTCCACTCGGTGCTGGGAACTAAGGGCCGACGGCCAGTGGATCGCCTCACCCCGGGAGGGGCACAGCGTGCGCGACCACCAGGTGTCACTGATGGAGCGGCACCGCAGCCCCTGACGCGGTGTGGTAGCTTTCCAGGTCGCATCCACGACCGCGAGCGCCGCATCGCCCCAGGGCCGAATTGACCTGCAGGAGTTTAGGTGTCGAACCAGACCTCGTCGGCGGGTCGGCAATCGGGGAGCCAAATCGTGTATGCCGCGGGCGCGGTGCTGTGGCGAATGGGCGGCGCCGATCCGGCGGCTCGGGCCCTGGAGGTCGCGCTGATCCACCGTCCCCGTTACGACGACTGGTCGCTGCCGAAGGGCAAAGTGGACCCCGGCGAGACGGCACCCGTGGCGGCGGTGCGGGAAGTGCTCGAGGAGACGGGTCACCACGCCATCCTCGGCAGGCGGCTGGACATGGTGAGTTATCCGGTCGAGCAGGGCGTCAAAAAGGTCTACTACTGGGCGGCCCGAAGCACCGGCGGCGAATTCACACCGGGCAGCGAGGTCGACGAGCTGATCTGGTTGCCGATCGCCGAGGCGATGAAGAGACTCAATTACGTGCCAGATCGAAAGATGTTGCGCCACTTTGGAAAGCAACCCGCGGACACACACACCGTGCTCGTGGTCCGGCACGGCACCGCCGGCAGGAAATCACGGTTCTCCGGTGACGACACCAAACGACCCCTGGACAAGAGGGGGCGCGCGCAGGCGGAGGCACTCGTGCCACAGCTGCTGGCCTTCGGCGCCTCCGACGTGTATGCGGCAGACCGGCTCCGCTGTCACCAGACGGTAGAACCACTCGCCGAGGAACTCGGTGTGACCATCCACAACGAGCCCACCCTGACCGAGGAGTCCTACGCCAAGAACCCCAAACGCGCCCGGCACCGAATGCTGCGCATCGCAGAGGAGGGAGGCACCCCGGTGATTTGCTCGCAGGGCAGAGTGATTCCGGACCTGATCGCCTGGTGGTGCGAACGCGACGGGGTGCGTTCCGATAAATCCCGCAACCACAAGGGCAGTACGTGGGTGCTGTCACTGTCGGCCGGCCGACTGGTGGCGGCCGATCACGTCGGCGGCGCGCTGGCCGCCAACGTGCGGGCCTAACACACCGACACCCTTCGAGTGGCATCGCCGCCACTCGAAGGGCATCCGCGTGTGGAGCTTCCTACCGGCGGCCGCGCCGCGCGGCGGCCTTCTTGGCCGGAGCCTTCCTAGCCGGCGCCTTGGTCGCGGCCTTCTTGGCCGGAGCTTTCTTCACGACCTTCTTGGCCGGAGCTTTCTTCACGACCTTCTTGGCCGGAGCTTTCTTCACGACCTTCTTGGCCGGAGCCTTCTTGGCCACGACCTTCTTGGCCGGAGCCTTCTTGGCCACGGCCTTCTTGGCCGGAGCCTTCTTGGCCACGGCCTTCTTGGCCGGGGCCTTGCTCGCAGCCTTCTTAGCCGGGGCCTTCTTCGCCGCCTTCTTGGCTGCGCCGGCCGTTACAACACCACGTTTCACTGCAGGTCCTTCCGCCGGGAGGCGCTGTGCGCCAGCCACAACCGCTTTGAATTGGGCACCGGGCCGGAACGCTGGGACCGATGTCGGCTTTACCTTTACCGTCTCGCCGGTACGCGGATTGCGGGCCACCCGCGCCGCGCGCCGCCGCTGTTCGAACACACCGAACCCGGTAATGGTGACACTGTCGCCCTTGTGCACCGCACGCACAATGGTGTCGACGACATTCTCGACGGCAGCGGTCGCTTGCCGACGGTCCGAGCCCAATTTCTGTGTGAGCACGTCAATGAGCTCTGCTTTGTTCATCCAAACCCTCCGAAGCTAGTGGTCCTCGTTTTGGGAACCGACTAGTGGACACGGTAAACCCTCACCCAGCAAATTTCCAAGAGCCACGCGCAATTTCAGGACCGAACGACCAAAATTTTCGCAATCCGGTTGCCGCCCTTGACCGGTGGCGGGACGCGAAAATCGGCCGGGTTTACTTAGTCCGACGAGAAGAAAATCCGTCCGGATGGACCCTTCAGGAGGCGGGCAGAGTGTGCGGTTTCCACTCGCGCCGCCGCGCCTCGAATGCCTCAATTTCGTCGAGTTTCCGCAGCGTAAGGGCTATATCGTCAAGACCCTCGAGCAGCCTGTAAGCGGTGTGGTCGTCAATCTTGAACGGCAGCACCGCCGTTCCGGCGGTGATATTTCGATCTTGAAGATTGGCAGTGATTTCCAACCCCGGACTCTGCTCGATGAGCTTCCAAAGGAGTTCCACGCCGTCTTGAGAAACTTCGGCCGCCAGGAGGCCCGCCTTCCCGGCGTTGCCCCGAAAAATGTCACCAAATCGAGACGATATGACGACCCGGAACCCGTAGTCCATGAGCGCCCACACCGCGTGTTCACGCGACGATCCGGTGCCGAAATCAGGCCCGGCGACCAGAACCGAGCCGCGGTCAAAGGGGCTGAGATTTAGCACGAAAGAGGGATCTGTCCGCCACGTGGCGAACAATCCGTCCTCGAAACCGGTTCGGGTAACACGCTTCAAATACACCGCGGGAATGATCTGATCGGTATCGACATTGGACCGCCGCAGCGGCACGCCGATACCCGTGTGGGTGCGAAAGGCTTCCATTCTCGTCCTCGATTCAAAATCAGTCGGAGTTCAAGTCGGCCGGCGCGGACAGCCTGCCCCGCACCGCCGTTGCAGCGGCGACGGCCGGCGACACCAGATGAGTGCGGCCGCCTTTGCCCTGCCGCCCTTCGAAGTTGCGGTTGGATGTCGCGGCGCACCGCTCCCCTGGCGCGAGCTGATCGGGGTTCATGCCCAGGCACATCGAGCATCCGGCCTGGCGCCATTCTGCGCCCGCCGCGGTGAAAACCTCGCCCAGCCCTTCGGCTTCGGCCTGCGCGCGTACCCGCATGGAGCCCGGAACGACGAGCATTCGCACCCCCTGCGCGACTTTGCGGCCACGCAACACGTCGGCCACCGCCCGCAGGTCCTCGATACGACCGTTGGTACAAGAGCCGACGAACACGGCGTCGACACCGATGTCGCGCATCGGTGTGCCGGGTCGAAGGTCCATGTACGCCAAGGCTTTCTCGGCGGCCTGCCGCTGTCCTTCGTCGGCCATCAGTTCGGGATCCGGCACGGCCGCGTCCAGGGGCACCCCCTGGCCGGGGTTGGTTCCCCACGTGACGAACGGGCTCAACGAGGCCGTGTCGAGATGCACCTCGGTGTCGAAGACCGCGCCGGGGTCGGTGCGCAGCTGCTGCCAGTACTCGACCGCGGCATCCCATTGCGCGCCGGTCGGGGCGTGCGGGCGGTCGCGGAGAAATTCGTAAGTGGTCTCGTCCGGCGCCACCATGCCCGCCCGGGCGCCGGCTTCGATGCTCATGTTGCAGACCGTCATCCGGCCTTCCATGGACAGCGATTCGATGGCACTGCCCCGGTATTCGATGACATGACCCTGCCCACCGCCGGTACCGATCTTCGCGATCAGCGCAAGGATGATGTCCTTGGCGGTCACGCCGGTGGGTAGGTGCCCGTCGGCCCCCCCATCGACATTGACCGCCATCGTCTTGAACGGCGGCAACGGCAGGGTCTGGGTGGCCAGCACGTGCTCGACCTCCGAGGTGCCAATCCCCATGGCCAGCGCGCCAAATGCGCCGTGCGTGGACGTGTGACTGTCGCCACAGACGATCGTCATTCCCGGTTGGGTAAGGCCCAATTGCGGACCGACGACATGCACGATGCCCTGCTCGATGTCGCCCATCGGATAGAGCCGGACGCCGAATTCCGCACAGTTGCGCCGCAGCGTCTCGACCTGCGTGCGCGACACCGGGTCGGCGATCGGCTTGTCGATGTCGATGGTGGGGACGTTGTGATCCTCGGTGGCCAGCGTCAAGTCGGGGCGCCGCACCGGCCGGCCGGCCAGGCGGAGACCGTCGAAAGCCTGCGGGCTGGTGACCTCGTGCACCAGATGCAGATCGATGTAGATCAGGTCGGGCGCGTCACAGCCGCCTGATACCACAACGTGGTCGTCCCAAACCTTTTCGGCCAGGGTGCGCGGCCGGGCTGGACCATCCGGGCCGCCAGCCCGGGAGTCGTCGGATCCCATCTCGAATTCGCCTTCTGTTCCGTCGTTCGGCTGCCATCTCAGATTGCGAGACGCTAGTATCTCTTTGTGAGACAGCATAGCGGCATCGGCGTCCTCGACAAAGCGGTGGGCGTCCTGCATACGATCGCGGAATCTCCATGCGGGTTGGCCGAACTGTGCGAGCGAACCGGCTTACCCAGGGCCACCGCCTATCGGCTGGCGGCCGCCCTCGAAGTTCATCGCCTGCTGGCGCGCGATGACGAAGGGCGCTGGCGGCTGGGTCCCGCGGTCACCGAACTGGCCGCCCGTGTCAACGATCCACTGCTGGCCGCCGGCGCCGCTGTGCTGCCCGAGCTGCGCGAGACCACCGGCGAAAGCGTCCAGTTGTATCGCCGCGAGGGCACATCGCGGGTCTGCGTGGCCGCCCTGGAACCGGCTGCGGGTCTTCGCGATACGGTCCCCGTCGGGGCGCGGCTGCCGATGACGGCGGGCTCGGGGGCCAAAGTGCTGCTCGCCCATGCCGACGCCGCCACCCAGAAAGCCGTGCTGCGGACGGCGAAATTCACCGACCGCACGCTGGCCGAAGTGCGCCGGCGCGGCTGGGCGCAAAGCGTGGCCGAGCGCGAGCCCGGCGTGGCGAGCGTGTCGGCGCCGGTGCGCGACGGCCGCGGTGTCGTCATCGCGGCCATATCGGTGTCGGGACCCATCGACCGGATCGGCCGGCGCCCCGGGGCCCGCTGGGCCGCCGATCTGCTGTCCGCGGCGGAAGCGCTCACCCGTCGGCTCTAAATCGGCGCCGAGTGTGCGCCTATGGCGGCGAAATCGCGGGCGATTTTCCCGCCCTGCACGCACACTCAAAGCCACCAGTGCACGCCCCAACGCACGCGGCCTGACAAACTGACCGCCATGGGAACCAATCAGCGCGCGAGCATCGTCATGTCCTCCGACGAGATCGCCGATTTCGTCGTCAAGAGCCGCACCGGCACGCTGGCCACCGTCGGTCCCGACGGCCAGCCGCACCTGACCGCCATGTGGTACGCCGTCGTCGACGGCGAAATCTGGCTAGAGACCAAGGCCAAGTCACAGAAGGCGGTCAACGTCAAACGCGACCCGCGGGTGAGCTTCCTGATCGAGGACGGCGACACCTACGACACGCTGCGCGGGGTGTCGTTCGAGGGCGTCGCGGAGCTCGTCGACGATCCCGACGTTTCACACGGGGTCGGGGTCAGCGTGTTCGAGCGCTACACCGGCCCCTATACCGACGATATGAAGCCCTTCGTCGAGCAGATGATGAACAAGCGGATCTGCGTGCGCATTGTCGCCCGCCGCGCGCGCTCGTGGGATCACCGCAAGCTCGGGCTGGCGCACATGCCGGTGGGCGGATCGACCGCACCGGCCGCGCTGGGGACCGGCGATTAGCTGTTTGTAGCCCCGATGGGATTCGAACCCACGCTACCGCCGTGAGAGGGCGGCGTCCTAGGCCGCTAGACGACGGGGCCAGAACCGATCCGAGCTGCCAGCATAGCTCACCCGAGAAGGCGCACCTAATCGCTGGCCGTGCCGCGATTTTGCTGGGGTACCAGGACTCGAACCTAGAATGGCTGAACCAGAATCAGCTGTGTTGCCAATTACACCATACCCCATTGGCTGCCTAAAACCGCTGGTCACAACAGTTCTGAGGACCCTATAGGTGTCCTCAGACCGTTGTGGCCGACCGTAGGCGGCCTTTGTAAACCGCAGTGCAGACTACCAAAAACTCAGACCGCGTCGTCGCGCGCGGCCCGCAACCGCCGCAGGCTGCGGTCGCGGCCAAGCAGCTCCAGTGATTCGAACAGCGGCGGGCTGATTGTCGTTCCCGTCGCGGCGACCCGGATCGGACCGAACGCCTTGCGCGGTTTGAGCGCCAGACCCTCGATGAGCGCGGCCTTCAGCGCGGCCTCGATCTGGTCCGCGGTCCAGTCCGCCAGGCCGTCCAGCGCGGCCACCGCCGCATCCAGAACCGCGACGCCATCCGGATCGAGCTCTTTGGCGGCGGCCTTGGGGTCGATCGCGTATTCCTCGTCGTTGAGAAACTTCAGCAGGTCCCACGCGTCGCCCAGGACGACGATGCGGGTCTGCACCAGCTCGGCGGCCGCGGCGAACCCGGCGTCATCCAATTGGATGTGATGTCCGTGCGCGTCCAGGTAGTCGCGGAGCCTGGCGGTGAAGTCGCCCGCGTCCAGCATGCGGATGTGCTCGGCGTTCAGCGCGTCGGCCTTCTTCTGGTCGAAACGGGCCGGGTTGGAGTTGACGTCGACGACGTCGAAGGCGGCCACCATCTCGTCGAGGCTGAACAGGTCGTGATCGTCGGCGATCGCCCAGCCGAGCAGCGCGAGGTAATTCAGCAACCCCTCGGGGATGAAGCCCCGGTCGCGGTGGGCGAACAGATTCGACTGCGGGTCGCGCTTGGAAAGCTTTTTGGTTCCCTCCCCCAATACCGTTGGCAGGTGTCCGAATTGCGGAAAAAATTCGGTGACGCCGATCCGGATCAGCGCCTGATACAGCGCGAGCTGACGCGGAGTCGACGGCAGCAGGTCCTCGCCCCGCAGCACGTGGGTGATCTTCATCAGCGCGTCATCAACCGGGTTGACCAAGGTGTACAAGGGATCTCCGGTCGCGCGGGTCAGCGCGAAATCGGGCACGGTTCCCGCCGCGAACGTGGTCGGTCCGCGTACCAGGTCGTCCCAACCGAGGTCTTCGTCGGGCATCCGCAGCCGCACCACGGGTTTACGGCCCTCCGCCAGGAACGCCGCGCGCTGCGAATCTGTGAGCTGCCGGTCGAAGTTGTCGTAGCCCAGCTTGGGGTTGCGGCCGGCGGCGATATGACGGGCCTCGACCTCCTCCGGCGTCGAGAAGGCATAGTAGGCCTCCCCGGCCTCGAGCAGCTTGGCCACCACGCCGCGGTAGATCTCCGTGCGTTGCGATTGCCGGTAGGGGCCGTAGGGTCCGCCGATCTCGGGTCCCTCGTCCCAGTCAAGGCCGAGCCAGCGCATCGCATCGAGCAGTGCGGAATAGCTTTCCTCGGTGTCGCGCTGCGCGTCGGTGTCCTCGATGCGAAAGACGAAGGTGCCGCCGGTGTGTCGGGCGTAAGCCCAGTTGAACAGCGCGGTGCGGACCATCCCGACGTGCGGGGTGCCGGTGGGCGACGGGCAGAACCGGACTCGAACCGTCACGACTTTCCTTTACGGACAACGGGATTGGTGAGGCTGCCGATTCCCTCGACGGTGATGGAGACGGTGTCACCGTCCTCGATGGGACCGACACCCGCCGGTGTGCCGGTGAGGATGAGATCGCCGGGCAGCAGGGTCATCACGGCCGAGATCCACTCCACGATGGCGCCGACGTCGTGGATCATCAGCGAGGTGCGGCTGCGTTGCTTCACTTCGCCGTTGACCTCGGTGCGCAGTTCGAGGTCCGCGGGATCGACGTCGGTGACGATCCAGGGCCCGACCGGGCAGAAACTGTCATGGCCCTTGGCGCGAGTCCATTGGCCGTCGGCCTTTTGTTGATCCCGTGCCGACACGTCGTTGCCGATGGTGTAGCCGAGGATGTTCTCGGCGGCCCGGGCGGCGGGGACGTCCTTGCACGGCCGGCCGATGACCGCCGCCAACTCGCCCTCGAAATGCACGGGTGATGCGTTGGCGGGCAACCTGATCGGTACATTCGGTCCGATGATCGCGGTATTGGGCTTGAGGAATATCACCGGGTCCGCCGGCGCCGGGCCGGTCAAGCCGCTCATTTCCGCAATGTGATCGGCGTAGTTCTTGCCGATGCAGACCACCTTGCCGGCCAGCATCGGAGCCAGCAGCCGGACGTCGGCCAGCGGCCATGACCGGCCGGTGAAGGTCGGGGTGCCGAATGGGTGCTCGGCGATCTCGCGGGCGATCATCGCGGCGGGATCGTCGAGTTCGCCCTCGATGCTGACGAAGGCGACACCGTCGGGGCTGGCGATTCGACCTAGGCGCATTTGTTGGAGCCTAATAGGCCCCCGATAACCGGAGCGACCGGCGCCGCCGGCCGTCCCGGGCGTCCGAGTTTCGGCAACGGGTGCCGGCCCTGTGGAAACATGGATTGATGTCCCGGGGCCACCCCGCCGTGCTCAGCGCGGGAACGCGCTGGATGGTGATGGTCGTCTCGCTGTTCGTGACGGCAAGTTCCTTCCTCTTTATCAACGGGATCGCCTTCCTGATCCCCTCATTCGAAGCCAAGCGTGGAACTCCCCTGACCGAAGCCAGTCTGTTGTCGTCCATGCCGAGCTGGGGCATGGTCGCCACGCTGGTCCTCTGGGGCTACGCGCTCGACCACGTCGGCGAGCGGCTCGTGCTGACTTTGGGGTCGGGACTCACCGCGGCCGCCGCCTACGCCGCGGCATCGGTCCATTCGATGGTGTGGGTTGGCGTGTGCCTGTTTCTCGGTGGGATGGCCGCCGCGAGTTGCAACACCGCCGGCGGGCGGCTGGTGTCCGCGTGGTTCCCACCGCATCAACGCGGCCTTGCAATGGGCATCCGCCAGACCGCCCAACCGCTGGGAATCGCCGTGGGCGCGCTGGTAATGCCCGGGCTGGCCGAGCGCGGCCCGCACACGGGGCTCATGTTTCCGGCGATTGTGTGCGGCGTAGCGGCAGTTGCAAGTGCGATCGGCATCGTCGACCCGCCGCGGAAATCCCGGAAGACGGCCACCGAAGAGGAACTGGCCAGCCCGTACCGCGGGTCGACCGTACTGTGGCGCATCCATGCGGTGGCGGGCCTGCTGATGATGCCGCAGACGGTGACCGTGACGTTCATGCTGGTGTGGCTGATGAACGACCACGGCTGGTCGATCGCGGTCGCCGGCGCCTGGGTGACCCTCTCGCAGCTGCTCGGCGCGGCAGGCCGCATCGCGGTAGGCCGCTGGTCGGACCGGGTTGGCTCAAGAATGCGACCGGTGCGCATCATCGCTACCGCCGCCACCGCGACCCTGTTCCTGCTCGCCCTCGCCGACCATTTGAATTCGCAGTACGAGGTCCCGCTCATGGTCGCCATCTCGGTCATCGCGGTGCTCGACAACGGGCTCGACGCGACGGCGATCACCGAATTCGCGGGGCCGTTCTGGAGCGGACGCGCCCTGGGCATCCAGAACACCACCCAGCGGGTGATGGCGGCCACCGGACCTCCGTTGTTCGGTGCATTGATCGCGGCGGCCAAATATCCAACGGCTTGGGCGCTGTGCGGGTTGTTCCCGTTGTTGGCGATACCGTTGGTGCCGGCCCGGCTACTGCCACCCGGCTTAGAAACCAGGGCGCGAACTACAGCGCGGCTGCGATCCGTTCGCCGACTTCGGTGGTGGCGCGCCGTTCGTTCCCACGAGTTGCCAGATAAGTCTCGACGGCCCGGTCCACCCGGGCAGCCGCATCGTCCTCACCGAGATGGTCAAGCAGCAGCGCCACCGACATGATCGCCGCGGTCGGATCCGCGACGCCCTGCCCGGCGATGTCGGGTGCGCTGCCGTGCACCGGCTCGAACATCGAGGGATTGGCGCGGGTGGCGTCGATATTTCCACTGGCGGCCAAGCCGATTCCGCCGCATACCGCCGCGGACAGGTCGGTGATGATGTCGCCGAACAGGTTGTCGGTGACGATCACGTCGAAGCGGCCGGGGTCGGTGACCATGAAGATGGTGGCGGCATCGACGTGTTGATACGCCACCTCGACGTCGGGATATTCCGCGCCGACCTCGGCCACGATCCGCGACCACAGCTTCCCCGCGAACGTCAGCACGTTGTTCTTGTGCACCAGCGTCAGGTGTTTGCGACGCAGCCGGGCCCGCTCGAACGCGTACTTCACCACTCGGCGCACACCGAACGCGGTGTTCAGACTGACCTCGGTGGCCACCTCGTTGGGCGTGCCGGCGCGGATCGCGCCGCCGTTGCCGGTGTAGGGACCCTCGGTGCCCTCGCGCACCACCACGAAGTCGATCTCGGGGTTTCCGGCGAGCGGACTGCTCACCCCTTTATATAGCCGACCCGGCCGCAGGTTGACGTGATGATCGAGCTCAAAACGCAGGCGCAGCAGCAGACCTCGCTCCAGCACGCCGCTGGACACCGACGGATCGCCGACCGCCCCGAGCAGGATGGCGTCGTGCTCCCGCAATTCGGCGAGCACCGAGTCCGGCAGCAGCTCACCGGTGGCATGGAAACGGCGGGCGCCCAGGTCGTAGCTGGTCTTCTGCACGCCCGGCACAACGGCGTCAAGGACTTTGATCGCCTCGGCCACCACCTCCGGGCCGATCCCGTCGCCGCCGATCACCGCCAGCTTCATCGGCGCCACTTCTCCTCATCGCTTCGCTCTGCATCGTCGCCGGCGCGCTTCACGACAGATCGACCACCTCGAGCTTCTTGGCGCTGACCGCCGCCGCGATGGCCGACCGCACGTCCCCGGGTACGTCCTGGTCGAGCCGCAGCAGAATCGTCGCAAGCGGGCCCTCGGCGTCTTCGGACAGCTGCGCCGCATGGATGTTCACCCCGGCGCCGCCCAACAGGGTGCCGATCTTGCCCAACGCTCCGGGCTGGTCGGCGTAATGGATGATCAGGTTGGTGCCTTGGGCGCGCAGGTCAAAGTGGCGGCCGTTGATCTGCACGATCTTCTGCACCTGCAGCGGCCCCGCCAGCGCACCGGCGACGGTGACGGCAGAACCGTCGTGGGCCACGGCCCGTACCTCGACGACACTGCGATAGTTGGGACTCTCCGAGGCCGTGCTGATCTCGGCGGAAACGCCGCGTTCGGCGGCCAGCGTCGGCGCGTTGACGAACGTCACCGGACCATCGATGACCGCCGAGAACAGGCCGCGCAGAGCCGAAAGCTTAAGCACCTCAACGTCTTCGGAGGCCAGCTCGCCACGCACCTGCACCGACAACGACACCGGCGGCCCCTCGGACAGCGTGGCGGCCAGCACGCCGAGCTTGCGCGCCAGCTCCAGCCAGGGCGCCACCTCCTCGTTGACCACGCCGCCGCCGACGTTGACCGCATCCGGAACGAACTCGCCGGCCAGGGCCAGGCGCACGCTCTCGGCCACGTCGGTGCCGGCCCGGTCCTGGGCTTCGGCGGTGGAAGCCCCCAAATGCGGTGTGACCACCACCTGCGGCAGCACGAAAAGCGGGCTGTCGGTGCATGGTTCGGTGGAGAACACGTCGAGGCCGGCGGCGCGAACTCGACCGCTGCTCACCGCTTCGGCGAGTGCCGCCTCGTCCACCAGGCCGCCGCGCGCGGCGTTGACGATGATGACGCCCGGCTTGGTCTTCGCCAGCGCTTCCTTATCGATCAGACCCGCCGTCTCGGGCGTTTTCGGCAGATGCACCGAGATGAAGTCGGCGCGGGCCAGCAAGTCGTCCAGGGGCAGCAGTTCGATGCCGAGCTGCGCGGCCCGGGCCGGCGACACATAGGGGTCGTAGGCGACCACGTGGGTGCCGAAGGCCTCAATCCGCTGCGCGAACAGCTGACCGATCCGGCCCAGTCCGACGACACCGACGGTCTTACCGAAGATTTCGGTGCCCGAGAACGACGACCGCTTCCAGGTGTGCTCCCGCAGGGTGGCGTCGGCCGCAGCGATCTGGCGGGACGCCGCCAGCAGCAGCGCCAACGCGTGTTCGGCAGCGCTATGGATGTTCGACGTCGGGGCATTGACCACCAGCACACCGCGCGCGGTGGCGGCGTCCACGTCGACGTTGTCCAGCCCGACCCCGGCACGGGCGACGATCTTCAGCTTGGGGGCGGCCGCGAGCACCTCGGCGTCGACGGTGGTGGCCGACCGCACCAGCAGCGCGTCGGCCTCGGGCACGGCCGCCAGCAGCTTCTCGCGGTCGGGCCCGTCTACCCAGCGCACCTCGACCTGGTCTCCCAGCGCGGCGACGGTTGATTCGGCGAGTTTGTCGGCAATAAGTACAACAGGCAGATTCACCCGGCCAGCCTATCGGCTGTAATTGACCGGTGGACGTCACCGTCGTCGGCAGCGGGCCCAACGGGCTCACGGCGGCCGTCATCTGCGCGCGTGCGGGCCTGAAAGTGCAGGTCGTTGAGGCCCAGCCGACCTTCGGCGGCGGCGCCCGCACTGCGCCCGACCCAGATTCTCCGGGAGTCTTACACGACGTGTGCTCGGCGGTTCACCCCTTGGCGCTGGCGTCGCCGTTCTTCGCGGCGTTCGACCTACCCGCACGCGGCGTGCAGCTGGCGGTGCCGGAGATCTCCTATGCCAACCCGCTGCCGGACCGCCCGGCGGCGATCGCCTACCGCGATCTCGAGCGCACGTGTGCGGAACTGGAGCGCGGCGCGTCCTGGCGGCGCCTGCTCGGCCCGGCGGTGGAGAACTCAGGTGCTGTCGTGGGGTTGCTGCTCGGCGACAAACGGTCGATGCCCGACTCGTTGTCGGCGGCGCGCACCTTATTACGATTGGGTCTGCGCATGCTCGCGCAAGGAACACCCGCCTGGGGGTCGCTGGCCGGCGAGGATGCCCGCGCCTTGTTCACCGGCGTTGCCGCGCATGTGATTTCGCGGATGCCGTCGCTGACGGCCGCCGGTGCTGGGCTGATGCTGGCCACACTCGCCCATTCGGTCGGCTGGCCGATCCCGGTCGGGGGCAGCCAGGCGATCACCGACGCGCTGATCGCTGACCTCCGCGCGCACGGTGGTGAGCTCACGGCCGGCACCGAGATCACTTCTCCGCCCGGCCCCCCGGGCGCAGTCGTCGCGTTCGACACGGCCCCGACCGCGCTGCTGCGGATCTACGGCCAAGCCTTTCCAGCCCTTCCCGATCGCTATGCTAAAGCGTTGCGCCGCTATACGTTTGGGCCTGGCGTAGCCAAGGTCGACTTCGTGCTCAGCGAGGACATCCCGTGGTCGGACCCGCGGCTGGGCCGGGCGCCGACCCTTCACCTCGGCGGCAGCCGCGAGCAGATGGCGCGGGCCGAGGCCGACATCGCCGCCGGGCGCCACGCGCAGTGGCCGATGGTGCTGGCCGCCTCGCCGCACATCGCGGACCCCGGCCGGATCGACATCGTGGGGCGCCGCCCGTTCTGGACCTACGCCCACGTGCCGTCGGGTTCCACCGTCGACGCGACCGAGGCCGTCACTGGAGTGGTCGAGCGGTTCGCGCCCGGATTCCGCGACATCGTGGTGGCGGCCCGCGCCGTGCCCGCCGCCCGGCTGACCGACCACAACGCCAACTACGTCGGCGGCGACATCGGGATGGGCGGGAATTCCGCCTGGCGCGCGATCGCCGGTCCCACACCTCGCCTGAACCCTTGGAGCACACCGATTCCCAAGGTGTATCTGTGCTCGGCGGCCACCCCGCCCGGCGGCGGCGTGCACGGCATGGCCGGCTACTACGCGGCGCGCACGTTGTTGCGCCGCGAATTCGGCATCGACACGCTGCCGAAGCTTGGGCCTAAGCTGACCTCGTGACCAAACTCGCGATCATCTACTACTCGGCCACCGGTCATGGCACCTCGATGGCCCAGCGCGTCGCCGCGGCGGCGGAGTCCGCGGGCGCCGAAGTCCGCCTGAGACACGTCTCCGAAACCCTCGACCCGGAATCGTTCGCGCACAACCCGGCATGGACCGCGAACTACGAAGCGACCAAGGACCTTCCCGCGGCCACCGGCGACGACATCGTGTGGGCCGACGCGGTGATCTTCGGCTCGCCGACGCGCTTCGGTTCTCCCGCCGCGCAATTGCGTGCCTTCCTGGACTCGCTGGGCGGGCTGTGGGCCGAGGGCAAGCTCGCGGACAAGGCGTATGCCGCCTTCACGTCGTCCAACACCCTGCACGGTGGCCAGGAGACCACCCTGGTCGCGCTCTACCTCACGTTGATGCATTTCGGCGGCATCATCGTGCCGCCGGGATACACCGATCCGATCAAGTTCGTCGACGGCAACCCGTATGGGGTGAGCCTGGTGTCCACCCACGACAACATCAACGAATTCGATGAGGCGACCCAGAACGCGCTCGACCACCTGGCCCGCCGGGTGGTGGCGGTCGCCGACCGCCTCGCGTCGTAGCCGTTCGCCGCGACACTGAAACTACGCACACGACACGCCGGAAAAGGTCGCCGCAATTTAAGTTTCGCGGCGGGCGGGCGGCTGCCCGAGGCCGCCGGCCCGGCTAGGCCGTCTCGGTGATCGGGCGGTCGACCCAGCTCATCAGGTCGCGCAGCTTCTTGCCGGTGACCTCGATGGGGTGCTCGGCGTTTTGCTTGCGCAGGTCCTCGAGCTGCTTGTTGCCGCCCTCGATGTTGGCGACCAGCTTCTTGACGAAGGTGCCGTCCTGGATCTCGCGCAGGATGGTGCGCATCCGCTCCCTGGTGTCGGCGTCGATGATGCGCGGGCCCGACAGATACCCGCCGAACTCCGCGGTGTCGGACACCGAGTAGTTCATCCGGGCGATGCCGCCCTCGTACATCAGGTCGACGATCAGCTTCAGCTCGTGCAGTACCTCGAAGTACGCCATCTCCGGCGGATAGCCCGCCTCGACCATCACGTCGAAGCCGGCCTTCACCAATTCCTCTGTGCCGCCGCACAACACGGCCTGCTCACCGAACAGGTCGGTTTCGGTCTCGTCCTTGAAGGTGGTCTTGATGACACCGGCCCGGGTGCCGCCGATGGCCTTGGCGTAGGACAGCGCCAGCGCGTCGCCCTGCCCGGTCGGGTCCTGGTCGACGGCGATCAGGCAGGGCACGCCCTTGCCGTCGACGAACTGGCGGCGCACCAGGTGGCCGGGCCCTTTGGGGGCGACCATCGCGACGGTGACGTCGGCGGGCGGCTTGATCAGGTCGAAGTGGATGTTGAGCCCATGGCCGAAAAACAAAGCGTCGCCGGGCTTCAGGTTGGGCTCGATGTCGTTCTTGAAGATGTCCGCCTGAGCGGTGTCGGGGGCGAGCAGCATGATGACGTCGGCCCACTTGGCGACCTCGGCGGGGGTGTCGACCTCCAGGCCCTGCTCCTCGACCTTGGCCCGGGACTTCGAACCCTCCTTCAGCCCGACGCGCACCTGCACGCCAGAGTCGCGCAGGCTCAGCGAATGCGCATGCCCCTGGCTACCGTATCCGATCACGCCGACCTTGCGGCCCTGGATGATCGTCAGGTCCGCATCATCGTCGTAGAACATTGGCAATGCCTCCCTGGTCGGGTTTGCCACTTCTTTCTCCTTCTAGTCGGTCAGCCAAAAACTACTTGGCGGTGCCGATACCGCGCGGACCGCGGGACAGCGACACCATTCCGGATTCGGCGATCTCGCGGATGCCGAACGGTTCCAGCACGCGCAGAAACGCCTCGATCTTGCCGCGGTCACCGGTGGCCTCGATGGTCAACGATTCCGGTGACACGTCAATCACCTTGGCGCGGAACAAGTTCACCGCTTCGATCACCTGGCTGCGACTGCCGGCGTCGGCGCGCACCTTGATCAGTGACAACTCCCGCGACACCGAGTTGTCGTCATCCTGCTCGATGATCTTGATCACGTTGATCAGCTTGTTGAGCTGCTTGGTGATCTGCTCGAGCGGAGTCTCCTCGGCGGAGACGACGATGGTCATCCGCGACATGTCCTTCTGCTCGGTCGCGCCGACGGCCAGCGACTCGATGTTGAAGCCGCGGCGGGAGAACAGCGCCGCCACCCGCGCGAGCACACCGGGCTTGTCCTCGACCAGCACCGACAGCGTGTGAGTTTTCGCGTTCATCAGGCGTGCCCTTCGCTTTCGTCGTCGAACAGCGGGCGGATGCCGCGGGCGGCCTGGATCTCGTCGTTGCTCGTCCCGGCGGCCACCATCGGCCACACTTGGGCGTCGGCGCCGACGATGAAGTCGATCACCACCGGGCGGTCGTTGATCGCGCGCGCCTGGTTGATCACGTCGACGACGTCTTCTGCACGCTCGCAACGCAATCCGACGCACCCCAACGCCTCGGCCAGCTTCACGAAGTCCGGGATGCGGTGGGAGTGCGTGGCCAGGTCGGTCTGCGAGTAGCGCGCCTCGTAGAACAGGCTCTGCCACTGCCGCACCATGCCGAGGTTCCCGTTGTTGATCAGCGCCACCTTGATCGGCGCGCCCTCGATCGCGCAGGTGGCCAGCTCCTGGTTGGTCATCTGGAAGCAGCCGTCGCCGTCGATCGCCCACACCTCGGTGTCCGGGCGAGCGATCTTGGCGCCCATGGCCGCCGGAATGGCGAACCCCATGGTGCCCAGCCCGCCGGAGTTGAGCCAGGTGCGCGGCTTCTCGTAGGAGATGAACTGCGCCGCCCACATCTGGTGCTGCCCGACGCCGGCCACGTACACGGCATCCGGGCCGGCGATCTCGCCCAGCTTCTCGATCACGTACTCCGGGCTCAGGCTGCCGTCGCTCTGCGGACCGTAGCTCAGGGGGTAGGTGGACTGGACGCTGTGCAGGTAGGCCCACCAGTCGGTCATGTCTGGGGTTGCGGGGCCGGGAGCGCCCGGGTGGTGTCGCAGCATCGCGATGAGCTCGGTGATGACGGCCTTGACGTCGCCGACGATCGGCACGTCGGCGTGCCGGTTCTTGCCGATCTCGGCCGGGTCGATGTCGGCGTGGATGACCTTGGCCTCGGGGGCGAACGAGTCGAGCTTTCCGGTCACCCGGTCGTCGAACCGGGTGCCCAGCGCGATCAGCAGGTCGCTGCGCTGCAGCGCCGCCACCGCGGCCACGGTGCCGTGCATGCCGGGCATGCCGAGGTTCTGCGGATGGCTGTCGGGAAAAGCGCCGCGCGCCATCAACGTGGTGACCACCGGGATGCCGGTCAGGTCGGCCAGCTCGCGCAGTTGCTCGGTCGCCTCACCGCGGATGACCCCGCCGCCCACGTAAAGCACCGGTTTGTGCGCGGCCGCGATCAGCTTGGCGGCCTCACGGATCTGCCGGTTGTGCGGCTTCGTGTTCGGCTTGTAACCGGGCAGGTCCATGCGCGGAGGCCAGCTGAACGTGCACTGGCCCTGCAGCACGTCCTTGGGGATGTCGACGAGCACCGCGCCGGGACGTCCCGAGGAGGCGATGTGGAAGGCCTCGGCCAGCACCCGGGGGATGTCGTCGCCGGAGCGGACCAGGAAGTTGTGCTTGGTGATCGGCATCGTGATGCCCGAGATGTCGGCCTCCTGGAAGGCATCGGTGCCGATCAGGCCCCGTCCGACCTGCCCGGTGACGGCGACGACGGGGACCGAGTCCATCTGGGCGTCGGCCAGCGGGGTGACCAGGTTGGTGGCACCGGGACCCGAAGTCGCCATGCAGACCCCGACCTTGCCGGTGGCGTGGGCGTAGCCGCTGGCGGCGTGGCCGGCGCCCTGCTCATGGCGCACCAGCACGTGGCGCAGCTTTTTCGAGTCGAACAGCGGGTCGTAGACCGGCAGCACGGCACCGCCGGGAATCCCGAAGATGACCTCGACGTCGAGCTCCTCCAGCGACCGGATCACCGACTGGGCACCGGTGAGTTGCTCCGGGGCAACGCGTTTCGGTTGCGGTTTCGCGGCGGGTTTCACCGCGTCCGTGGCGACGCTGGCCGCGTCAGGCGGCGCCGCATGCGCCGATTGCGGCTTGGTGGGTGCGCTCACTTTCGTCCTCGCCCTCTTGATCTTCATTCGCTTGTGAAAGTTTCGATGCCGCGCAAGAAAAAACCCCCGTCAGCTCAGCTGCTGAACGAGGGTTGCGCGTTGGTGCTGGATCGCTTCAAATGCCGAAGGTCTGGTCAGCCACCAACGCGCTGACTAAGTACTACGAGCATTCCGGGCTTTCCGGCGGTATCCATAGCGTCCGACGGTAGCCTTCGCACAGCTCAGGAGTCAAATCCGGGTGTCCGTGCCCGCCGGCGCACGCCCGGCACAGGGCGGCGGTGAAATGATGCGAGAGTGGCTACCGATTCGCCCGTGGTGATCAAGGTGTCGCCGATGGCGCACCTCGCCGTCGGATTCTTGACCCTGGGCCTGCTGATACCGGTGCTGGCCTGGCCGGTGTCCGCGCCGCTGCTGGTCATCCCGGTGGTGTTGTCGGCCTTGATAATCCGCCTGCGCACGGTCGCCGACGACCACGGCGTGACGGTTCGGACGCTGCGGGGTAGCCGGACGGTGCGCTGGGAAGAGATCGACGGGCTGCGCTTTCACCGAGGTTCCTGGGCCCGGGCGCGCCTCAAAAGCGGTGCCGAGCTGCGCTTGCCCGCGGTCAGTTTCGCGACGCTGCCGCTGCTGACCGAGGCCAGCGCGGGGCGCGTGCCCAATCCCTACCGATAAAGGTCAGGCGATCGGGTTGACCCCGTTGAGCAGCACCCACACCGCGATCCCGGCGGCGATGCCGGCCAGCAGGGCCACGAACGACCCGATGAAGGGGCGGTGGGCCCAGCCCCGGTTGGCGTCGAGGCCATACCGGCCCGGTCCGCACAGGATGACCGCGACGGCCAGGACGATCAGGGTGATCTGGTATTCGTGCCCGTCCGGCAGGAAGTACGAGAAGGTGTGCGAGTGCGGCCGCGCGGAGACGGTGGCCAGCAGGCCGTTGATCAGGAACGCCAGCGCACCCGCCGCGGCTATCGGGGTGAACAATCCCAGCACCAGCAGCACGGCGGACACGGTCTCGCCGCCGGCGCTCACGTAGGCCAGGATGTCGGCGTGCTGGTAGCCGACGTCAGACAGCGAGTTCTTGAAACCGGTCACCCCCGAGCCGCCCCACCAGCCGAACAGCTTCTGCAGCCCGTGGGCGCCGAGCACCACTCCCAGCCCGACCCGCAACACAAGCAAACCCAGGTGCTGGGTGCCGCGTTTGCCGACGACGCGTTGCCGCTCGTCGTCCGGCTCCGCATCGATGTGGGTCGGCTCGGTGGCGGAGATCGGTGCCGCCTGGGCCGCCGACGCGGGCTGGACATACGGCAGGGGTTCCTGCTGGTCGAGCAGGTGGTATCCACCCGCGCCCGGCGCGGCGTGCTGCCCGGGGTCCTGGTACGGGATGACCGTGGTGGTTCCGAAATCTCCCGGGTACCCGACCGGCGTCAGGTCATCTTCGGGGTCGACCAGGCGCGCCGAGGCGGGGCGCCCGGGGATTGGCTCCGGGGATTCGCCCGGCCGCGCCCAAGGTGCGTCATTCGATTGACTGGTCACGCGTGTCAGGGTAAGGGCAAAAGGTCCTGAATTGGGGATTTGAGCGGCGCTTTCGCCGGTTAGTCCGCCAAATCGCCCCGGATCGTGCCCAAATCACCTATCCGGGCCGTCCGGAAGGCCAAAACTGGGTGAACGCGCGCTACCACCTGGGAAGGGTCGCAGAGGCGGACACGGGCACGCGTGTGGCGGCGGTGCCCGCACAGTCCGTAGCCTGTCGGTCATGCAACTAGGGCGATCGGGGCGGGCCGTTCGGTGCGGGCTCGCCGCGCTCTGCGCGGTGGTGCTGCTCGCGACCGGCTGCGCACGCTTCAACGACGCCCAGTCCCAACCCTTCACCACCAACCCGGAACTCAAGCCGCAACCCAGCTCGACGCCTCCCCCGCCGCCGCCGCTGCCGCCCACGCCCTTCCCCAAGGCGTGCCCGGCCCCGGGAGTCATGCAGGGCTGCCTGGAGAGCACCAGCGGCCTGATCATGGGCCCCGACAGCAAGACCGCGTTGGTCGCCGAGCGCACCACCGGTGCCGTCAAGGACATCTCCGTCAGCGCCGAGCCGAAGGTGAAAATGGTCATCCCGGTCGACCCGTCCGGTGATGGTGGCCTGATGGACATCGTGCTGTCGCCCACCTATCAGCAAGACCGGCTGATGTACGCCTACATCAGCACGCCCACCGACAATCGGGTCATCCGGGTGGCCGATGGCGACATCCCGAAGGACATCCTGACCGGGATCCCCAAGGGCGCCACCGGCAACACCGGGGCGTTGATCTTCACCAGCCCCACCACGCTGGTCGTGATGACCGGCGACGCGGGCAACCCGGCGATGGCCGCCGACCCCAAATCGCTGGCCGGCAAGGTGCTACGCATCGAGCAGCCGACCACCATCGGCCAGGCGCCGCCGACGACCGCGCTGAGCGGCGTCGGCTCCGGCGGCGGCCTCTGCATCGACCCCGTCGACGGCTCGCTGTATGTCGCCGACCGGACCCCGACGGCGGACCGCTTGCAGCGCATCACCAAGACCTCGCAGGTCTCCACGGTGTGGACGTGGCCGGACAAGCCCGGCGTGGCCGGGTGCGCGGCGATGGACGGGACGGTGCTGGTCAACCTGATCAACACCAAGCTGACGGTGGCGGTCCGGCTCGCGCCGTCGACGGGTGCGGTCACCGGTGAACCCGACGTCGTGCGCAAGGACACGCACGCCCACGCGTGGGCACTGCGGATGTCGCCGGACGGAAACGTATGGGGCGCAACGGTTAACAAGACGGCCGGGGACGCCGAGAAACTCGATGACGTGGTCTTCCCGCTGTTCCCGCAGGGCGGCGGCTTCCCGCGCAACAACGACGACAAGACCTAGCTCGGGCTAGGGCACGTCGAGCGTGAACCTCACGCCGTATCGGCGTGTCGCGTCGCCCCGTTCACGGTCGAAGAAACGGTGTGGGGCATCCTGGCCCGGGTCATCGTCGACATCGAAATCGAGATCAGAGAGGTAAAGCACGTCTTCGGAGGACTCGGGGGCCCAGACGGCGACGGGCTGCAGAAGGTAGACCACATGATCCCCGATGTCGCTCCGACTCGCCGTCCTGCCGATGAACCAGGCGAGCGCGTCATCGAGAATCGGCATCCCCGCGGGGCCGGCGCGCCACGAACAGCGCTCGAATCTGTTGATCTGATCGCCCGTTTGGCTGCTGAACAGTTCGGCCAGGACGTGTTGGGGCTGGGCCAGCACGTGCACCGCCAGGTACTCGGCTCGGCCGGCCACCTCCGCGATATGGCTGCTCCTGGGCATACTGACCAGAAAGCTCGGGGGCCGCACGCTGGTTTGAGTGGCGAAGCTGACCAGGCAACCCGCCGGCTCACCATCGGCCTGGGTCGTCACCACGAACACCGGGGCGTCCAGCATTGCCATCAAGTCATCGAACGATTCATCGATCACATCAACATCATGAATGCGCTTGACGTTTTCCAACACTCCTTCGAAGCGATCAGTGGGCCAGCTCGCGCGGCACCACGAAGACGTCGACCAGTGCGCCGTTGCGCCACACCGTCATCTCGATCCGGCGCGCGATCGCGTCCTCGACCATCAGCTGCTGAATCGCGGTCGCGGTGACCACGCGGCGGCCGTCGACGCTGACGACGATGTCGCCGCGCCGCACGCCCCCCTCGGCGGCGGGGCTGCCGGCGACGACGCTGGCGACCTGCAGGCCGTGCGCGGTGCCGAGCTTGTCGGCGACGGCGCGCGGCACCGGGACATGTGCGCCGGCGATGCCCAGCCACGCGCGGCGCACCCGGCCGGTTTGCATCAGGGCCGCGATGATCTTGTGGGTCGAGGAGTTGATCGGCACGGCCAGTCCCAGGCCGACGCCGGCGACCGCGGTGCTCACGCCGACCATCCGGCCACGACTGTCGGCCAGCACGCCGCCACTGTTTCCCGGGTTGAGGGCGGCATCGGTCTGGATCACCTCGTCGACGACGCGGCCATTGCGAGTCGGCAGCGATCGCCCGAGACCGGAGACGATGCCCGCGGTGACGCTGCCCGCCAGCCCCAGCGGGTTGCCCACCGCGACCACCAGCTGCCCGACGCGCAGGTCTTCCGCTCGCCCCATGGTGACGGGCGGCGGAACAACGCCGCGCGCCTTCAGCACGGCCAGGTCGGACAGCTCGTCACGACCGGCGACATCGGCGTCCACGGTGGTCCCGTCGGTAAACGTCGCCTCGGCCGAGCGGGCCCCGGCGACGACGTGCGCACTGGTCAGCAGGTAGCCGTCGGGCGTGATGACGCTGGCGCTGCCGCCGCCGTCACCGCGCCGAGTGCGCACCGCCAGGCTGGCCACGCTGGGCAGAACCGCGTCCGCTACCGCGGTGACCACCGCGGAATACGCGTCCAGGGCCTCGTGACCGTCGTCGGGCATAACCGCCTCAGCGTCGTGACCGCTTCCGGTATGCCTGCGTTCGCCAGCGGCAGAACCGCTAGGCCTGACCGCAGGCGGCCAGGACGAGTTCGCGCACCCGGGCCGCGTCGGCCTGCCCGCGGGTGGCCTTCATCACCGCGCCGACGATCGCGCCCGCCGCGGCCACCTTGCCGCCGCGAATCTTCTCCGCGACATCCGGATTGGCGGCCAGGGCCTCGTCGACAGCGGCCTGCGTCACGGAGTCGTCGCGCACCAGGGCCAGACCCCGCGCGGTCATTACCTGCTCGGGTTCGCCCTCCCCGGCCAGCACACCCTCCACCACCTCGCGGGCCAGCTTGGTGGACAGCCTGCCCTCGTCGACGAGCGCAATCACCGCCGCGACCTGGGCCGGGTTGATGGCCAGCTCGTCCAGTTCGACCTTCGCCTCATTGGCCTTCTGCACCAGGAAGTTTCCCCACCAGGCGCGGGCCTGCTCGCTCGACGCGCCGTGCTTGACGGTTTCGCTGACCAATTCGACGGCGCCGGCGTTGACGAGATCGCGCATGACCTCGTCGGAAACGCCCCACTCCTGCTGAGTCCGCTTGCGGCTCAACCACGGTAGCTCGGGGATGGTTTGGCGCAATTGCTCGACCAACTCGCGGCTGGGCGCGACGGGCTCCAGGTCGGGCTCTGGGAAATAGCGGTAGTCCTGGGCGGTCTCCTTGGTGCGGCCCGGGCTGGTGTAGCCGGACTCGTGGAAGTGCCTGGTCTCCTGGGTGATTCGGCCACCGGACGCCAGGATTGCGCCCTGACGCTGCATTTCGTAACGCACGGCGACCTCGACGCTCTTCAGCGAGTTGACGTTCTTGGTTTCCGAGCGGGTGCCGAATTCGGTTGCCCCCTTGGGCATCAGCGACACGTTGGCGTCGCAGCGCATCGAGCCCTGATCCATCCGGACGTCTGACACGCCCAAGGCGCGCAACAGGTCTCGCAGTGCGGTGACGTAGGCCCGGGCGATCTGCGGCGCCCGGGCGCCGGCACCCACGATCGGCTTGGTGACGATTTCGATCAGCGGCACGCCGGCACGGTTGTAGTCGATCAGCGACGTCGTCGCGCCGTGGATGCGGCCGGTCTCGCTGCCCAGGTGGGTGAGCTTGCCGGTGTCTTCTTCCATGTGCGCCCGCTCGATCTCCACCCGCCAGGTGGTGCCGTCCTCCAGCGGCGCCTCCAGGTACCCGTTGATGGCGATCGGCTCGTCGTACTGCGAAATCTGGTAGTTCTTCGGCATGTCCGGGTAGAAGTAGTTCTTCCGGGCGAAGCGACACCAGGGCACGATCTCGCAATTCAGCGCCAGGCCGATCCGAATCGCCGACTCCACCGCGGTTCGGTTGAGCACCGGCAGCGAACCGGGCAGCCCGAGGCACACCGGGCAGACCTGGGTGTTGGGTTCGGCGCCGAATGTGGTGGCGCAGCCGCAGAACATCTTGGTCACGGTGGACAGCTCGACGTGCACCTCGAGGCCGAGCACCGGGTCGAAGCGCGCGATGACCTCGTCGTACTCCAGCAATTCGCCGGTAGCAACACTCATGCCGTCGATCCTAACGAGGATCGACGGGTCGGCGATCAGGACCCGTGTCGCGGTCGCCGGGCCCCCAACCGGAGGTTTTGCTCCATACCCCCGGGGAACATGTCGGCCAGCGCCGCCGCCATCTCCAGGTAGCTGCGCCGGCTTTCCTTGCTCAGCCGATCCAGGCCGATCTCCTTGCCGTCATGCACGTGCCGATCGAACGGCAGCACCACCGCGGCGGCGACCCGAGCGGACAGTTGCTCGAGCTCCTTGGCGGCCACGACACCGACCTTGCCCGCCTCGACGTGGTTTATCGCCAGCACCGTCGACTTCACCAGGCGCTGATACCCGTTGTTGCGCAACAAATCCAGGGTTGTCCTGGTCTTCCGTATCCCGTCGATGGAGGTGCTGGTGACCACCACGAGCGCCCGCGCCTCCGGCAGGACGGCGTCCATCACGGCCGAGTTGACCGCCTTGACGCAGTCCACCAACACCACCGAATAGTGTCTCCTCAGAATCGAAAATGCCTTGACCACGTCATGGCGCTCCGGCCGCCAGTCGGTGCGCGCGTAGTCTGGCAGCCCCAGCACCTCGAGCCCGAAGCTGTTCATGTAGGTGTGCGACCGCACATCCGAATAGTGCGCGGCCGCGCCATCCAAGAGCAGGTCGGCCATGCTCAGCGGGTTCCGGCGACCGTGGCGCTCCCCTAGATCGCCCGCGTCGAGGTCGACGGCGATCACCCGGTCGTCGCGCACGGCGGCAAAGGTCGAGCCCAGCGCCTCGACCACCACGGTCTTGCCCACCCCGCCCTTGAGGTTGAGGACGGCGATGGGAAACGCGCCGCCCACGGGCGTGCGGACGCGATCCCGCAAGTCCTGTTCGTATGCGGAGTCCTTGCCCGGACCGAGATTAATCCCGGTGACGCGGCGGAGCAGGTCTCGCCAGCCGAAGCTGGTCGAGTCCTCGGTGCCCTGCTGCTCGAGGCCGTCGAGCGCCGTCCCGCCCAGCGTCAGGTCCCGGCGAAACGGCGGTGGGACCCGCCGTGCCGGGGCCGGCGTTATCGACGGAGGCTGAGGCGATCTGGACGGCGGCTGCGGCACCGTGGCAGACGTCCAGTCGGCGTCAACACGGCGGCGCGGGGGCGGCTGACGGTCCGGCGGGCCCGGTGCCCCCGATGGCGCGGCCAGCCGCTGAACGACTCCGCGAAGTGAACCGCGGTTGCTCATACCTCACGGTATAACCGCTTCAAACTGGCGGAAAACCACGAATATGGCGCCGACCTGGCGCGAACTGCTCGATTGGGCCGCAAATTCAGGCAGGCGTCAAAACGTCGCTACCGGTTGTTTGCAAACCCGTGGCTTAACCGAAGAAAGCCGCGGCGTCGTCGTAGCGACTTTCGGGCACCAACTTGAGTTGGCGCACGGCGTCGGCCAGCGGCACCCGGCCGATGTCCTGGCCGCGCAGCGACACCATCTGGCCGTACTCGCCGACGTGCGCGGCGTCGGCCGCGTTCACTCCGAACCGGGTGGCAAGCACCCGGTCGTAGGCAGTCGGAGTGCCGCCCCGCTGGACGTGGCCGAGCACGGTCACCCGGACCTCCTTGTTGATCCGTTTCTCGACCTCGGCGCCCAACTGAGCGGCCACACCGGTGAAGCGCTCGTGACCGAACTCGTCAATTCCGCCCTCGCGCAACGTGATCGAGCCGGCGATCGGTTTGGCGCCCTCCGCGACCACGCAGATGAAGTGCGAATCCCCGCGCTGGAAGCGCCTTTTGACGAGCCGGCACACCTCCTCGACGTCGAAGGGCTGTTCGGGGATCAGCGTCATGTGTGCGCCGGAGGCCAGCCCGGCGTTCAGCGCGATCCAACCGGCGTGCCTGCCCATCACCTCCACCAGCATCACGCGCTGGTGGGATTCGGCGGTGCTGTGCAAGCGGTCGATGGCATCGGTGGCTACCGTCAGCGCGGTGTCGTGACCGAAAGTGACGTCGGTGCAATCGATGTCGTTGTCGATCGTTTTCGGCACTCCGACGACGGGCACGTTCTCCTCGGACAGCCAGTGCGCGGCGGTCAGGGTGCCTTCGCCGCCGATGGGGATGAGCACGTCGATGCCGTTGTCGTCCAGGGTTTGCTTGATCTGGTCGAGACCGGCCCGCAGCTTGTCGGGGTGCACGCGGGCGGTGCCCAGCATCGTTCCGCCCTTGGCCAGCAAGCGGTCGTTGCGGTCGTCGTTCTGCAGCTGAATGCGTCGGTTCTCCAGCAACCCGCGCCACCCGTCCTGGAATCCGACGACGGACGAGCCATAGCGCCCGTCACAGGTGCGCACCACCGCCCGGATAACGGCGTTGAGCCCGGGGCAGTCGCCGCCCCCGGTGAGAATTCCGATCCGCATCTTTTTATCTTGCCCGTACGGCCCTTCGATGGCGCGACCTGGGGCACCGCCCGCCTGCGGGGGAGCGCAAATTACCGCTAAACGGTGGGCGCCGTCGGCAGCGGACCGCGGGCCGCCTCATAAGCCGCCCCCACCCGGTACAGGCGGTCGTCGGCCAGCGCGGGCGCCATGATCTGCAGCCCGACCGGCAAATTGTCGTCCGGGGAAAGTCCGGAGGGCACGGACATGCCGCAGTGGCCGGCCAGGTTCAGCGGCAGCGTGCACAGGTCGAACAGGTACATGGCCAGTGGATCGTCCACCTTCTCGCCCAGCGGGAACGCGGTGGTGGGGGTCGCGGGCGACACCAGCACGTCAACGGATTCGTAGGCCCCGTCGAGGTCGCGGGCGATCAGCGTGCGGACCTTTTGCGCCTGGTTGTAATAGGCATCGTAGTAACCGGCCGAAAGCGCGTAGGCGCCGATCATGATGCGCCGCTTGACCTCCGGGCCGAAACCGGCGGCGCGGGTCAGCGCCATGACTTCCTCGGCGCTGTGGGTGCCGTCGTCACCTACTCGCAGCCCGTAACGCATCGCGTCGAAGCGCGCCAGGTTGCTCGACACCTCCGAGGGCAGGATCAGGTAGTAGGCGGCCAGCGCGTGATCGAAGTGGGGGCAGTCGACCTCGCTGACCTCGGCACCCAAAGCGGTCAGCTGCTCAACCGCGGCCTCGAACGACGCGAGCACCCCCGGCTGGTAGCCCTCGCCGCGCAGCTGCCGAACCACCCCGACGCGCACGCCGCGCAGATCACCGGCCGCACCGGCTTTGGCGGCGGCCACGACATCGGGCACCTCCGCGTCAACGGATGTGGAGTCGCGGCTGTCGTGCCCGGCGATGACCTGGTGCAGCATGGCTGTGTCGAGCACGGTGCGCGCGCACGGGCCGCCCTGATCCAGCGACGACGCGCAGGCGATGAGCCCGTAGCGGGACACCGTGCCGTAGGTGGGTTTGACGCCGACGGTCGCGGTCAGCGCGGCCGGCTGGCGGATGGATCCCCCGGTGTCGGACCCGATGGCCAGCGGCGCCTGGAACGCGGCCAGGGCCGCCGCGCTGCCGCCGCCGGAGCCGCCGGGCACCCGGTCGAGGTCCCACGGGTTGCGGGTGGGGCCGTAGGCGGAGTTCTCCGTCGACGAGCCCATCGCGAATTCGTCCATGTTGGTCTTGCCCAGGATCGGGATGCCGGCGGCGCGCAACCGCATGGTGACGGTCGCGTCGTAGGGGGAACGCCAGCCCTGAAGGATCTTGGAGCCGCAGGTGGTGGGCATGTCGATGCTGGTGAACACGTCCTTGAGGGCCAGCGGGACCCCGGCCAGCGCCGACGGCGGCCGCTCGCCGGCGGCCACCGCGTTGTCGACGGCGGCCGCGGCGGCCAGTGCCTCCTCGGCCGCCACGTGCAGAAACGCGTGATACCGGTCGTCGGTGGCCTCGATCCGGTCGAGGCAGGCCCGGGTGATTTCCGTAGACGAGAGCTCCCCGGCGGCGACCTTGGCGGCCAGCGTCGCGGCGTCGGATCGGATGATGTCGCTCACTCACTGTCCCCCAGGATCTGGGGCACGGCGAAGCGGCCATCGACGGCCTCCGGCGCTTCGGCCAGCGCCTCCTGCTGGGTGAGGCATGGTGTCATCTCGTCGGCGCGCGTTACGTTGACGTCCTTAAGTGGGTTGTCGGTCGGTTCGACGCCGGTGACGTCGACCGCCTGGACCTGGCTGACGTGGGTCAGGATGGCGTCGAGTTGGCCGGCGAAGCTGTCCAGCTCGGCGTCGGTCAACGCGAGCCGGGCCAGCCGGGCAAGGTGCGCCACCTCGTCGCGGGAGATCTGAGGCACGACAGGAAAGCCTAGCCGCGAGCGCGAAGCCGGCTTCACGCCCATTGCCCGTTGTGGGCCCCTACCGGGCTCAGCCGAAATGCCGCGGACACATCGCTGTGCCACAGTGTTGGCCGTGCCGTCGTATCTGTTGCGCATCGTGCTGGCCGACCGCCCGGGCAGCCTGGGCTCACTGGCCGTGGCGCTGGGTTCGGTGGGCGCCGACATCTTGTCGCTGGACGTGGTGGAGCGCAGCTCGGGTTATGCGATCGACGACCTGGTCATCGAACTGCCGCCGGGGGGGATGCCGGACAGGCTGATCACCGCCGCCGAGTCACTCCCCAATGTCCGCGTGGACAGCGTCCGCCCGCACACCGGGCTGCTGGAAGCCCACCGCGAGCTGGAGCTTCTCGACCATGTCGCCGCCGTCGGCGACAACGCGTCCCGGCTGCAGGTCCTCGTCGACGAGGCACCCAGGGTGCTGCGCGTCAGCTGGTGCGCGGTGCTGCGCAGTTCGCAGGGAGAGCTGGAGCGCCTGGCCGGCAGCCCGGGCTCCCCGGAGACGAAGGCGGACTCCGCCCCGTGGCTGCCGATCGAACGTGCGGCGGCGCTGGACAATAACGCCGAATGGGTGCCGCAGGCCTGGCGCGATATGGATACCACGATGGTCGCGGCGCCGCTGGGCGACCCGCACACGGCGGTGGTGCTGGGCCGTCCGGGCCCGGAATTCCGGCCGTCGGAGGTCGCTCGGCTCGGCTACCTGGCCGGGATCGTGGCCACCATGCTGCGCTAGACGCCTATTGACTGGCGAGCAGCTCGCCGAGCACGTCGTGGTTGCGCCGTGGCCAGTCGGCCTCCTCACCTGCTGCCGGCATGATCAGCCCGGCCTGGATGATCGAGGTGGGATCCATCTCGTTCAGGCCGATCAGCACCGCGCGAGCTTCCTGGCCGGTGATCGACACCCACGCCTGCGACAGTTCGGTCAGCAATCGCGCCCGTGTCTCACGGTCTCGGCCGGCGCGAATCGTGCCATTGATCGCCGAACACGTGTGGGGTTTGCCGGCGGTGAAGTAGGTCCCCGGCTCGTACTCGAGGAACACCACGTTGACGAATCCGCGAGGTGCACCCGTAACGGTGGAATGAATGTTCGTTATCGCTTCGGCAGGCGTGGCGCGGGTATCCGCGCTGAGAGACCCTGCCGGCACAAGGCATTGATAGAACGGCAACTCTTCGTCTAGACCGTGCGCTGCCAATGGTCCGTTTTCGCTGATGCCAGCTAGCGCGAGAAATTGGATGGAATCGACGGGATGGGCTTACGCAACGCCGTCGAGACGACCACAACCAGATGATGCAAAACCTTGACCCCGCGCAGGCAGACGACGCAAGCATTTTGCAGCGCGGTATTCGCGCGGCCGAACGGGCCGATGAACTAGCGCGTCGATCGGCCGAGTCACAAGACCGGAAGCCCCCCACCCAAAACGATGTCGCCTTGGCGAGAGAGAGAAGCTCACGATCGCGCGCGGCGTGCCCATCTGGCAGACGCCAAACGCCACGAGGAAGCCGCTCTAATACATGAACAGGCTGCTGCCGTACATGAGCAGGCCATTGCCGATCACATCGGTGATGCTGAAGCCCACCGCGATTCGGCGGCGGCTCATCGCGCGGAGTGCGAGAAAAACCGACGCGCCGCGGCACAGGCGCGAGCCGACGCGGATTTGGAACTATCGCGATTGACTAACCTCTCGTGACCGCTAATGCCCACACAGACAGCGGCCACGAGGCCGAACCGGACCTCCAACCCGACGCCGAACGAGCATTCCGCGCTGGTCAACAAGCCGAGCGAGCCGGGCGAAAAGTGAGGGCAGCCCAGCGATCTGCGGCTGACAGCGTGCAGAGATCCGCAGATAGTCACGACCGAATCGCGAAGGCATACTAGGAAGCAGCCGAACACAGCGATCGTCGTCGGGACGAATATCGCGAACACGCGGCTCGCCACCGCAAGTTCGCGGAGGAGGACCGCCAGATGGCTGAGCTGTTGCGACAAATGGCAGACGCAAAACCAGTCGCGTAAGTGGACACACGAAGGAACCAGACTGAAACGTACTTCGTGTGATCGCTACCATGTGCGCCGAAGGCGCGAGCCGACGCCGATTTGGAATTTATCGCGATTGGCTAACCTCTCGTGACCCGTGGAGTTACCTTTCGCAGATTTTGGGACTGCTGACGGGCGTTGACCGCCCGCTGACAGAGCAGTACGCACCGGTGACGCAGCTCTTCATTAAGAAGACGGACCTCAACTGACACGCTGACTACCTGGCGAGCGTGGCGCACTGAACCGGCTATATCTAGCGCCGTAAGCATCGCTTCAACCTGACCCGCTGGTACCGGGCGACCGACGTCGCCGGCGTACCGCTGTCCCACCTCGGAGCTGCGTCTGTCTTGGTTGTCGCGCATACCTCTTCGCCTGGCCTGATATAAGAATTTACCCCGGTTTGGCACGTGCAAAACCATCACGCCTAGAGGTAGCGAGCGTCCTCATACAGAAGCTGGCGGGATTTGAACTCGGCCGCTAGGCCAAGGTGGTGACAAGGCGAGGGATCTCCGTGTTCGGAGATCCCTCGTGTCGGTC
>Ga0335076_10000086_pt1 | contig 72425 bp, 55 predicted proteins | sample Lox_Sample_25_FD_206717 | JGI IMG/M metagenome (GOLD analysis project Ga0335076, IMG submission 206717) | Soil microbial communities from Loxahatchee National Wildlife Refuge, Florida, United States - Lox_Sample_2.5 | ecosystem: Environmental > Terrestrial > Soil > Wetlands | place: USA... | reverse complement strand
AGGATTTGAACCTCCGACCCCCTGGTCCCGAACCAGGTGCTCTACCAGGCTGAGCCACTCCCCGACGCGTAGAACGGCCACAGGCAAGCACCGTGTGGCAGTCGAACTTTAGTATAGCATCCAGAATCCCGACCGCTCCGGCGCGTTCCACACTCTGTACGCAGCCGCTGGTTAGACTTGGGAGACTGGTACAATCTTCGTCACGGCGGCATTTCACCGCTATTAAAACGTTTATATGCTGGCTTTCACCGCACATCGGCTGGTGACTCCGACTGAGACCGTCGAATGCCCGGTCCTGCTTGTCGATAAGGGAACGATTGCCGATATTGCAGCCAGAGACGCGCGCCCGCTTCCTTCGGGTGTACCGACTGTCGATCTCGGCGACTCGACGATTGCGCCCGGATATGTCGACCTCCATATTCATGGCAGCGTCGGATTCGACGTCATGGACGACCGCGCCGATTCCCTGCCTTCGATCGAATGGTTCCTGGCGCGTCATGGAGTGACCAGTTACTTCCCCACCACGATCACGGCGCCGATGGACCAGACTGTGCGCGCGCTCGGGCGTCTCGCCACTGCTATAGAAGATCGAGCCCGTGCGGGGCCGAACGCCAACGGTCGGGCGTGCCCGATCGGCATTCACCTGGAAGGCCCGTTCATCAGCCACGCTCGCAGGGGCGTCCATCCGCTCGAGCATCTTCTGCTTCCCACGCTCGAAGTATTTGAGCGCTTCTGGCAAGCGGCGCGCGGACACATCCGCATCATGACCATCGCTCCGGAACTCGACGGTGCGGCCGAGGTCATCGCCGAAGCGTCCCGCCGCGGTGTGTGCGTCAGCCTCGGACACTCAGATGCCGATTCGCGGGCCGCGGAGAACGGGATCGCGGCGGGGGCGCGTCATGCCACTCACACATTTAATGCCATGCGTCCGCTCGACCACCGTAGGCCCGGCATTCTCGGGGCGGCCCTTACGGACTGCCGCTTGAGCGCTGACATCATTGCCGACGGAATACATGTCGATCCCTCGATCGTAAAGCTGTTCGCGCAGGCCAAGGGATTGGCGCAAACAGTTTTGATTACCGATGCTACGGCCGCAACCGGAATGGCTGACGGCCACTATCACCTTGGGCCTCTTGCAGTCGAGGTCAAGGATGGGAAAGTTACAGCGAACGGCAAACTTGCCGGCAGTGTTTTGACAATGGATCTGGCGGTGCGCAATCTGGCGCGCATTGCCGGCTGGAGTCTTCCGCAGGCAATCGCGGCGGCGAGCCGCAACCCGGCGCGGGTCGCGCAACTCAAAGACAAAGGATCTCTGGCGCCAGGGGCCGACGCCGATTTCGTGGTTCTGAGCCCAGCGGGAGAAGTCCGCCGATCCTTCATCGGCGGCCAAGAGGTTCCGCAAAACGTATAAGGAGAACGATGGCTGAAAATCGCCAGTTTCCGCATCATCTGATCCGCGAGATTTTTGAGCAGCCGGAGGGCCTGCGGCGCACCATTGAGCCGCGCGTCTCACGGGAAACGGGATCCGTGCGGTTGGAGGATGTCCGGATTCCCCGCGGGGAACTGCGCGCCATCCAGCGGATCAATATTGTCGCTTCCGGCACCAGTCGCCACGCCGGGATGGCCGGGCAGGCAATGATCCAGGAACTGGCGGGCGTTCCCGTCGACGTGGATTACGCCAGCGAGTTCGAGTATCGCAACCCGATGATCGGGAAGTGCGAGCTCAGCATCTTCATTACTCAGTCGGGCGAGACGGCCGACACCGCGGGTGCCCTGCGCGAGGCCAAGCAGCGGGGCTCGCGTGTCATCGCGATCACCAACGTGGTCGGGTCCACCATTGCGCGCGAGGCCGACGGCGTCATCTACGTTCAGGCCGGACCCGAAGTCAGCATCGCTTCCACCAAAGCCTTCACCGGACAGATGGCGTGCCTGTTTCTGTTTGCGCTTTACCTTGGCCAGGTGAACGAGAAGCTGTCGCAAACAGTGGCCCAGCGATACATCAGCGAACTGCTGGCCCTGCCCCAGAAAACTGAGGCCATTCTCGCCGCGGCGGATCAGGTGGAGAAGCTGGCCGAACTCTACTACCGCGTAGACGACTTCATGTTCCTCGGCCGCGCGATTCACTACCCCGTGGCGATGGATGGCGCGCTCAAGCTGAAGGAAATTTCCTACATTCACGCCGAGGGCTATCCCACGGGCGAAGCCAAGCACGGCCCCAACGCGCTGATCGACTACCGGCTGCCACTGGTGATGATTGCGACCCAGGATGCCGACGACGCCGGTTCGGTCCTGCGCTATGAAAAGAACGTCAGCAACATGGAAGGGTTCAAGAAGCAGGGTGGGACGGTGATTGCGCTGGCGACTGAAGGCGACACGGAGATCCCAAAACTGGCCAACCACACCTTCTTTATCCCCAGAGTGCCGGAACTACTATCGCCGATCCTGGAGATCGTTCCTTTGCAGTTGTTTGCCTACTACGTGGCCGCCAAGCGCGGGCTGGACGTAGACCGTCCGAGGAACCTGGTGAAGGCCGTGACGCTGGAGTAGCCCGGGTCACCGCTGATATGACAGGTCGCAAGACTCCGCCAGCGACGAAGACAATACCCCTGTGACCCGTGACCGGCGGCATTGCTCTCCCTCCAGCAAAATTTCTCCTAATTCTTTATCATGGAAGATTCCATCTTCTTCAGGGGTGAGGTCAGAGGTGGCTGAGACGCAGCAAGGCCAACAGACGCAGCATACGAACGGACTGGAAGTTGTCGAAACTCGCGAGTGGCTCGATTCGCTCGACTATGTTCTCTCCCGCGGCGGAGCGGAACGCGCCGGTAGATTGTTGCAGCAGCTGGCGTTGCACGCGCGGCGCGAGGCCGGCATCAACCTGCCGTTTACCGCGACCACGCCCTATCAGAACACAATTCCGTCGCGCCAGCAGGCGCCGTTTCCCGGCAGTCAAGAGATGGAACGCCGCATCAAGAGCCTGGTGCGCTGGAACGCGCTGGCCATGGTGGTCCGCGCCAACAAGATTCAGGAAGGCATCGGCGGACACATCTCGACTTTTGCTTCCGCGGCAACGCTCTACGAGGTCGCCTTCAATCATTTCCTGCGCGGCTCGACTGAGAGCGGCGATCGCGACATCGTCTACTTCCAGGGACACGCCGCACCCGGCATCTATTCTCGTGCTTATCTCGAAGGCCGCATCCCCCGCGAAAAGCTGGAGAACTTTCGTCGTGAGTTGAAGCCCGGCGGCGGCTTGTCTTCTTATCCGCATCCCTGGCTGATGCCGGACTTCTGGGAGTTCCCGACGGTTTCCATGGGACTCGCTCCGATTCAGGCGATCTATCACGCCCGCTTTATCAAGTACCTGGAGAATCGCGGGCTCAAGACCTCGACCGGCGGCAAGGTCTGGGCGTTCATGGGCGATGGTGAAATGGACGAACCCGAATCGCTCGGTTCCATCACTTTGGCCTCGCGCGAGCGGCTCGATAATCTCATCTTTGTCGTGAACTGCAACCTGCAGCGGCTCGACGGGCCAGTGCGCGGCAACGGCAAGATCATTCAGGAACTGGAAGCAATCTTCCGCGGCGCCGGGTGGAACGTCATCAAAGTCATCTGGGGCGGAGACTGGGATTCGCTCATTCAAAACGACCGCGACGGGCTGCTCGTCAAGCGTATGGGCGAAATCACCGACGGCCAGTATCAGAAATATTTCGTCGAGAGTGGCGCCTATTTCCGGCAGAACTTCTTCGGCACCGATCCGCGCCTGCTCAAGATGGTCGAGCACCTCTCCGATGAACAACTTGCCCGGATGCGACTGGGCGGACATGATCCCATTAAAGTGCATGCCGCATACAAGGCAGCGGTCGAGCACACCGGATCGCCGACGATTGTTCTGGCGAAGACGATCAAGGGCTACGGCCTGGGCGAAGCCGGCGAAGGCAAGAACATCACCCACCAGCAGAAGAAGTTGAATGAAGACGAACTGGAGATGTTCCGCTCGCGCTTCGGAATTCCCATCCCCGACGATGAACTGCACAATGCGCCGTTCTACCGTCCCGCCGACGACAGCGCCGAAATCAAGTACATGCAAGAGCGCCGCAAGCAATTGGGCGGATACATGCCGGTTCGCAAGAACCGAGCGACGCCGCTGAAGCCGGTTCCAGAAGCGCATTTCGAAGAGTTCTACAAGGGAACTGAGGGCCGCGACGTTTCCACGACCATGGTCTTCGTGCGCATGCTGTCGAAACTGCTGCGCGATCCGGAGATCGGAAAGTTCATCGTGCCCGTCGTCCCCGACGAAGCCCGCACCTTCGGCATGGAGGCGCTGTTCCGGCAAGTCGGCATTTACTCCAGCGTCGGACAACTCTACGAGCCGGTCGACATGGACACCCTCCTTTATTACAAGGAAGCGAAGAACGGACAGATCCTGGAAGAAGGGATCACCGAAGCCGGCTCGATGTGCTCGTTCATCTCGGCGGGCACTGCCTATGCCAACCACGGCATCAACACCATTCCCTTCTTTATTTATTACTCGATGTTCGGATTCCAGCGGATCGGCGACCTGGTGTGGGCTGCGGCCGACATGCGCTGTCGTGGTTTCCTGGTTGGTGGGACGGCCGGCCGGACGACGCTGGCCGGCGAAGGTCTGCAGCACCAGGACGGCCACAGCCATGTGCTGGCGCTCTCGGTGCCGAACCTGAAAGCCTATGATCCTGCGTTCGCCTACGAGATCGCCCTCATCATTCAGGATGGCATCAAGCGCATGTACGTGGACGGCGAATCCATCTTCTACTACCTGACCGTCACCAACGAACCGCTCCCCATGCCGGAAATGCCCAGCCAGCCGGGCATTCGCGAGGGCATCCTGCAGGGGCTCTATCGCTACCGTACTTCCGAAAAGAAGGACGCCAAGCTGCGAGCGCAATTGCTGGGCAGCGGTACGATCATGTTTGAGGTACTTAAAGCGCAGGGAATCCTCGAGAAGAATTACGGCGTGGCAGCCGACGTGTGGAGCGTGACTAGCTACAAGGAACTCTATCGCGAGGCCAACGACTGCGAGCGCTGGAACATGCTGCATCCCGGACAAACCGCCAAGGTTCCCTACCTGACACGCACCTTGCAGGGCGCGCCCGGACCGTTTATTGCGGCGTCCGATTACATGAAGGTGCTGCCGGAGAGCATCGCGCAGTGGGTACCGGGGAAACTGCTGTCGCTGGGCACGGACGGCTTCGGCCGTAGCGAGAATCGGGCTGCGCTTCGTGACTTCTTCGAAGTGGATGCGAAGCACATCGTGCTGGCCACGCTAACGGCATTGGCGCGTGAAAAGCAGATCGGTCGCGATGTTCTCGAAAAGGCGATCCGCGACCTCGGCATCAACCCTGAAAAAGTGAACCCGGCCATCAGCTAAGGACGAACGCGAAAGAATGTCGACGGAATTCAAACTGCCCGAACTCGGCGAGAACATCGAAACCGGCGACCTCGTGCGCCTCATGATCGCACCCGGCGCCAGCATCACCGAGGGCCAGCCGGTCATGGAGCTGGAGACCGACAAGGCGGTCATCGAGGTGCCCTCCTCGGTAAGCGGGACAATTGGCGAAGTGCGGGTTAAAGAAGGCGACAAGCTCCGAGTTGGGCAGGTTATTTTTACGGTCGACAACGGGGCGGGCGCAGTCGCCGCTCCAAAAGCCGAGCCCGTGGCCGCTAGCGCCACCCTTGCTCCAGCACCACCCGTCGAGCGGCGGGCGCCCATGCCCGTCCCCGCGGAGGTCGTGCCAAAAATCGAAGCCTCCGTCGCTTCACCTTCCAGCGCGACCGCTGCCGCCGATTTTCGCCTTCCCGAACTCGGGGAGAACATCGACTCCGGCGATCTGGTGCGGCTGATGATCACGCCGGGCGCGCGTGTTTCCGAGGGCCAGCCCGTCATGGAACTGGAGACCGACAAGGCGGTGGTCGAGGTTCCCTCCACCGTCAGCGGTGTGGTGCGCGAGATCAAAGTCAAAGAGGGCGAGACGGTTAAGGTTGGCCAAGTGATCTTTACGCTGGAAGGCGGCGCGCCAGCGCAGGTTGCGGCTCCCAGGAAACGAGCCCCCGTCGAGCACATGTCTGGCCAGCAGGCCGCCCGCCTCGCGTTTCAGATGGCGATGCAGGCGGAAGGAAAGACCGAAGAACAGGCGCTTCCTCCCGATCAGCCTTTCGCCGCGCCCCCGGCATTCACCATGCCGGTGCAGTTGGGCAAAGTCGCCGGAACCGAGCATCGAGATCCCGCTCCCGCCGCGCCCAGTGTTCGCCGTCTGGCGCGCGAACTCGGAGTCGACATCCACAGCGTTAAGGGCAGTGGACCGGGCGGCCGCATCAGTGACGACGACGTCAAGCTGCACGCGAAGAACATGCTGGCCGCAGCGACTGCAGCCGCGCAAGCTCCAGCGATTGGTTTCGCCGAGCCGGAACTTCCTGATTTTGCTAAGTGGGGCAAGATCGAGCGCGTCTCAATGCGCGGCGTGCGCCGCAAGACCGCCGAGCATCTGCGGCAGGCGTGGAACACGATTCCTCACGTCACGCAGCAGGACCGTGCCGACATCACCGAACTCGAGCAGTTGCGTTCCAAGTTCGCGCCGAGGGCCGAGGAGGCCGGAGGCAAGATGACCGTCACTGCCATCGCCCTCAAAGTCGTGGCGTCGGCGCTGAAAGTCTTCCCTCAGTTCAATGCGTCGATTGACATGGGGAAGGAAGAAATCATTTACAAGCAGTACATCAACATCGGAGTGGCGGTCGACACGGACCGCGGTCTGCTGGTGCCGGTTATCCGCGATGTGGATAAGAAAAATATCGTCGAACTGGCGGCGGAACTCACGCAACTTTCCAAAAAAGCCCGCGACAAGAAGTTGACTCCGGAAGAAATGACGGGCGGCACGTTCACGATCACGAATCTCGGCGGCATCGGTGGAACCGGATTTTCACCCATTGTGAATCATCCCGAGGTGGCGATTCTCGGCCTGTCACGTTCGCGGATGGAACCGGAGTGGGTGAACAACAAGTTCGAGCCGCGGCTGATTCTGCCGCTGTCGCTCTCGTACGATCACCGGTTGATTGATGGCGCCGACGCCGCGCGTTTCCTGCGCTGGATCGCGGAGGCTTTTGAGCAGCCGTTCTTGCTGTCGGTCCAAGGATAGCAGTCAGGAGTCGGTAGTCAGGAGTCAGTAGCGAGGCCGACATCGATCGCTGACTCCTGACTTCTGGTTGCTGACTCCTTGCTACCGTAATCGAAAAGGACACGAACATACATGGCGAATACTTCCAATCTTCGCGTGGCAGTCATCGGCGCCGGCCCCGGCGGGTATGCCGCTGCATTTCTTGCCGCTGACCTTGGCATGAAGGTCACGATGATCGACCCAGAGGTCAATCCCGGTGGTGTTTGCCTCTATCGCGGCTGCATTCCATCCAAGGCCCTGCTCCACGTGGCCAAATTGCTCGAAGAAGCCGAGCAGGCGAAGAACTGGGGCGTGGAATTCGGCGAGCCAAAAGTCGACCTGAACAAGCTCCGCGGATGGAAAGAAAGTGTTGTCAAACGCCTGACCACTGGACTCGGGCAGCTCTCCAAACAACGGTCGGTCACGTTCGTCTCGGGCAAAGCGGCGTTCGTGAATTCGACGACGCTGAAAGTAACGAAGACGGCGGCAGGCGGCGAAGAGAACATGACCTTCGACCGCATCATCATCGCGACCGGCTCGCGACCAAGTGTCATTCCCAGCCTCAAACTCGACAGCCCGCGCATGATGGACTCGACCGGCGCGCTCGATCTCCCCGACATCCCAAAGACGCTGCTGGTCATCGGCGGCGGCTACATCGGACTCGAGCTCGGCTCGGTTTACGCCACGCTCGGCACCAAGGTGACCTGCGTCGAAATGCTCTCAGGATTGCTGCCGGGCGCCGATCGTGATCTCGTTTTGCCGCTGCACAAGCGTCTCGAAAAACTCTTCGCCGCGATCCTGCTGAACACGACCGTGAAGTCGCTCAAAGAAGAGAAGAACGGCATTCGCGTTACCTTCGATGGCGCAGACGTCAAAGAAAAAGAACAGGTCTTTGATCGCGTGCTGATGTCGGTCGGCCGGCGCCCGAATTCCGAAATCCCGGGCCTGGACAAAACGAAGGTAAAGGTCAACGCCAAAGGGTTCATCGAGATCAACGAGCAGCGCCAGACCGCCGATTCTTCCATCTACGCCATCGGCGATGTCGCCGGCGAGCCCATGCTGGCGCACAAAGCCATGCACGAAGGGCGTACTGCGGTCGAAGCCATCGCCGGACACAAAGTTGCGTTCGAACCGAACGCGATTCCTGCCGTCGTCTTCACCGATCCCGAGATCGCCTGGGCCGGCCTCACCGAAACGCAAGCGAAGGAACAAGGGCGCGCCATCAGCGTCGCGAAGTTTCCCTGGGGCGCTTCCGGACGGGCCATCACCCTCGATCGTCCGGAGGGCCTGACCAAGTTGTTGATCGACCCGAAAACTGAGCGCGTACTGGGAGTCGGAATCGTTGGACCCGGCGCGGGAGAGTTGATCGCGGAAGGCGTTTTAGCCATCGAAATGTGCGCGCTGGCTGCCGATGTGGGGATGACGATTCACCCGCATCCGACGCTTTCGGAAACGATGATGGAATCGGCCGAGGTCTTCTACGGCCAAGCCACTGACATCTATCGTCCGAAAAAAGCGTAGCAACTTTTCTCTCTGTCACGCCGGTGTCTGCTGTGGGTGCGAAGCAAACCTCGAACCACAGGGACACAGAGTTACCCAGGGGGAAGTTCTCTGAGCCGCCGCCGCTGGAGTTGCTGCATGAAAAAGCTCTCGCACACAGCCTTGCTCCTGCCCCTGATCCTGGGGACGGTCATGGCTCAGTCCATCCCGAACCTGCTCACGCCGGTTACCCCGCCGCCGAACAATCCCTCTGCGGCCACAGATCCGCTCGGACGCAGCACGCCCTCGGGAAGCGTTCTGGGATTTCTGCAGGCCGCGCAAGCTGGAAACTACAAAGCTGCGGCCGACTACCTGCAGATGAGCCCGGCGCGCCGGCAGTCGCAGGGTCCCGAACTGGCTGGCGAACTGAAGCTCCTGATGGACGACCGCGCCTTTGTGGGAAATGTGCGCCGCATCAGCACGCGGCCAGAGGGGAATCCAGAAGACGGCGACGTGAGCACGCAAAACATCGGCACGTTTTCCTCCAGCGGCGAGCCCGATGTTCCCGTCGTACTGGTGCGAGTCGCCGATCCCGGCGCGGGCAAAGTCTGGCTGTTTTCCGCCGACACGCTCAGCAAAGTTCCCGATCTGTACGACAACCTCAAGGCCCACCAGATCGAAACCAGACTGCCCCAGGCGCTGGTGACCAGGACGTTTCTGGGCATGCCCCTGTGGCAGTGGCTGGCGTTGCTTGTGCTGATTCCCGTCGCTGCCTTCGTTGGATGGGTCATTGTTATGGGCCTTGATATCCCGCGAAGACTCTGGCTCCGGTACAAGCGGAAGCCGAATCTTCGCACGTATGGCCACGTTTCGGCGCCACTTCTGTTGTTCTTCGGAGCTTTCGCCCACCGCGTGATGGCGGCGTATCTCGGGCTTCCTCTTTTGCCGCGGCTGTACTACTACCGCACCACCGGCGTCGTGATGGCCATCGGATTCTTCTGGTTCGCATTGCGGGTCACGGGCATCACCATGCAGCGACTGCGGGCCCATGCGATCGCCGCGGGCCGGACTGGAACCGGATCGCTGATGGTCCTGGGCGAACGGCTGCTCAAGGCAGTAGTGGTCGGAATTGCAACTCTTGCCATCCTCGGCACGCTCGGCTTCAACCTGACCACGGTACTCGCCGGCCTCGGCATCGGCGGCCTGGCCATCGCGTTCGCCGCTCAGAAGACGCTCGAGAATCTGTTCGGCGGCGTTTCCGTGCTGGCCGATGAAGTGATTCGCGTCGGCGACTTCTGCCGCTTCGGAGACCGCGTCGGCACCGTCGAAGACATCAGCCTGCGCTCCACCCGGATTCGCACTCCGGACCGGTCGGAACTCTCCATACCGAATGGTTCGCTGGCGACGATGAATATCGAGAACTTTGCTCGCCGCGACAAGATCCTCTTCAATCCCACCCTGGGCGTGCGGTACGAGACCACGCCCGACCAGTTGCGCTTTCTCCTGGCTGCGGTCCGCCGCATGTTGTATGAGCATCCGAAAGTCGAAACCGACAGCGCCCGGATTCGCCTCGCGTCTCTCGACAACAACGCAGTCATGCTGGAGATCTTCAGTTACGTCATAACGCCGGATTTCACCGAGTTTACGGCCATCCGTGAGGATCTGCTGTTGCGGATCATGGAAATCGTCGATCAGGCGGGAACCGGTTTTGCCTTCCCGTCGCGCACGCTCTACATGGCGCACGATGCGGGCCTCGACAAGGAGAAAACAGAGTTGGCACAACGTCAGGTTGAGCAATGGCGGAATCAGAGGCAACTCCCCTTCCCTGATTTCGCTCCTGCGGACAAGTCAGGATTTCGAGGCTCGATCGTCTATCCGCCGCCTGAATCGGCGGTTGGGGGCGGGCCGCACTAGAAGCGGGGCCGGTGCCGAAGAGGTCTCTTTCTTCCAGCACGAAAGGACCGGTAAGCGCCTGTCCCTTACCTGCGTAACTTGCGGCAGGGGCGGGGGGTTCCTAGCATAAAGGGCTATGCCCCATGCCCTTCTCCTGTCGCCGGACGACCAGGCGGTGAGCGCCATCACCGGCGTGCTGGAAGAGTTGTCGGTCACCTGCGAACGCCCGCTGGACGGGCCTTCCGCCGCCAAGAAACTGAATTCCGAGAGTTTCGATCTTGTGCTCGTGGACTGCGAGAACTTGCCCGCGGCAAAACTCATTTTTGATGTGTGCCGGCGCCCGAACGCAGGTGTAAACCCCGTCCCCATCGCGATCGTGGATGGGCGAGCCGGCCTGCCGACAGCGTTCCGCCTGGGCGCGGAGCTGATTCTGACCAAGCCTGTGGCCAAGGATCAGGCCAGGACCACCATCCGGACCGCAGTCAATCGCATTAAGAAAGATGAGCCCGTCCGCGCGCCGCACTTGTTCGAGGAGAGCCCGGCAGAGACTGTCAGTCTGGCACCGCCTGAAGTCTGCGCGCATGCTGCCGCGGCCGCAGCCGCCCCGTCTGTCGTGAAGCCCGTGGAAGTGACACCGCCAGCAGTCGCCAAAGTGGAGCCGGTCGTCGATGCTGCGGCGCCAGCGATTGCCAAAATGCAACCTTCGGCTGACGAGATGGCGAGCCCGCGCGTGCAATCAAAATCGTTACCGATCATCGCCCGCGATCTGACGCCGCCACAGAGTTTTGCTCCTCTGCCCAAGCCCGGGCCTCCCGCACCGGCGCCTGCTCCAAAGCCTTCAGAAGATCCCGTGTTGGCGGACCTGGAATCCGATTTGCCGACTCCAGTCGTCGCCTCTCGCCGCGAGCCGGAACCGAAGAAGGGCCATGCATCCCTGTGGCTGCTGCTGTTCCTCATGCTCGCTGGAGGGTTCTACGCTGCCTGGATGTATCAGCCTGGATTTCGCGAGATAGTCCAGCCGTGGGTAGAACGCGCAATCGGGGCGCTGCACGTGCCGGGACAATCGCAGAACTCGGCCCCTCCGCCGCGAACCGTTGCCCCTTCGCCCGCTGCACCACGGGTCCAAGCCGGATCTACGAAGCCAGCTGCAGACGCGTCGTCTCCTACAGCGATACCCGGCACGGCCTCAGGTTCAGACGATTCTTCTACAAACAGCGCGGCTGCGAACTCAGCCATGCCAGCATCGAAAACTGCGGCTCCGGCTGAAAGCGTTACGGCCTCGTCGGAATCTGGCGACACCGCGGTAGCCCCACCTGCCAGCACCTCCAAGTCCACCAAACAGGCTGAATCCACGAAGAATGTGGTGGCTGCCGTTCCCTCTGACACGGAGTTGCCCGGCGAGAAGAGCGCTGTCATTCTCTCTTCCCAGGGCGCGGAAAAACGCCTTCTTCATCATGTCTCGCCGGTCTATCCGGCGGCCACGCGCCGGGAACGAATCGAGGGCACAGTGGTACTGAAAGCTGTAGTGAGCGAGGGCGGAAGGGTTGAAGGAGTACGTCTGGTTGAGGGTAATCCGACCCTGGCGGCCGCGGCGATCAGCGCCGTCAAGCAATGGCGGTACCGGCCCTACCTGCGTAGTGGAAAAGCCATGCCGTTTCAAACCATCGTACTCGTGGAATTCCAGCGGAACTGACGACGGTTGCGCCTCTGCGGACGACGAATCGCGATTCCCCGTTACCCACGTAACTTGCTGGTACCTATGACTGTACCTAGGATTTGTCATTATGGGTTACCAAGCGTTACTGTTCTGTCCTGACGAGAAACTTGCCCGTGTCGTAAATCAAGTGTTCCGCGACCTCGACTTCACGGTTGAGCCCGTCAACGAGCCCTTCTCCGCCGTCAAGAAACTGATGGCGCAGCGTTACGACGCCATCGTTGTGGACTGCGAAAACGAGCAGAACGCTTCCCTGCTGTTCAAGAGTGCGCGGAATTCCAATTCCAACCAAAGCTCGCTTGCCCTTGCTCTGGTGGAAGGTCAGGCCGGGGTCGCCAAGGCCTATCGGATTGGCGCCAACCTGGTCCTGACGAAACCGATCAATGTTGAGCAAGCCAAGGGGACGCTTCGGGTCGCGCGTGGATTGCTGCGAAAGAATCTCGATTCTGCGCCTGCGGGAACCACAGCCAAGTCCGCTCCACCCTCCGCCGAGTCGTTCAAAGCGGCAGGTCAGGAGACCGCCTCAGTCCTGTCCGCGCCCGACACTTTCGAGATTCCGGAACTCGAATCGCCGCTCCCCGACATGGCCGCATCTGCCGAAATCGAACCGAGCCCGGTTGCGATCCCAACCCCTGAGGACCACATCACTCCGGCAGCCGCTCCAACCATAGCGGCAGTTCACCAGGAGTTCGCGGCTGAGCCAGCCACTCCCGCGTCCATTTCCGTTGCGCCGATGAAGGCTCCTGTCTCCGCCCACGCGACAACACCTGGGGCCGCGGCTGCGCCTGCGCCGGCCAAGGAGGCTCCGGCTCCCGTTGAGAAGAGGTCCATGGCGCCGGAGTTCGTGGGACACGCCTCGGTCAGTTCTGCGCCGAGTACGCCCGGTCATGTGGAGGCTCCGTCCTTCGCTGCCCTTGGAACTGAGGAAGACTCTGGCGGCGCCGGACACACAAAGAAGATTCTGATCGCCGTGGCTGCAATCTTCGTGGTCGCCGCGCTCGCCTACTTCGGTTGGTCCAAGTTCGGACAGAAGGGCCCAAGCACTCAGCCGCTGAGTGTGCCCCAGAGCCAGGCAGTTTCATCATCTTCACCCGCAGCTCCGCAGGTCCCAGTGAATACGCCTGAACCGGCACGAACCTCCAGTCCACCGGCGACCACACCTCACGTTTCCAAACCCTCCGCCACTCTGAATAGTCCGCCCGCGAGCAACGAAGAGACTGAACCCGAAGTGGTGGTGAAGAAATCTGAGCCGCCGGCAATCGTCGTGAAGTCGTCTCCCGCTGGCAAGAAACTTTCGGTGCAGCCCGAGGAGGCCTCTCCCCAAGTGCCAAATCCGCTGGCAATCGAGCCCGCCAACGACAAGCACATCAGTTCGCTGGTCGCATCCGCGCCGGTCAACCTACCCAAAGCAGCGCCGACCACCCTGAAGATTTCTCAAGGCGTCTCTCAGGGATTGCTGATCAAGAAAGTGCAGCCACGCTATCCGCAGAACGCTCTCTCCATGCGAATCCAGGGAGCGGTGCAGATGGAAGCCACCATCGACAGGGAAGGCAATGTCACCAACCTGAAAGTGACCAGCGGCGACCCGATTCTGGCTCGCGCCGCCACTGAGGCTGTACACCAGTGGCGATACAAACCGTACTATCTCGACGGCGATCCCGTGGAAATCCAGACGCAGATCACTGTCAACTTCAAATTGCCCAACTAATTGAGTCGTTCATCCGGCGCCCGATGGCGCGGACGGCCAGGGTGTGCGCTAATGCTGCGGAACTTGTGGTAAAGAGCATGCAAGTCTTCGCTTAACAGCCGCACCACTTGCATGCAAAAGTCGCTGTGCGCTCGAAGAAACTCTACGAAGCTCTCGCGCGGGATGAAAGCCACCGTGGTGTGGTCTCCCGCTTCGGCCGTGACGCGATGGTGATCGCCTGACATGCTCTCGCTGAGACCCAGGATCGTGCCGGGGCCTGCCACATCCAAGAGCTGCGGCTGGTTTTGTACCGTGGGCAGGAGAACGCGAACCTGGCCGGATTCCACGACATAAACTCCGTCCACGGCTGCGCCGTGCTGAAACAGGACGGTTCCCTTCGGATATACCTTGATCGACTTGATCCCGTGCAGAGCCTGCCACAAATCGGAACTCAACCTGCCCGGTAAGGGCTGCGAGGACACCGCTTCACCCCTTTCGCTTGGGACCATCCTGAAGAAGGCGCCGTCCGCGGGCTGTGATTCCGATCACTGCCCTGGGTGATGATACGCCGAACAGCTTATCGTGAGCGAGTTGGATCAGAAGCTGGAGGAGTTTCAGCAAATTGCGTAAAGCTAATCAGGACAGTAGTTTAGAACATCGGGAACCTGCTCGTTAGCAGGGAGTTGCGACTCGCTTACTCGCGCTCGAGGACTTCGTCGATCGCGACCTTGCCGCCTTTTTCGACGCTCACGACCTTGTGCACCGGCTTGAACCCGGTGAGGGTGATGTCCACGATGTAGTTGCCCGGGCCGAGCATGAATTCCGCCGGCGAGGGCTTCTCCAGCAGCTTCCGGTTGACGGCGATTTGCGCACCCTTGGGCTGGGTCTTGACGCTCATCGTGCCCATGCCGGCGGTGCTGTCGCCCCCGCCACCGAAGAACTTCTTGAACTTGCCTACGCTCCGGATCTCATCGGCGTTCCCCAGCGCTCTCAGGGCCGGCGTGAATTGAAAGTTCTGTCCCGGGGCCAGATCGGTGCTGCTGGCCTCATCGAGGTAACCCTGCTTCCGCAAGAGCAATGTGTGTGTGCCCTTCTCGACCGCAAACTGTGCGGGTGTGACACGGCCGGTATTCTTTCCATCGAGAACGATTTCCGCGCCGGGAGGATTGCTGCCGACGACTAGCAACGCGTTGATTGGAGCGAGGCGGACATTCAGCACCGCCTTGCCCGCAGAAGCAATCTCTACCGTCCGGACGTCCGGCGAGAAGCCCGTCTTGCTGACCGACACGGTATGATGCCCCGGGGCCAGGCCGCCCAAACTGAACGGCGTCAGCCAGGACGGATCACTTCGACCGTCCAACTGCACCTGCGCTCCCGGCGGCGTGGAATCGATTTGCACAGCGCCTGAGGCCCTCGCGACTGGAGGCGGCGGGACCGCCCTGCGGCGACCCGCATTCGGGTTCCTTCGATCAATCTGGCGAACGGTAACTTCGGGTTGCGGCTCAGGTTCTGCCTCCAGCACCTGAGCGGGTGGCTGCACAGCCGGCGACGCCGCTGCGTCTTGAACCGGGGTGGCGGGTGCGGGCGCTGGCTGGCTCACCCCAGTCTTTCTTGGGCGCGGCGCCGCGGTCGAATCGTCGTCCTCCGAACGGACATGGAAGTACATGGCGATGGCCACGATCAGAATCAGTCCGATGGCTCCCAGGATGGAATAAATCATCAGCTGGGGCGGAACCGTCTTGATCTCTTTGATCGCTTTCTCCGCCACTTCGCGCGGCTGCACTTTGGGCTTCTCTTCCCTGCGCCGCATCTGACTGAGGGGCGATGGCTCGGACACCTCCGCAACCGGTGGCAGTGGAGGTGGCGCCACATAGGCCAGTTCCTTCATCGGGGGCAATTCGTCCATGTCAGAGAAGCTCTTCCCGCCGGAAGCTGCCTGAGCCGGCGCAGACATGATCGGGTCGACCGCCAATCCTGGCGAGGCCTCTTCTGTTTCCTGGTCCGTCGTCACGGCGGAATTCATGGGGCTCGGCGTGAAGTGAGGCCGTTGAGGCGCTTCAGCCGGAGTCTCCATCAAACGTGAACCGGAATCGGAACTGAGTGTCCGGCTAATGCCGGCGCCTGCAGCCGCTGCCGATGCCCGTCTCTCGCTGGGCGGTGGTGTGGATACGCGAGGTGCCGCCGCCTGAGGCGGCGCCCAGTCATCGGACAAATCGGGCTCGGATGTCTTCGGCTTTGGCGCCACAAACTTGCTGGCGGCGGCAGCGCGAGCTTCGGGTGCAACGACAGGCTTCGGCGCGGCGGCTGTCTTCTTCACCGCGGCCGCAGCCGGCTTCCGTTCTTTGCATTTCTCCAGATCGTCAACCAGTTCCCGCGCGCTTTGATAGCGCTCCGCCGGATCTTTCGCCAGCGCCTTCATGATCAGCGCGCTCACCCCGGCCTGAATCTTGGGATTGATCGATATCGGACTGGGCGGCATCTCGCTGGCAATCTGCGCGGCCAGCGCGGCGGGATCGTCCGCGTCAAACGCTTTGCGGTCCGTGACCATTTCATACAGCACCGCGCCCCACGTAAACAGATTCGAACGCAGATCGATGGCGTCTCCGCGCACCTGCTCGGGCGAAGCGTAGGGCAGCAAACGCCCCAGTCCTTGGCCCGACTCCGCGCCGATCAAACTCATGTTGGAAATGCCGTAGCCCAGGATCTTGACCAGCCCATCCCACTGCACCATGACCTTGGACGGTTCCAGCGAATGGTGCGTAACACCCATCGACGCCGCATAGTCCAGCCCTGCGCACACCTGGCGCGTGATATCGAGCAGATCCCAGATCGAGAACCCTTCTTTGCGGTTCAGCATCGTGGCGATGCTGTTTCCTTGCACATACTCCATGGCCGCGCAGAACTGTCCTTCGATTTCTCCGGCGCCATAGAGAACCGCGACGTTCTGGCTGGCCAGTTCGCGTGTGTTCTCGCCTTCGGCAATCAAGGTATCCACGAATGCAGAGGCCCTCTCGCCCAGCGGTTCCAGGCTCTGCGTCTTCAACGCCACGGTCTGGTTGGTTTCCGTATCCGTGGCCTTGTAAATCAGGGCAGTATCCGACTTGGAAAGCTCACTCTGGACTTCGAACCGACCAAACATCATCGCCATTGCAGTCGCCTCGCGGTGACAGCCCGCACTTCTCCCAATCAGTATGATTTTGGCGAAGACCGGGGGAGAGACACTCCTAGAATAGCGCGCCCGAGTTCGGACTGTGAGTTACGAAAGTACTTACGTTTCCGATTGAACCAGAACGACTTACATGACTATTGCGACCGCAGCCAGTCTTCGATTAGGCGCCGGACTTTGGCCCCCTCCGCGCGCCGCCGCACCGCGTCGAGCACCGACACCCGAACCTCCCCATTCGCCTCGCGAAAACCCACCCAGTAGGGAACGCAGATCTGTCCAGGAATTTCGACGGCGTCGAAGCGCACATCTCGGAGACGGAAGAATCCGCGCGCAAACACCAACCGCCGGACCTTCGCCAGCAGGCGTGCCTTCGCTTCATTCGAATCGAGCGAGGCAGCAAGCACATTGCGGGTTTGCAATGAGATCAAGTCCGCATCGGTGGGCCGGTTTGGAAATTGATAGGGGTCCAGCACGCCTTGCGCTGCGTCGACGCCAAAAACATGTCTCTCTTCTCGGGCCCCATTGACGACCTTCACCTCAAACAGACGGAACGGGATGTAGAGTTCCGCAATGGAACGCACGGGGCCATGAAACCAATTCGCCGGATTCAACGTACCAGTGAAGTGTCTAAGTGCGTCCTCGCGGGTGACGTTCGGTTTGAGACTGAGGATGCCGGTCATCGCAGAAACGCTCTAGTCGTCCGTGTGCAGGCTGGGAGCATTCAGGATTGCAGCCTTGGGATTCGCTGTCATCTCCGCTGTCATCTCACGGGTACGCTGTGCCGAGCGGCGCATGAAGTCCAGGATGGTCGCCAGTTGGTCGTCGCTATAAACAGTCAGCAAGGCTGCGTACGCGCTTCGGATGGAGCCAAATACAGACATGCCGTCCGAAATCCGCTCGCGCACCGGCTCGACGATTACGCGCCTCCGGTCGTTGGCATCGCGGGCGCGGCGCACCAGGCCTTTTTCTTCCAGACGATCGATCAGGCTGGTGACCGAGGCCGTGGCCAATCCGGTGTGTTGGGCGAGCTCTCCGGCGGTGACCGGCCCCAGCCGCATCAGAGTGTCGAGCGTCTTGGTGTCGGTCGCGGCCAGGCCGGCGCGAGCCGCGATCACACTGTGAAACATCACCGTGGCCGCGCTGCTTTCGCGGCCGGCGTGCAGGATGTCCTCGATCAGTTGTTTTCGCCGCGGATGGGTCTGCCGGCGCGGCAGGTCGCGGCGGGTTGACAAACGTGAAGTTGCTCTTGTATTATTTCGATCCATCGAGATTAACGCTTCATCGAGATATCAGATACATCATGGTACAGCAAAACCAAAGGAATCCGATAGAGAGGAGAGCTTGATGAAGCCGGCCACCTCTGATCTGTCGTCCATTTTCAATCACGCCGCCCGAGCCAGTTGTCCGTTCCATGGCCATTGCATTATGCTGAACTGCCTGACGATTTCGGGTTCGACGCGCTTTCCAGGAAATCGATTTTTTCCTGTCGTTTTGCTCCCTGGAGCCTTGCCGGTATGACCCTGACCCGCTTTGTGACCAAGAGCGCCTTCCGCAACAAGCGCCGCAGCATCCTGACCGTGCTGAGCATCACGTTCTCGCTGGTGCTGCTGACCCTTATGATGACGGTCTGGAAAAGCTGGTACATCGATAAGGGAACCGCACAGTCTGCACAACGCCTGATCACGCGCCATCGCGTGTCATTGACGCAGACCCTGCCGATCTATTACGCGGACAAAATGCGCGCGGTGCCCGGAGTTGTCGCCGTATCTCCTACCCAGTGGTTTGGCGGGATTTACAAAGACGAGAAGCCAGAGAATTTCTTCGCCCAGTTCGCCACCGACCCGGAGCAGATTTTCAAGGTCGTCACCGATTTCAAAATTCCCGAGGACCAGCTCGCGGCCTGGCAGAAAGATCAGGCCGGGGCCGTGGTCGACAGCGAACTTGCCAGGAAGTACGGGTGGAAGATTGGGGACAAGCTGATGATCCAGGGCACGATCTTTCCGATGACCCTGGAACTCACTATTCGTGGAATTTTTGTCGCCCCGCAGCCTTCCATCACCGTGTATTTCAATCGGAAATATGTTGAAGAGGCCGTACCTTTTTTTAAGGGAACCTCGGGCACGTTTAACATCCTGGCCGATTCTCCGGATGACGTGCCGAAGGTGGCCAGTGCGATTGACGGCATGTTCCGAAATTCACCGCAGCCGACCAAGACCGAGAGCGAAAAAGCATTCCAGCTCAGCTTCATCAACAGTATCGGCAATGTAAAGGCGTTTATTTTGAGTATCTGTATGGCCGTGATCTTCGCGACGTTGCTCGTCTCCGCAAATACCATGGCCATGTCGATTCGCGAGCGAACCCGTGAAGTCGCGGTTCTGAAGACGCTGGGATTCACACGCCAGGCGATCCTCCGGCTCTATGTGGGGGAAGCGGTGACGGTAACCTTGGCCGGTGGGCTGGCGGGGTGCGTCTTCGCGGTTCTGCTGATCACGGCGATGAAACATGCTCCCGGGATGGAGTTCTTTTTCCTCGGAATGAAGGTCGGACCGGAGACTGTGGGACTAGCGATCGTTGTCTCGGCATTGTTAGGATTCCTCAGCGCCATCATTCCCGCCTATCACGCTGCCAAAATTGACATTGTGGAGGGCCTTCGTTACATCGGCTAGCGAGAGAACAGCATGGCGATCCCGATCAGCTACAACATCCGCAATTTGAGGCTCCGCAAGGGGCTCACCATCATGACTGCGCTGGGCATCGCGCTAACGGTTACGACGGCGGTGTTTCTCATGGCGCTCCTGGCAGGCCTGCAGAAGGCCTTCGTCGCCAGCGGCGATCCCCTTAACGTGCTCGTAATGCGGAAGGGTTCGACCGCCGAGCTTTCCGGCGGCTTCGATGCGTCTCTGTTTCCAACCCTCAAGGAATTGCCGGGAATTGCCCGAGATAGCGAAGGACAGCCGATCGCCTCTGGAGAATGGGTGGTGGTAGCGGTTCTGCCCAGAAAAGATGGAACTGGTGACGTCAACGTGTCCGTCCGCGGCTTGATGCAGGCTGGACTCAAGTTGCGTCCCAAGGCAAAGCTGGTTGAAGGGCGCTGGTTCACTCCCGGACAAAGAGAGATTGTGGTCGGCAAGTCCATTCACGACCGATTTGCCGGTACCAATGTCGGCGACAACATGGACTTCGCCAAGGGCCAATGGAAGATTGTTGGCATCTTTGACTCGGGCGGCACGGCCTACGATTCCGAAATCTGGGGCGACCTCAACCAGATTGCCGCGGATTTCGATCGCACGGGCGGCCTCGGTTCCGCCTATCTCCGCGCCACCGACGCCGTCGCCGCCGACGCGCTCAAGAACCGCGTCAGTGACGACCAGCGCCTGAAACTCGAAGGACAACTCGAACCCGCATACTATGAGAAGCAGACCAGTTCCGGTGGCGCGATCAAGTACATCGGATTTCTCGTCGCCATCATCATGGCCGTGGGCTCCAGTTTCGCTGCCATGAACACCATGTATGCGGCTGTGGCCTATCGCTCCCGTGAAATTGCTACACTCCGCGTCATTGGCTTTTCGCGGCCCAGCATTCTGACGTCGTTCGTGTTCGAGTCTCTGGTCCTTTCGTTGCTCGGCGCGGTTGTGGGAATCGTACTCATGCTGCCGTTCAATGGCATGAGCACGGGCATCGGCAACCAGGTTACGTTCAGCGAGACTGTTTTCAGTCTCCACATGACGCCGCAAGTGGTAATCACAGCAGTGATTTTTGCTCTCGTGATGGGCCTCTTCGGAGGTTTTGCCCCCGCTTACCACGCGGCCCGGCAGGAGATTCTGGCAGCCCTGCGCGGCTGATTGGGATCGCCACGGCTGCCACTTAGAGAATTTGCGCGAATGACAACCGACACCAAACACGACGAGCTTCAGAGTCTGCGCATTGACCATTCCCTGCGCGACGGCGGCGGAGAACCGCCCGCCTGGTCCCGCCGCATCATTCTCGGCGGCATTGCCGTTGTAATCCTGCTCGGACTCATCGCCCTCGGTTACCGCGTCCTGGCATCCGATGCTCCGGAAGTGGAGGTCGCGCGTGCCGCCGCGGAGACCAGCGATTCCCCGGGCGCCACCGTACTGTCGGCGACTGGATACGTCGTCGCCCACCATAAGATCAGCGTGAATTCCAAGGTCACTGGCCGCGTGGCCTGGATCGGTGTCGAGAAGGGCGACAAGGTCAAAGAAGGCCAGGTGCTGGTCCGGTTGGAAGATCAGGAGTTTCGCGCCCTCTATGAGCAGGCACGTGGAGCCTACGAAAGCGCGAAGGCCAGACTCGACCAGGCGGAACACGGATCGCGGCCGGAGGAAATCCAGCAGGCGGAACATAATCTGTCCGAGGCCCGCGCCACCGCTGCCAACGATAAGATCACGCTCGATCGTAATCGCGACCTGTTTTCCCAAGGCGTTGTTTCCAAACAGGCGCTCGACGATGCCACCGCCCGTTACGACGCTTCCCAGCAGCGGGTCAATTCCCTCGAGCAAGCGCTTCGCATGTGGAAGATCGGTCCTCGCGCGGAAGAAATCCAGCGCGCGCGCGGTGACTTGGCCCAATACAAGGGCCAGATGGACTATGCCAAATCCCAGCTCGATGCCACCGTGATCCGGGCCCCGGTAACCGGGACGATTCTGGAACGGACGGCCGAAAAGGGTGAGCTGGTCACGGCGCAATTCGCCAGCGGCGCTGAAGGCGGCCCTCGTGGCTCGGTGGTCGCGCTCGCCGACTTGACCGATATCCAGGTGGAACTCGACATCGCCCAGGACGACTTCGCCAAGCTCGGGCCCAAGCAGCAAGCCACCGTGACTCTGGACGCGTTCAAGGACCGCCACTATAAGGGAGTCATCGCCGAGATTTCCCCCGAGGCCAACCGACAGAAAGCTACCGTCCAGGTAAAAGTTCAAATTCTCAATCCGGACGAGTTTCTCCGTCCCGAAATGAACGCGACCGTGCAGTTCCTGGCGGACGAGAACAAAGCGACAGCCGCTGCCAAGCAGGTGGGTGCTGTCGTCCCCTCTCAGGCGGTACGCGACAAGGACGGCAAGAAGTTCGTTTTCATCGCACTCAACGGACGCACCATGCGCCGCGACGTCAATGTCCTGGCGCCGCGCTCCGGAGGCTATCTGGTCGACTCGCTAGTGGGCGGCGAGAGTGTAGTTACAGCTGGGCCCGCAGATCTCAAGGACGGACAGAAAATTCGCATCAAGGGGCAATCATGAGCGTAGCGATGACCACACCAGTGGCAACAGGCACCAAGGTTGTTCAGGCGCGAGGAGTCACCAAGGTCTTCAAGCGCGATGCCTTCCAGGTGACCGCGCTCGACAATGTCACCATCGATATCGCCACCGGCGAGTTCCTGGCCTTGATGGGTCCCTCCGGATCCGGCAAGACGACTCTGCTGAATATGATTGCCGCCATCGACCGCCCAACGTCGGGCGAACTTCGGGTTTTGGGCGATAACATTTTCAACCTCAATGACGGCCAATCCGCCCGCTGGCGCAACACCCACGTCGGCTACGTTTTCCAGACCTTCAACCTGATCCCGGTCCTCACCGCGTTTGAAAACGTTGAGCTGCCCTTGCTTTTGACCAAAATGACGGTGCAGCAGCGCCGCGATCATGTCATGACGGCGTTGAAGCTGGTGGGACTCGAGGACCGCGTGGGCCATCTCCCCAAACAGCTCTCCGGAGGACAGGAACAGCGTGTGGCGATTGCGCGGGCCATCGTCAGTGATCCCACGTTGATCCTCGCGGACGAGCCAACCGGGGATCTCGATAGCCATTCCGCGACCGAGATTCTGGAGATTTTGAAGCGGTTAAACGAAGGGTTCAAAAAGACGATCGTGATGGTGACGCACGATCCGCATGCGGCTCAATACGCACACGTCACCCGCCACCTCGAGAAAGGCAAGCTTCTGCCGATGTAGCTTCGGCACGCAGGATCAGGCTGTCACCTGTACGGGCAGCGGTTCGCCGCCCGATTCCGTCTCGCTCACCCACTCCCAGACGCGGCGGCCACGGTCGTTCGTCAAGCTGCGTGCTTCGCCGTATTCCACCAGCCGGTTAAGCACGGTGGTGACCGAGGCCATCGGATCCTTGTGCCGCACCAGAATGTCGGCCGCTCGCCGCTCCAGTTCCTGACAGACCTCGCGAGCTCCCATCGGACCTCGCGCTTCCATCAACACCAGACGGCAGGCCTTGGTGAAGCCCGGTTGCCGGCCATTGGGTTTGCGGTCGATTAACTCGAGAAGGTCTTCGCCCAGCACATCGTCGCCGAAGAGATTGGCCAGGCCGGCGATCGTCTGTTTCACGGTACCGATGCGCTTCATGATTTCGCCCCGCTGACGCATCAGCAGGCGAAGTTCATCATGCGCGGCTTTAACCACCTGTTGCACGGGGATCCCGCTCACTCGAGGATCCATTCCACCGGCGCCATCCCGGTCAATTTTCCCCACTTCCATAAACTGCCTCCGAGCCCGGAACCTGCCCCCCTCAACCCCCAGACTGCAGGGTCATCCTTAGGTCTTTACTACGGCAGCGGATTCGCGAAAGTTCCCGTGTAAAGGGAACTCCCCCAGACGGGGAATCCTTTCCACATTGGACTCACGGCGGGGAAAAAAGTTATCAAAGCGTAAATGGGGTGGGAAGAAAAACGGGCACAGGATGGCAGGTCCCCCCGCCTATGCACAATCGTAGATGTCTACTGTTTTTTCTCGGTTTCGGGAAGTGCCATCTTCTTCATTCCTGTTTTCAGCGCCTCATCCGGAGGAATCTCTGCCGCTCTTGTCCACGTAATGACTGTCAAACGCTGCATCCGGGATATCGAGCATCGTCCCTGCGGTTACCGCCTTGAACTGGCGAAGCATCTTCGACGGCAGGGAGAATAGCGTCACCAATGAAGCGCAAGCTGGAACCGGGACTAGCCCATCACTGTGGTGTGTTCCGGCCGGATCTTGTACAGCACGCGCACTTCTCCCGGCTGACCATAGGGATACTTGTCCACGCCCAGATATTTCTTCGCCATCTTGTTGATCTGGTCGTTCGCGCCCTGTTCCGTGATCTCAACTACCGTGCCGCGAATCTCCAGATACCGATAGGGATTCTCTGGATCAATGACTGCCAACGCGACTCGCGGATCTCGCCGCACATTCTTATCTTTCTGGCGTCCCTTGGCGGAATTGAAGATGACGTGTTCCCCATCGAAATCCACCCATACCGGCGTGACCTGCGGTCGCCCGTCCGGCATCAGGGTGCCAAGACTGGCAAAGGCTTTCTTCTGGAAGAGGTCCCGAAATTTCTCAGGGATGACGTTGGACATGGCCGCTCCTTGTGGACTGGCTACGCTGCGCAACAATTATAGATGCCGGAAGCGGCTCGACAGCACGCATGATTTTCTTTGCGTCCGGCACGAAAACTCCGCAATCTGAAATCAGAGGTCGTTGCCTGCGGAGTTGGGCAACCGGGCCCTCAACCCGCTAGAATGTTGAATTCACCCCAAAGCCTTGCGATGTTTTCAAGCGTGTCATGCGCCCTTCATGAACCAACAGCCCTTTTGGAGTTACGTACCTTCATGAACAGTCAATCCAACAGCCACCCACGACGTTGCCCGTGGCTCTGCCTCTGGCTCATATTTGCCGTGCTGGTTGCGGGCCCGGTTTCCGCCCAGCAGCGCGACCCCAACTATCCGCCGACGGTCGTGTTCATGACCGATTTCGGCGTCGTCGACGATTCCGTCGCCCTCTGCAAGGGAGTGATGTACGGCATCACCCCGAACCTGCGCATTGTTGATCTTACCCACCAGGTGACTCCGTACTCGATTCAGGACGGCGCCCGCTTTCTCTTCGGAGCGACTCCCTACTTCCCCGCCGGAACCGTGTTTGTCGTGGTGGTCGATCCGGGCGTCGGCAGTACGCGCAAACCGGTGGCGGTCAAGTCGAAGCGCGGCCAGTTCTTCGTGTTGCCGGATAACGGCCTGATGACGATGGTCGAGAATCGCGACGGCATCGAGAGCGTGCGCGAGATTACCAATCAGGACTGGATGATTGGCGCCAAGATATCTTCGACCTTCCATGGGCGCGACATCTTTTCGCCCGTCGGGGCCCGCATCGCACGCGGTGACGACTGGACCCAGGTCGGCCCCGAACTGAAGCAGTTGGTGCGGCTCGACCTGAAGCCTGCGAGAGTTGACGACAAGGGCATGAGCGGGGAAATCATCGCCCTCGATGGTCCCTTCGGCAATCTCGTCACCAACATGGACGCCGATGCCTTCGCAAAACTCGGCTACCAGCGCGGCGACCGGCTCAAGGTGACGATCGCGGGCCACGAGATCGAGATGCCCTTCGTCAAGACATTCAGCGACGTCCCGCTGAAACAGCCATTGCTGTTCATCGATTCGCGCGGCCGGGTCAGTTTCGCCGTGAATCAGGGGAACTTCGCCGCGACCTACAAGATCGATCCGCCGCAAACGGTATTCATCCCCCGAAAGGGACACTAGTTCTGGACAAGGAACACACCATGCACAAGGCCCCGAAAATTGTCGCTCTGGTCCGACTCTTCCTGGCTATCTCGTTTCTCCTGACCGCGCCCACCTGGGCGCAGAGTTTCCGCGGCTCCATCCGCGGCAAGGTGACCGATCCTGCCGGAGGTGTGATTGCCGGCGCCGCCGTGTCCGCGAAAAACACCGAGACGGGACTCGTCCGTGAAACCACGACCAGCGACGACGGCGGCTATGTGCTCGCCGAACTGCCCGCGGGCGTCTACACCGTCACCGCGAACACCCAGGGCCTCTCTCCCGCCGGCATGAATGTCCGGGTGAATGTGGGACTCGACACCACCGCGAACTTCGATCTGACCCAGGTCGTGAAGCGCCAGGAACAAGTCAATGTCACCGCAGAAGCGCCCGTCATCGAAACGACCCGCGACGTGCTCGGTGGAATCGTCGAGCGGCGTCTGGTCACCGAACTGCCGCTGAACGGACGCGACTTCGGAAAGTTGGTGGCCCTCACACCAGGTACCACCGTGGACCCCTCCGGCGTCGCCGGAACCCAAGGAGGCTTCGGCCAATTCAACGTCAATGGCAACCGCGACCGTTCCAACAACTACACCCTCGACGGCACTGACAACAATGACCCGTTCTTCAACAACTCGGCGTTGAACCAGACCGGTATCGGCGGAGCTCCGGCCTCCCTCCTGCCCATCGAGGCGATTGAAGAATTCAACCTGCAGTCGCAATTCCCGGCGGAATACGGCCGCAACAGCGGCTCGGTGGTCAATATCATCACTCGCTCCGGGACCAACCGGTTGCACGGCTCAGCGTTCCAGTTCTTCCGCAATAGCGCCCTCGACGCACGAAACTTCTTCAACACGCAGGAGCGCAAATCGGTTTTCCAGAACAACAATTTCGGGGTCTCGATTGGCGGCCCGATCGTCAAAGACAAGACTTTCTTCTTCGGAGCCTATGAAGGCCAGCGAGAGCGCGTTGGGTCAGACTTCCTCCTTCTGGTTCCCACTCAGAACCAGATCGCCCAGGCCCGGTCCATCGCGCAGGAAATCAATGGCGGCGTGATTAACCCCGGCCTCGATGCAGTCCTGGCCTTTTATCCGCAGAGTGACACGAACGAGATTCCTGGTGTCGTGCACGATAAGAATGACGGGAACAACCTCATCGTGAAGCTCGATCACAGCCTCACCAACACCGAACTTCTCACCGCACGCTACGCCTTCTCCCAGAGCGACCAGGTTTTTCCTTTTGGCTCTCCGGGTGGCTTCGGCACCGGTTCTCGCCTTCCCGATTTCGCCCAGACTTCGCCGGCGCGCGTTCAGGTACTGTCGGCGAGCTTGCTTTCCACGCTGAGTTCGTCCCGGCTCAACGAAGTTCGTTTCGGCTACAGTCGCTATCGCACGTCGTTCAGTTCGCTGAATGCGAATTGGGATCCCGTTGCCAACGGCCTGAATCTGGGCACGGGGAAACTCGGTTTGCCGGAATTCGACTTTACCGGAATTGAAAACCTGGGCGCCATTGGTTTCAGCGTACCTCGCGGACGCACCAGCCAGACCTACCAGATTCTCGATAACTTCACCTGGCTCCATGGCAAGCACACTCTGAAGTTCGGCGGCGAGTTCCGCCATGCCGGCATCCAGAACTTCAACGACAATCTGGAACGCGGAATTTACCAGTTCACCGCAGGCATCGGCCTGGACCCCGATCCCATCATCGATTCGCTGGCGAACTTCTACACCGGCGGCTCGCAGGACGAATGTTTTTGCAGTTTCATTCTGGTCGACACCGGCAACACCCAACGAACCACTTCCAACAACGGTTTCAGCTTCTTCGCTCAAGACGACTATCGGGTGCTTCCGACTCTCACTCTGAACCTGGGCCTGCGTTGGGAATACTCCGGCCCCATGAGCGAAAAGAACAACCTGCTCTCTAACCTGGCATCCGACGGCACGCTGGCCATGGTCGGAACGAATGGCTTGGATCGTTTGTATGAGCGCGACCTCAACAATTTTGGCCCACGCCTGGGTTTTGCCTGGAGTGCTTTCAAGAACACTGTGATTCGCGCCGGCTACGGCGTTTACTACGACTATGTCCCCCAGCACCTGCTGATCGCCAACTTCACTTCTTCCGCGGGAGTGGCCACCAATCCGATTGGCCCCAAACCTGTGCTTCCCATGAACTTCGATTTGACCGCGTTTAACGGAACGAACCCCGACACGGAGGCCCCCATCTTGACGGTCAACACGGACGGACCCTATTCCATCTTCACCACTCCAAGGAAGTTCGCGAGCCCCTACACACAGAACTGGAATCTCAATGTGCAGGAGAGACTGGCAGAGAATGCGTCTGTCGAGCTCGGGTATGTCGGCAGCAAAGGTACCAGGCTGATCCGTTTAACCGACGCCAACGAGCCAGACGGCGACGGAGTTCCTCCCAATCCGAATTTTGGCACCATCGACGTTCTGACTCCGATCAGTTCGTCAACCTATCACGCACTGCAAACGACGGTCCGGATTCAGAATACTCATCACGTCTCCGGCTTCGTGAGTTACAACTGGTCAAAATCGCTAGACGACGCCTCGGATGGAATCGACTTTGCCCCGGGAGTCGCCTTTCCACAGGATCCCGGCAATCTCAAGGCGGAACACGGGGCTTCCGTTTTCGACACCAGGCACCGTTTCACCGCTGCCATCAACTACGATTTGCCATCCTGGCAGGCCCTGGGAAAGTTCGGTTCCGGCTGGCAACTGAACTGGATTCTCAGCCTGCAAAGCGGCCGCCCCATTCCCATCGCTACCGCCAACGACACCAGCGGACGTTTTTACTTCAATCAGCGGCCGAATGTGGTCCCTGGAGTCGATCCGATCGTGCACAACTGGAGCGCGACCACCGGCTACCTCAACCTCGATGCCTTCTCGCAGCCGGATTTCGGCACCTTCGGCAACCTCGGCCGTAATTCCATCTACGGACCGGGCTACAAGAACCTCGATTTCTCGATCAGCAAAAGCACGCAGTTCATGGATCGCATAGGGCTGCAGTTGCGCGCCGAGTTCTTCAACATTCTGAATCATCCGAACTTCGCGCAGCCTGCTCACAACATCGTACCTGGCGAATCGGGAGGCGAACTGACGCAAACACCCGATGTTGCCCAGACCAATCCCGGCCTCGGCGGCGGTGGCCCGCGTGTCGTTCAGTTAGGATTGAAGGTGATCTTCTAGCGTCGAAAATTGCTCCGCCGTGATGCGGCCAGCCGCGTTTCTTTTTGCGGTGAGCTTACGCCTTCTGCAACTCTGCGGAAATCCTCGGCAATACCGCGCGCAGTAGCGCCACGAACTGTCCCATGACCCGCCGACCTGTCTCGAGCACTTCTTCGTGATTCAACGGCTGGTCGAGAACTCCTGCCGCCATGTTCGTCACGCACGAAATGGCCAGCACATTCATCCCCATGTGCCGCGCGGCAATCGCTTCCGGCACCGTCGACATCCCAACCAAGTCAGCGCCAATCGTCCGCAGGTAGCGAATCTCCGCCGGTGTCTCATAGCTCGGCCCGAGCAGCGCCACGTACACGCCCTCGCGCGGAGGAATGGAAAGCTTCTTGGCCTCGTCCAGCGCGATCCGACGATAGCTCTGGACGTACGTGTAGCTCATGTCAGGGAAGCGCGGGCCTAGTCGCTCATCGTTCGCGCCCACAAGCGGATTCTGCCCTTGCAGATTGATGTGATCGCGAATCACCACCAAAGCACCCTGTCCGTATTCAAGATTGATTCCGCCCGCCGCGTTGGTGAGAATCACCGCACGAACGCCCATCCGTCCCAGCACGCGCACGGGAAAGGCGACCTCACTCGCCGAGTACCCTTCGTACAGGTGAACGCGCCCGGCCATGACGGCCACTGAAACCTCTCCCGCCTTGCCGACCACGAGTTGCCCCGCATGCCCGACGGCGGTCGAGCGCGGGAAAGAAGGAATCAGGGCGTAAGGAATGCGGACCGCATCCGTGAGTTCGTCCGCAAACGCGCCTAATCCCGAGCCCAGCACCAATCCAATCTTCGGTCGCAGCTTGCTCTGCGAATGCACGTAAGCGGCGGCTGACTCTGCGCGCGTAAAAAGGTCGTGTGTCATATCCTGATGGTTCAAGGTTCAAACTTTGTGATACGAAGGACTAGCACTCAGAATTGTCGTTCGAACTCCGCGAATGCCTGTTCCAGTTGCCACTGGACCCGCGCCCGTTCGGAGCTGTCGAGGAATTCCTGGCACTTCCCCGAGGCAGTGGCCGGCAACTTATCTTCCGCGCAACTCGCGACCCGATGAACATCTCCATCGCTCCACAGGCTCGTTCCTGGAATGAAGCTGTGCTCCAGGCTATGCCGCGCCATCCGCTTCAAGTCGGAGTATTTCAGATCGTAGGTCTGCGCGGCACGCAGGTATTCATGCGTAAGGTCTGACCGCGACACGCCCTGATCGTCGGTCGCCAGCGCCACCGGCACTCCGTATTTCATGTACACCGGCAGCGGATGACGGTCGCCGCTCACTCCCAGAATTACATCGTTCGAAGTGAGGCAGATCTCGACCAGCACCTTCTTCTTCGCCAGTTCCTGCAAAAGGGCAACCGGGTCGCTCTCGTTCATGACCGACGTCCCATGTCCAATCCGTTCCGCCCCCGCCCGCTCCACGGATTCGCGAATATGAAACCGCAACCCCTCCGGCGGAACCAGCCCCAACGCCAGTTCTCCGGCATGCAACGAAACATGCGTCGCCGGATAGACCCTGCGCAACTCCTCGATCATCCGCATGTGCAGATCGAAATCGTGCATGGGCACATACCAGTCTTCCGGCATCACCAGGTTGAATCCGACGAACCGCGGGTCGGCCTTGACCAATTCGAATGCCAGTACAATCTGCGCGAACACCTGTTCCCGCTGCAGCCCACGCAGAACCTGGTAGAGGTAATGAATCGTGACCTTGCATCCGGGCGCCGCCTTTTGCGTGCCACAATGCAGGATTTCTTTCTCGCGGGCCTCGTCCTGATCAAGCTTCGTCCGCGTGCGCGCCACGATATCCAGCAAACCTCCCGCCAGCAGCTTCTCGCGGAGCTTGCTAAAATCTTCATCCCATCCGGTCTTTGCCCCGAGCGTGGCGGAATCCATGCCGTCGGCTGTATGCATTAACTCGACATATTGCAGACGATTGTCGGCGGCACGCGATGCAACTTCCGCGATCGCGTCCCCGTAGTGGCGATCAAAGGCAGGCAGGAACTTGTCGAACGTGCCGAAGAAGTGGTCGTGCCCCGACTCTTCTTCCCGGCGCCAGTTCCGCATCGACCACGCATCCACCAGCTGGTTGTAAAGAACGTGATCCTGATAAGCGCAACGGATCGAGGGCTTAGGCCGGTAGAGCTCGCACGAATCACATGCGGCGCGGATCAGCTTCGAGGTGCTCCGGTCGACACACAGAGCGTTCTCCGACGCCCAGTCAATCATGCTCTCGGCATACGTCGCTCCCTCCAGGTGAACATGCAGGTCTCCGCCCTTGGGCATTTTCTCCAGAAATGCGAGCAGCAGCGATGGCTGATGGCGCACCGATTCGAGGTAGCCCGACGCCTTTTCTTCGGGGCTCTGCGCACCACTCCGCCCCACCAGGATAGCAATCACCAGCGCACAACACACGCCCCGCATCCGCCAACCCTCCTGCCAGGAATCCTGCACCGTAGTCGGGAAGTCCGCATTGTAATTGAGATGCCACCACGCGGTCGTTATCTCCTGGGCGCAGCCCATGACGAGCCCACGGGAGCCGTGAAAGCCACGGAGCGGCGGAATACAGCCCGCAGCGCAAGCTGTGGGTCGCGCCGAGCAATCACCCGAAGCCCCGCAGGGGCGAAATAAGTGGCGACCTGTTTGGCTACGACTCCGCTCCAGAATTGCGTTCGGCGCAGATTTTCACAATTGGTTTTGTGCGTGCATTTCGCTGGAAGAAGCAAGCCAGCCTGTTCAAAACCACGTGCTACCGCATGAACATTGAGGAATCGTGATGGGCGAGGTGCGGGGCTGCACCATTTCCGCATCAGGGGCCTGTGGACAGGCTGCACTCGATTGATAGAGAAGAAGTTAAAGACCCATGAATTTGATTGACGCAGGAAATAAGAAGAGTAAAACCATACTCGTTCTTTGACACGTTCTGAAGTTTTTCCGGTTGGTGCAGCGTCCGGGGCTCAAGCGAAGTCACCCTGATAGCCGCGAGGTGAGTCAGGGAGGGCGGGCAAGGGTCTATAGCTAAGCGCTGGTCGAGGAGAACAGGAACGACCGTTGAAGGCAGGATAGAGTCCCGAGGCGTTGGACTGATTTATCCGGTTGGCGGTGAGCCCGGAGCCCGAGCAAGATCGGCAGAAAGCAAACCCGCAAGGGCGTTTTCTGAAGAAGGTCAGCAAGGGTCTAAACGCGAGCTACTGGCCGAGACGAATGAATCCAACATCACCTCGGGACTCTCTATTTTCTGAGGATGGAGCGACGGGCGCCTCGCCCGTCTCGCGGAGTAAATGCTCCGCAGGGGTATCCGCTTCGCAATCTTGAGGAACTGTTCTGCCAACGGCCGATGGGCTGCTTCCCCCGTCCGGTTCCCATTTTCTAAGGTCCCTGTGTGACAGGCAGAGGCGCAGGGGTCTCTAACTGCCTTCGCAAGATTGTGTTCTTGGCCGGAATCTCGGCGACAGCGTCTGCATGCACCACGTAGGCCCCACGCGGCAGAGTGGAGCCAAACGGAACCTGCAGATTCAGCGTGCCCGCCTTCAAAGTCACATGTTGATATCCGAGTGCCGTAGCTCTGCCAATGTCGTTTACACCTACCACGATGAAGGTCAGGTCAAAATCGTCTTTGGTGCCGTTGGAAATCTGCGCTACACCATCGATCCGGTTGTCTCGTACCTGCGGAGGGCGCAGCCAGTCCAGCGCCAGGCTCGCCGTCACTTGCGCGCTCAACTCCTTGTTAATGCTGTGGGCGGGACGCGCTGAGTCTTCGACGGTCACGGTGAAAGCGAAGGTGCCAGACTTAACCGGGCGTCCTGTCAGTACGCCTTCGGGTGTGAGATGGATTCCTTCCGGCAGATCGCCGAATGCCATTCTCCAGCGGTAAGGGGGCACGCCGCCTTTGGCATGGAGCACGATGTGCGCTTCAATTCCCGCGTCGAGCGAAGGCAGCGTGTCTTCGACGACCGCCAGCGTGGTCGGGTTCTGCGCATAGGCCATCGCGCCAACAAGCAACAACGCCAGTGTCACGATTCGAAGCATCACCACCCCATCCACCCGTTTCCTGTCATTTGATTTTACGCTGCTCGCGGCGTACAAGAATTTCATATGTCGCGTCCCGCAGGGCCCCTTGTGATTGCCTTTCTCGTTGCGCTTTTTGCAACTTTGGATGGAACCGCCCAGACCGGCTCGCCGTCCAAGGCTGACGCTGACGAGGCCGTAGTGTTCGAGCGGATCCTGAATCGCGTCCGGTTCGACAATGACGGTACTGGCGTCGAAGAAACCGAGGCGGTCATTCGTATTCAGAGCCGCGCAGGGGTGGAGGAGTTCGGGCAGTTGGTTTTCGGCTACTCCGCCGCGACTGAACAACTCAAGGTTGACTATGTCCGCGTGCGTAAAGCCAGCGGAGAGGTTGTCACGACGCCCGACTCAACTGCGCAGGATTTCGCTCCCGACGTCCTGAAAGAAGCTCCGATGTACAGCGACTACCGCCAGCGCCACATTTCAGTAGTCTCGCTCCAACCGGGCGATACGCTCGAATACCACACCATCACGCGCATCGTGACGCCGCTGGCCGCCGGAAATTTCTGGTATGAACACAACTTTCCCAAGGGAGTTGTCCTCAACGAAGACCGCCTGGAGATCGATACCCCCAGGGGGCGCGAGGTGAAACTGAAGGCGCCAGTCCGCAAACCCGAGATCGCCGAAGTTGGCGACCGTCGAATCTACACCTGGCTCGTGAAGGATATGAGGCCCGAACGCGACCAGGACGAGGATCGCGACGATGACGAGGACGCCGGTCCCGACGTGCAACTCACCACGTTCACCGATTGGAAACAGATTGCCCAGTGGTATGCGCACTTGCAGGGTGAACGGATGGTGGTGGATGACAATGTCCGCAAAAAGGCTGACGAACTTAGCAAAGGCGCCGCAACTCCGGAAGAAAAAGCTCGCCGCCTCTACGATTACGTCGCCCGGAATATTCGCTATGTGAGCCTGTCGTTCGGCGTTGGGCGTTACCAGCCGCACTCCGCGTCCGACGTGCTGCAGAACGGCTACGGCGACTGCAAGGACAAGCACACGTTGCTGTCGGCCATGCTCAAGGCAGAAGGCATCCAGAGTTTCCCGGTCCTGATTCATCATGATCGCAAGCTCGATGCAGATGTTCCCTCGCCGGCGCAGTTCGACCACGTCATCACGGCGGCGCGCATCGGTTCTGGCCTTACTTGGCTCGATGCCACCACCGAGGTTGCCCCGTACGGATTGCTTCTCTATCCGCTGCGGAATAAGGAGGCCATCCTGGCATCCGACGGTCCGGAGGGCGGGTTGCAACGCACGCCTCCCGATTCGCCAGTCAAGAACTTCGCCCGCTTTATGGTCGAAGGCAAGTTCTCGGAATTCGGCTCGCTCGACGCCACCGTGGAGTTCACCGCGCAGGGTGATCGAGACTACCCGATGCGTGCCGGTTTTCGCCAGGTTCCGCAAGCGCGCTGGAAAGATTTTGTGGGCGTAGTCTCCGGGAGTTGGGGACTGCCTGGCGAAGTAGATGACATTCACGTGGACCCGATCGAAGACACCTCCAAACCGTTCCGTCTGAAGTACCACTTGCGCCAGGATCAGTATTTTCAAGTGCCCTCCGCGAGTGCGAATTTCCGTCCGATTCCACCCCTTGGAGTTCCCGCGCCCAATACCTCCGCCAAGAGCAAGGAACCGTTCACGATCGGACCAGCGGGCGAGGTGGACTACCGTGTGCGACTGCAATTCCCGTCGAATTTCACGGTTCGTACACCCTCGGCGGTGAAGATGGCGCGCGACTATGGTGAATACTCGTCGGCGTACACGCAGTCCAAGGGGCTTCTGGAGGGCGAGCGCAAACTCGTTGTCAAGTTGAACGAACTGCCGGCTGCGCGCCGCGCCGATTACGATTCTTTCCGGAACGTGACCCGCAGCGACGACGGCCAGGTGCTCACCGCGGCGATATTGGCACCCGCGAACCCGCGCACTGAAGTTGCTGCGTCAACCCTGGCGGGCACACCATCGGAATTGCACAAAGCCGGCGTGAAGGCGCTGCAGAGCAAGGACTATCGCAGCGCGGTTGACCTGCTGAAGCGCGCTGTCGATCAGGACGCGACTCTGAAGGAAGGATGGTACGACCTCGGACTGGCCTACGCAGGCGCGAACAATCACGCTGACGCGATTCGCGCTTTCCGCAAGCAGATTGAGCTCGATCCCAACCACAAGAGCGCCAACGGCGACTTGGCTCAGGAACTGCAGCAGTCGGGCCAGACAGAACAAGCCATTGCCGCATATCGCAAGCAACTGGAAATCGTCCCCTTCGAGAAGGTCACTCACAAGAACCTGGGCATGTTGCTGGCGCAAATCGGCCGCGATGCCGATGCCCGCACGGAATTGGAGGCAGCCTCCGCGATTCCACCCGATGATCCAGAAACCAAAATGTCACTGGCGCAGGTCTACACGCGCCTGGGTGACAAAGCGAAAGCCCAGGAACTGATGAAAGGCCTGACCGGAGCCGAATCCAGTGACTCGGATCAGGACATCTTCGCAGCCGCGCTCACTCCAAATGCTGACCCCGCGCAAACCGAGACTGAGGCGCGCCAGGTTTTGTACGACATCGGCGACCAGTTCGACTCCGGAGAGTATGACCGCCTGGGCCCCTCGGCATTCTCGGCGATGCGGCTGGTCGCGCTCGCCTGGTCGCGCCTTGGGTGGGCGAAATTTCTCCGCGGGGAGAATCTGGAGGCGCTGCAGTTCCTCAATTCTGCCTGGTTGCTCAGCCAATCAGGAACGGTGGCCAACCGGCTGGGACAGGCTCTGGAAAAGCAGGGACAAACTGACAAGGCACGGCAGATGTACGCGCTGGCAGTGGCTGCGGGAGGAAGCGCTGCGGCTGATTCCCACGAACGCTTGACAAAGTTAACCAGCGACGCGCAGAAGGATTTGACGCAGGCTGCCGGCGATCTGGTTCGGGGCCGGACCGTCCAACTTAGCCCGATCGCCAAGGCCGCCTCAGCCAAATTCAATCTCGTTTTTGATTCCTCGCCGCGGCCAGAGCGTGCCGAATTCGTGGACGGCGACGAATCGCTGCGTTCCGCCGGCGCTCAGTTGCGAGAAAGAGATTTTCCGGTGAAGTTTCCCGACGTGTCTTCCGTCAAAATCATTCGCCAGGGCCAACTGAACTGCAACAGTACCGGGTGTTCCCTCGAGCTCCTGCCCATAGAGAAGGCACAATCCGGAATCGCCGCTGCCACAGCCAACAAGTAGAGCCAAAAAAAAGTGCTCACCCTGTTGCTCGAAAGTGCGGAGCCGCGAGGACGGGGCACCTACGCCTGGGCTCGTGCAGTGTGGGAACTGGCGAATCCGATTCCCGGTCACATCACAGTGTGCGCCCTCCCCTCGACGCCTTCACACCGGGTCCGATAATCTATTGAGTTTGTCAGCGGAGGTTCTCGAATGCGGGAGGCCGTCGAATGCCTGTGGCCGGAAATTCAATGGATCAGCAGCACCCAGCTGCGTGAACAGGTGACGCAAACCTGGATCAAAGCTCTCGAGCGCAGCCCGCTGAAGCCCGACGACCTGAACCAGATTCCATTCACACTATTGATCCCAAACTGTCCTACAACCTTCATGGAGCACAAGCGCTGCGTAGTGCACATCGCGCGCGATGCTGCCAAAGCGATGGACAGCTTCATGGGCCGGGCTTTGCCTATTAATCACGATGTGGTCATTGCGGGCGCGATTCTGGCGGACGTCGGCAAGCTTCTCGAATACGAACTTGGCCCCGATGGCAAGAGCCGCCAGAGCGAACGCGGAGAAGCCCTGCGCCATCCGTTCACCGGAGTCGCGCTGGCGCTCGAATGTGGCGTGCCCGAAGAGGTCTGCCACATCATCGCCGCGCATGCCGCCGAAGGCGACCTGGTGAAGCGCACCACCGAAGCTTTCATCGTGCACCACGCAGATTTCATGGCGTTCTTGCCGTTCAAGAATCCGAAGAACGTGAAGGTCAGATAAGGTCAGAGGTCACTGGTGACAAGTCACAGGTGTCAGGTTTTGAACGCTAAGAGCTAAGAAGCTAACGGCTCTCTGGAAACCGAGGCATATTCATAAGGAGCTGCTCTTGTCCACACCGCAAACGTCCACGAAAGAAACCATCACCGCCAGAATGGCCCGCTGGTCTGCGGGAGTGGAATACGAACATCTCTCGCAAGACGCGGTCTACCAGGCCAAACGCTATCTGCTCGATTCCCTCGGCTGCGCGCTAGGCGGGTATCAGCAGCACGACGTCCTCATCGCTCTCGACGTCCTGAAGGAAATCGCCGGACGTGGGCCATCCACTGTCATCGGCACCGGGGAAAAGATCGATCCCGTCTCGGCCTCGCTTGCCAACGCGCTGATGATCCGCTGCATGGACTACAACGACATCTACTGGAAGCAGGACCCGTCGCACCCATCCGACATTTTTCCCGCTGCCATGGCCTGCTGCGAGCGCTCCAAAAGCGACGGGAAAGAGCTGATCGTCGGATTCGTCCTCGGCCACGAGTTCGAAATGCGCCTGTGCGAGGCGGCCTTCCCCGGAATCCGCGAACGTGGCTGGCATCACGCGACGCTCACCGCGTTCGCTTCGCCCATCGTCGCCGGGCGCGCGCTACGCCTGCCGTGGGAACAAATTCAGCATGCCATCGGCATTTCCGCCTCGCGTCACTGCACGTTGGGCGCGGCCGTATCGGGCAAGCTGACAATGATCAAGAACACAGTCGACCCGATGGCCACACAGAGCGGCGTGTTCGCCGCGCTGCTCGCGGAAAAGGGCTACACCGGTCCCGAACACGTTATCGACGGCAAAGAGGGCCTGGTGCATTGCCTCGGTCCGGAGTGGAAGCTCAACATCCTGACCGATGGCCTCGGTGAATCCTGGCGAATCACGCAATGCGGCATGAAGTTTTTCCCGACCGAAGCCCTGACCCACACGCCAATCTCGGCTGTGCTGGACCTGGTCAAAGACAACGACCTGCACCCCGACAACGTCGAGAAGATCCAAATTCGCTCCCTGGCTCGCGCTGCCGACATCCTCTCCGATCCCAGCAAGTACGATCCGCACACGAAAGAGACCGCGGACCACTCTCTTCCGTACGTGATCGCTGCGGCGCTGGCTGAACGTCAGGTCACGCCCGCGCAGTTCGAGATGAAGAAGATCATGGACCCGACCATCCGGGCACAGTTGAAGAAAGTCGAAGTGGTCGCCGATCCCGAGATCGAGAAAGTATTTCCTGCACTGCAACGCGTGATCGTCAACATCACGACCACTGACGGCCGGAAGCTCTCGAAGCAACTCGACTATCCCAAAGGCGACCCGCGCAATCCGCTCAGCGACGCCGAAATCGAAGAAAAATTCCGCGCGTTAGCTGAAGGAGTCCTTTCCAGAAAAGCGCAGGATAAGCTGCTTGCAGCGATCTGGAGCCTGGAGAAAGTCGGATCTGTTTCGAAGCTGATGGCGTTGATGAAAGCCGACGTGAAGAAGAAAGCCACAGCCAAATCGAAGCCTGCGAAGTCGAAGAAGAAGGCCCGGAGATAGCATGAGTGACCTGAACCAAACCATCGCCGTTGCCATGACCACTCGCTACACGAAACTTGCGACTGGAGTCCGCGACCTTGCTGCCCCGCTCACCGACGACCAGTTCTGGAGCAAGCCGTTTCCGTTCGGCAACAGCTTCGGCCACCTCGTCCTGCACCTGACCGGCAACCTGAATCACTACATCGGCGCAGGAATTGCCGGAACGGACTATGTCCGCGACCGTCCTCGCGAATTTGCGGAGACGGCGCGCCCGACAAAGCAAGAAGTGATGAAGAAGTTCGACGCCGCGGTGGAGATAGTGCTCCGCACGATTCGAAGCCAATCTGTCTCAGACTGGTCAACCAAATACGTGGCGGAAGGCGCCGACGCCAAGGACCGCTTCGAAATGGTGCTGCAGTGTGCGACCCATTTGCACCACCACATTGGGCAAATGATCTACATCGGGATGGAGTGGAAGCGGAAGGAAAATCGAGGCTGAGTAGAGAATAATTGCAGCGGTTACTGCCGAGGATGAGGAAATTGCTGTGACTGATCGAGTCAACCAGAACGGGTTCCGCGCGAAAGCTGGCTCGGTAGGGGCAATAGCAGCAGTAACAATGTTCGGCATCGTGGCAATCGCCTTCTGTCTTCTGGAAGCTAGCTTTAGAACATGGTCGGTTGGTCAATATTTCGCAAATCGTGCTGGCATTTTCGTTGACCTATTTACCGCCGCTGCACTTTGTTCTGTGATGACGTTACTGCTCTCTTGCCTTGGCCGGGGAAAAAGCCGGTTTGTCGGAATCGCTTTCAGTGTTGGTTTATTGGCGTTCATTATTTTCATCTTTGGCACAAACAAATGATCGCGCCCTATCGGGCTCCACTAATGGATTGTTAAAAGCATAATTCGGAGAAATTTAGAGGTTCGTATGGGCCAAACGATCACTGAAAGAATCGCGCAGAAACACATGGCAGAGGGCCCCAGCCGCCCGCTCCGCGCCGGAGACTTCCTCTCCATCCGGCCGCATCGCTGCATGACGCACGACAACACATCGGCGGTCATGAGCAAGTTCAAAGGCATCGGCGCGAAAAAAGTCAAAGACCCGAACCAGCTCACTTATACCCTTGACCACGACATCCAGAACCAGGACGAGTCGAACCTGAAGAAATACCGCGCCATCGAGGCATTCGCCAAGGAGCAGGCTGTTGATTTCTATCCCGCGGGCTCGGGTATCGGTCACCAGATCATGGTCGAGCGCGGCTACGTCGTGCCCGGTTCGTTCGTGGTCGCATCCGACTCGCATTCGAATATGTATGGTGCTTTGGGCGCGGTGGGCACGCCGATCGTCCGCACCGACGCGGCTGCTGTCTGGGCCACGGGCGAATTCTGGTGGCAGATACCACGCTCGATTCAAGTCGTGCTCGAAGGCAAGTTGCCCGAAGGCGCAACCGGCAAAGACGTCATCATTACGCTCTGCGGCCTGTATAACCACGACGAGTGCTTGAATGCGGCCGTCGAGTTCGCGGGGCCGGGCGTAGCGTCGCTCACGATGGACGAGCGCTTTTCCATCTCGAACATGACTACTGAGTGGGGACCGCTGGTCGGATGGTTTCCTGTGGACTCGGTCACGATCGGCTATCTGCGCCGCGTTCACGAGCGTCTGAAGGCTCTGGGCGTTGAGCGCTTCACGGAGAAAGACATCTCCAACTGGGAGAAGAGCCCTCCCGCTCCCGACCCTGATGCGAATTACGCCGCTCGCATCGTGCTCGACCTGAACCAGATCACGCCCCACGTCTCGGGTCCCGACACCGTGCAAGTCATGCAGTCGCTGGCCGAGATCGAGAACAACAAGGTCGCGATTCAGAAGGCGTATTTGATTTCCTGCGTGAACTCGCGAGTCGAAGACTTGGAAGCTGCTGCTGCCGTCCTGAAGGGCAACAAGGTCGCCGCTGGAGTGAAGTTCTATCTCGCCGCCGCCAGCAAATGGGTCCAGGAAGAGTCCGAAAGGCGCGGAACGTGGAAGACACTCCTCGATGCTGGGGCGCAGCCACTGCCACCGGGATGCGGGCCGTGTATTGGCTTGGGTGTCGGATTGCTTGAACCGGGTGAAGTGGGTATTTCCTCCACCAACCGCAATTTCAAGGGCCGTATGGGATCGCGCGACGCGAAGTGTTACCTCGCTAGCCCCGAGGTCGTCGCGGCTTCGGCCGTTGCTGGATACATTCGCGGGCCGCACGAGTCTGTCCACAAAGCGCCACAACGCAATTACACGGAACTTGCAGCCGCAGTCGGGGCCGCCGAAAAAGTCGAGATCCTTGCTGGCTTCCCCCAGCGCGTGAAAGGCCGCATGGTCTTCATGCCGCAGGACAACGTCAATACCGACGCCATCTACGGCAAGGACTACACCTATCGCGACGACATGACGCCCGAGATGATGGCCAAGGTCGTCATGGAAAATTACGATCCGCAGTTTGCGAGCCGCACGAAAGCAAGCGATGTGATCGTCAGCCAGTTCAACTTCGGCACCGGATCGAGTCGCGAGCAGGCCGTGACTTGCCTGAAGGCCAAAGGTATTCCGTTAGTCATCGCCGCCAGTTTTTCGCAGACGTACCTGCGCAACGCCTTCAATAACGGATTCCTGTGCATTGAGGTGCCGGAATTCGTTGCGCGCGTGCGCGAGCAGTTCAAGAACGAAATCGCCGCCAGGGAGAAGACCATCATCCCCGGCGACGAAATCGACATCGACTTCACGTCGAGCACGATCACCTGGCGCGGCGAGAAGTTCACATTCCCGGCGCTTGGAAGCGTGCCGCAGTCACTGGTGATTGCCGGGGGAGTGGAGAACCTGGTGGCGAAGAAGCTGGCCTAGTTCGGGTTACCGCCGAGACGCAGAGAACACAGAGAAAGAAGAATGAAACCCATTCGGTGTCATCCTGAGCGGAACAACATCGGCGGAGCCGATGTTGTGGAGTCGAAGGACCCCTACGTCCTGTCGATCGTCCGCGCTGTACCAGGGAATTCTTACGGGGTACACAGCCTGGGGAGAACGCCTTGCGTCAGCCTAGGCACTGCTTGCGCCATAGGGGTCCTTCGACTCCGCAGGAACTCCGCTGCGCTCCGTCCCCGCTGCGCTCAGGATGACATTGGTAAGTCTTTCTCAGCGTTCTCTGCGATCTCTGCGGTTCAAGCTTTTGGTTCAAGGAGCACTCATGCCTAAATACACAGTCATCACCATGCCGGGAGACGGCATCGGCAACCAGGTTTTACCGGAATCTCTGCGCGTCCTGAAAGCCGTCGGCTTCGACGCCGAATACATCCACGCCGACATCGGCTGGGACTGCTGGTGCAATAACGGCAATGCTCTGCCCGACCGCACCATCGACCTGCTCACGAAGCACAAGCTCGGCCTCTTCGGCGCGATCACGTCGAAGCCCAACAAGGCCGCTCAGGCCGAACTCAAGCCCGAACTACAGGGCAAGGGCTACGTCTACTATTCGCCCATCGTGACCATGCGGCAGAAGTTCAATCTCGATATCTGCATGCGTCCCTGCATCGGGTTCACCGGCAACCCGCTGAACTACATCCGCAAGAAAGCTGGCGGCGGCTTTGACGAGCCGCAAATCGACTCGACCATCTTCCGCCAGGGTACTGAAGGCATGTATGCCGGCATCGAGTGGACCAACCCGCCCGACAACGTCCGCGCCGCGCTCGCCAGTCATCCCAAGTTCAAGGCCTTCGCCAGCGTGCCCGGCCCTGATCTGGCGGTGAGTTGCCGTGTGATCACCCGCAATGCCGCTAAGCGCATCTGCACCGCCGCTTTCGAGTATGCGAAGAAACGCGGGTTTAAAGGCGTGACGATCTGCGAGAAGCCGAACGTCGTCCGCGAAACGTCAGGCATGATGGAAGAAGTCTGCAAGGAAGTCGCGAAGAACTATCCGGGCATCGCGCTTTGGTCCACCAACATCGACGCCCAGCTCATGTGGCTGAACAAGAATCCGGAAGACTACAACGTGATCGTGGCTTCGAACCTGTTCGGCGACATTCTCTCCGACGCTTTCGCCGGACTGGTCGGGGGCCTCGGCTTTGCGGCTTCAGGAAACATCGGCGACGATGTCGCCGTGTTCGAGCCCACGCACGGATCGGCGCCGAAGTATGCCGAACTGAATCCGCCGATCGTGAATCCGATCGCCATGATCCTGTCGGCCGCGATGATGCTTGATCACATCGGCGAACTCGACAAAGCAAACCGCATCCGCAAAGCCATCGCCGACGTAGTACGCGAAGGCAAGGTTCGGACGTACGATATGATGCGTCTGACGGGCGGGCCCAAAGCGATCAGCCAGGGCGCCGCCTCCACCGTGCAAATGACGGACGCAATTCTGGTAAAGCTGTAAAAACAAGATAACCACGGAGGTCACAGAGGAACACGGAGGAATTCTGGTTTACCCCGTGTTCCCCCGTGCCCTCCGTGGTAAAGGGTTCTGGTTCTTATGGCTGCAATCGAAACTCCGCCGCGATCCACCGAAGCAGGACACTGGGGCAAAGAAGTTCGCTCCGATGTTCATGTTGCCTTCGAAGTCCATGACGGCGGTGGAGTTGAAATCTCGCTCGAGTCGCGGGTAGCACCGTACTACGGGAGCGCGATTCTGGAGCAAGCGCGCAGCGTCTTCGACGAACTCGGTGTCAAACACGCTCGCGTGACCATCCACGACGAAGGCGCGCTGCCCTTTGTGATCGCCGCCCGCATCGAGGCCGCAGTGCGCCGCGCCGGACTGGCGCTCGGCAAACGCTCTCTGCCGTCGCAACATCCGCTGCCACCGCCATCACCCAAGGATCGTTTGCGGCGATCGCGCTTGTACTTGCCCGGTTCCGAGCCCAAGTACTACATCAGCGCGGCGCTGCATGCGCCCGACGCAATCATCCTCGACCTGGAAGACTCCGTCCATCGCGCCGAAAAGGATGCAGCTCGCATCCTGGTTCGCAACACGCTCCGTGCCGTCGATTTCGGCCCCTGCGAGCGCATGGTGCGCATCAATCAATTGCCGCTCGGGCTGGAAGATCTCGCCGATGTTGTGAGCGAAAGTCCCGACATGATCCTGATGCCGAAGGTCGAGCAGCCTGAGCACGTGATGGAAGTGGACCGCATGATCGGCGAACTCAAGGTGAGGCACGGGATCATACGTCCTGTCTGGATCATGCCCATTCTCGAATCCGCGCTCGGCATCGAAAACGCCTTTGCCATTGCCGCTGCCAGCGAGAACGTCGCCGCGTTGACGGTCGGCCTCGAAGACTACACTGCTGACCTCGGCGTCGTGAAGACCGCGGAAGGCCGTGAATCGCAATATGCCCGCGCCCGCGTGGTGAATGCCGCCCGCGCCGCTGGCGTTCAGGCTATCGACTCCGCGTACGGCGACGTCAGCGATCTCGACGGACTACGCCGTTGGGGCGAAGCTTCGCGCGCCATGGGATTCGAAGGCATTGGATGTGTTCATCCCGCGCAGGTTCGCGTCGTGCATGAGGCGTTTGCCCCGACCCCCGCCGAAATCGAAAAGGCCGAGAAGATCGTGGCCGCCTTCGAGGAAGCACAGAAGAAAGGGCTGGCCGTGGTCAGTCTGGGTTCCAAGATGATCGATCCGCCTGTCGTACAACGGGCGTTGAAACTGGTGGAACGCGCCAGGGCCATGGGAGTCATTTCGTGAGCGAACGCGCCGAACTCGCGCACAATGCCGCAGGAAGAGCTGTCCCAACCATGGTGAACGGACGCCCGCAGATTCCTTTTCTGGGTGTGGGAAAGTTTCAGCCTCGCGGACGCAAAGCCACCACGCCGATCCGCTCCAACAAAGACTATCCCGACAGCGGCGACAAACGCCTCCCTGATCTCGAAACCGCGCTGCGCAAGTGTGGCCTGCGCGACGGCATGGTGATTTCCTCGCACCATCATTTGCGCGACGGCGACAAAGTCGCCCTGATGGCGCTCGAAGCCGCTGCGAAAATCGGCGTCAAAGATCTGCTGTGGTTTCCCAGCGCGTCGTTCCCTTCGCAGAAGGGCGCCATCGAATTGATGGAAAAAGGCGCGATCCATCACATCGAAGGCTCCATGAATGGCCCTCTCGGCGACTACTGCACGCAGGGAAAAATGCGCGGCATGGGCGTGCTCCGTTCTCACGGCGGCCGCTATCAGGCGATCCAGGACGGCGAAGTTCACATCGACATTGCTGTGATCGCCGCTCCGACCGCCGATTTCTTCGGCAACGCCGACGGCTCCCACGGCAAGTCTGCCTGCGGCTCCCTGGGATTCGCCCTCGCCGATTCCACCTACGCCGACAACGTGATCGTCGTGACCGACAACGTGGTCCCTTTCCCTTGTGTGCCGTGGCAAATTCAGGGCAACAACGTTGATTACGTCGTGGAGGTCGAGTCCATCGGAGATCCAGCCAAGATCGTCTCCGGCACCACGCAGATCACGCGGTCTCCCGATCGTCTGCGCATCGCCGAGTTCGTCGCCAGGTTTCTCCGCGACGCCGGCATCATGAGGAACGGCTTCTCGTTCCAGGCGGGAGCCGGTGGCATCGCGCTGGCGTTCGTTCAGTATCTGAAGCAGATGATGAAAGAAGACGGCGTGAAGGCTCGCTTTGTTCGTGGCGGCTCCACGAAGTTTCTCGTCGAACTCCTGCAGGAAGGCCTGACCGACTACATTCTCGACGGCCAAACCTTCGACCTCGACGGCGTGCGGTCAATTGCCAGTGACCCCCGGCATGTTGCTACTTCACCCCTCACGTCGTACAACTATCACGGCAAAGGCAACTTCGCGTCCCTGGTCGATGCTGTGATTCTCGGCGCCACCGAAGTCGACGTGAACTTTAACGCGAATGTCGTCACCCACTCCGACGGCCGCCTCCTGCACGGCATTGGCGGATGGCAGAACTGTCTCTTCTCCGGCTGCTCGATTCTCGCTGTTCCATCTTTCCGCGACCGCATCCCGGTTATCGTCGATGAGGTCACAACCCTGACCGGTCCCGGTGAGATGATCGATGTCATCGTGACCGAGCGCGGCATCGCCATCAATCCCCGCCGCCAGGATCTTCTCGATGCCGTGAAAAGTTCAAAGCTGCCGATCCGGCCGATTCAGGACATCAAATCGGAAGTCGAACAAATCTGCGGCGGCAAGCCGGCCAAGCCCAGGCTCGGCGATCGACCGTGCGCCGTCGTGAAGTGGGTGGACGGCACCGTTCTCGATACCGTATGGCAGGTTGGCTGATCTCATTTCGCGAGCTTCAGCGGCGTCATGCTGGAGTTGCACTGTCGCCCGGTGTATATTCCGAACAGTTACCTTTACTTTCGTTTATTATCGTTTTGATTCGACCCAGGCTTGAAGCCGGGAAGTGAGGCCCCTCGTGATCCTCAAGAGATTCAGGATCGTTCTCATTGCCGCCATCGTCACTCTGCTGGCCTGTTCACGACTGCAGCAGTCTAAAGAGGACAAGCCCAAACCGGGGGCGACACAACCTTCGACCATCAAGGTCGAAGTCAACACCGGTGGCCCAGTAACCTTCACCACAAAAGTGAGCGTGTTCCAGGTGCGCCCCGACGGCTACATTCAGGCCTTCCTGCTCAAAGACGGGCAGAAGCGCTCTCTCGATGAGCCGCGCCCCGGCACCATGGCAGACAGCGATTACGTTCTGTCCGCTGGAAAAGAAATCCACTTCACTCTCGACTTCGAGCAAGCACAGGTGCTGGAAGCGGTGGGAAAGTTGGGTGTCGGCAAACGCGTCGAGATCCCGGCTCGCCCGCTCGGACCGTCGGGCACGAATCTGCAGCGCATCCTTGCGCTGGAGATCTACGATCAGTTCCCCAACATCCTGCTCAGCACGGTCGAGTACAAGAACACCGGTACATCCGACCTTGCGCTGGAGAAGAGCGTCGATCAGCGTCACCGCCTGAATGCAAGTCTCGCCGATGCCAAGGTGCAGCCCTGGGAGATGTGGTCGTTCCACGGATCGAGCTATGACTGGGGCAAGGACGACGTCGTGAAGCTGACGAAGGGGTTCTCTCAGCCCAACCTCATGGGAGAGATGGTGAAAGGCGGCTATGGTGGCGGCATCCCGGTCGTCGCCTTCTGGAGTCGCGATGTCGGGGAAGCCATCGGGCACGTCGAAACGCTGCCCATCGCCGCCTCCATTCCCGCGCGCGTCGACACCGATGGCCGGGTGGACGCCGCAGTCGAATTCCCCGCGAACGCTACCCTGAAACCGGGCGACACCTACTCCAGCCCGCGGACGTTTGTTTCCGTCTATGCTGGCGACTTCTACGAGCCCTTGCGCCTCTGGTCGAGCGTCCTCCAAAAAGAGGGATGGGAACTGCCCAAGCCCTCCAGTGAAGCCTACAACGTGAGCTGGTGTGGCTGGGGATACGAGTTCAACGTCACCCCTGCGCAGATGCTCGGCACGGTTCCCAAGCTCAAAGAAATGGGGATCAAGTGGGCCACACTCGACGATCGCTGGTTCGACACCTACGGCGAATGGAATCCGCGTAACGACACCTTCCCGGGCGACTCGATCCGGAAGATGACCGACGACTTCCATAAGCAAGGCATGCTCGTCCAACTCTGGTGGCTGCCTCTCGGAGTGGAAGACGGCGAGGGCCGCTGGGAGTCCCACAAGTATGTCGTTTCGAAAATTGTCCAGGAGCACCCCGACTGGCTCATCCTCGACAAAGATGGCAAACACGCCCGCATCACGCGCAATCTGGCCGCGATGTGTCCGGCCGTACCGGCCGTTCGTGCTTACCACAAGCAACTGACGGAGAAGTTCATCCGCGACTGGGGATTCGACGGCAGCAAACTCGACAACATCTACAGCATGCCCGCCTGCTACAACCCCGCGCATCACCACAAGAGTCCGCAGGACTCCACGAATGCCATGGCGGACGTTTACAAAGACATTTTCCAGACGTCGCGCGCGCTCAAGCCGCAAAGTGTGACTCAGATTTGTCCCTGCGGCACGCCGCCGTCGCTGGCCTGGCTGCCGTTCATGGATCAGGCAGTCACCGCCGATCCCGTCGGCGCGGTCCAGGTTCGCCGTCGCATCAAAATGTACAAAGCTCTCCTCGGTCCCGAATCCGCCGTCTACGGCGATCACGTCGAACTCTCCGTCATGGACCGCTCGGGCCGCAACTGGGTCGAGCACGGCGACGACTTTGCTTCGACGATCGGTACGGGCGGCGTGGTCGGTACGAAGTTCGTCTGGCCCGATCCCGGTCCGAAGTTCAAGGCCGTGAACCTCACGCCGGCCAAAGAAGAACACTGGAAGAAGTGGATCGGCCTCTACAACGACAAAATGCTCTCCAAGGGTGAGTTCAAAGATCTCTACGTGTACGGTTACGACACGCCCGAAGGCTACGCCATCGCCAAAGACGGCAAGATGTACTACGCGTTCTTCGCGCCGTCGTGGAAGGGTGATCTCGAACTGCGCGGGTTGAAGCCCGGAAATTACAAAGTGACCGAGTACACCGAGGGCAAGGGTCTGGGAGCGGTCACAGCCGGACCCAACGGCGTCGCGACCATTCCAGCTGACTTCAAGGGTCACCTGCTTGTAGAAGTAGGCCCGTAGGGAGATCGCCAGGCGCTAGGAGCCAATGGCCAGAAGCTAGTATCCTGATCTGCCGATTTCTTCGGCGGGGGTATCTGTGCGCGGTCTCGAAGCCAAGCGAGTCCTCATCACCGGTGGTGCGAGCGGCATCGGAGCGGCCACAGCTGCCCGCTTTCTCGACGAGGGCTGCGTAGTCTGCGTGCTCGACCGCGACTCCGAGGGCCGCAAAAAAATCCTGCATGAACTCCCGGATCTCGCCGGCGCTCTCGACGCCGACGTGTCCGACTTGAAACAGGTTCAAGTTGCTTTCACCCAGGCCATCGAATTGATGGGCGGCGTCGATATTCTGATCAACAACGCCGGCATCAGCATCCGCCACAACTTTCTCGAGATCACGTCCGAAGAGTGGGACAAGGTCATCGCAGTCAATCTCACTGGCGTCTTCTACGTAGCGCAAACCGCCGCCCGCCACATGATGGAGCGCGGCAGCGGAGTCATCCTTCAGACCGCATCCACCAATGGCGTGATGGGCTATCCCTACTATGCCGACTACAACGCCACTAAGGCCGGCGTCATCGAACTGACGAAATCCATGGCCCTGGAACTCGCTCCCAAAGTGCGTGTGTGTGCGGTTGCTCCCGGTTACGTGCTCACGCCCATGCAGCGCGCCGAGTACACCGACGCCATGCTCGAGGAAGTGAATCAGAAAATTCCTCTCCGCCGCCATGCCCAGCCGGAAGAGATCGCCGCGCTATTCGCTTTCCTGGCGTCCGATGATGCGGCCAATATCACTGGCCACGTCTACACCTGCGATGGCGGCGAGACTGCGGGCGGCCTGGCCAGCCGATAGACCATGCAGCTCGCCGACAAGGTCGCTATCGTCACCGGCGGCGCTTCCGGTATCGGACGCGCCACCGCACTGCTGTTCGCGCGCGAGGGCGCAGCCGTCCTCGTTGCTGACCGCAACGAGCCACCTGGGCAAGCCGTCGCGGCAGAAATCGCCCAATCCGGCGCTCGCGCCATTTTCGAATCCGCTGATGTCACCCTTGCCGCCGATTGCCGCCGCATCGCCGATCGAGCAATTCAAAAGTTTGGCCGGATCGACATTCTCTTCAACAACGCCGGCATCATCCGCCGCGCCACGATCCTCGACCTCAGCGAAGAAGACTGGGATCGCGTGATGGCCGTGAACGTCAAATCCATCTATCTGCTCTCGCGTGAAGTAATCCCGCACATGCAGAAGCAAGGCGGTGGGACGATCATCAACACCGCTTCCGGATGGGGCCTGACGGGTGGTGCGAAAGCCGCCGTCTATTGCGCGTCGAAGGGTGCTGTCGTGCTGCTCACGAAAGCCATGGCCGTCGACCACGGTCCGCAAAATATTCGCGTAAACTGCCTTTGCCCCGGGGATACCGACACCGCCATGTTGCGCAGCGAGGCGAAGCAGTTAGGCGAAGCCGACGACCGATTCCTGAAAGACGCTGCGAAGCGTCCGCTCGGCCGCCTCGGGACGCCAGATGAGATTGCCCGCGCCGCGCTCTATCTGGCCAGCGATGCGTCGTCGTTCGTGACAGGCACCGCGCTGGTGGTCGACGGCGGCGGATTGGCAGGTTCGATCTAGATCATGCGTCTCGAAAGCAACGTTGCTCTGATCACGGGTGGTACCTCCGGCATCGGCGAAGCGACCGCTCTTCTTTTCGCACGCGAAGGCGCGAGAGTCGCCATCACCGGCCGCAACGAATCGCGCGGTCACGCCGTGACTGTGAAAATCCTCGAGTCGGGCGGTCACGCGATCTTCATTCGCACCGATGTTCGCCACGCCGCCGAGTGCCAGCGCGCTGTGGACGAAACTCTGCGTTCCTTCGGCCGCCTCGACATCCTCTTCAACAACGCTGGCGTCTTCTACCCGCAGACTACACTGGAATGTACCGAGGAAGAATGGGACTTGCAGATCGACATCAACCTCAAGGGCACGTTCCTGATGTCGAAAGCCGCGCTCCCGCCCATGATCACCCAGGGCAGCGGCGTGATCATCAACAACAGTTCGGGCTGGGGTTTGGTAGGTGGTGACAAAGCGGTCGCATATTGCGCGTCGAAAGGTGGCGTGGTTCTGCTGACCAAGGCTATGGCCATCGACCACGGCCGTCAGGGAATCCGCGTCAACTGCATCTGTCCCGGCGACGTGGATACGCCGATGCTTCCCGAAGATGCAAGGCTGCGTGGTCTCGATTGGAGGACCTATCTCGCCGGATGCGAAAACCGTCCCATGGGACGCATCGGCACGCCGGAAGAAATTGCGAAAGCCGTTCTCTTCCTCGCCTCCGATGACTCGTCGTTCATGACCGGTACGGCGCTGGTAGTCGATGGCGGAGGGACTGCAGATTAAGGTTAGTCTTCTATTTCACGATGTCCCCTGTGAACCCTGTGTCCCCTGTGGTTAGAGGTTCTAGTTTAATCACAGGAACAAAGAGGAAATCGAAAGGTTACAGTGACGACAACGAAGAACCGCCCGCGCTCTCGCGAATGGTACGAACGCGCCCAGCAATCGCTGATCGAAGGCGTGAACTCGCCCTCGCGCGGCGCGGCTGTTTATGCACCCGGACCGGTTGTGCTTGAGCGCGGGGGCGGTTCGCATGTCTGGGACCTCGACGGTCACGAATATGTCGACTTCATGATGTCGTTTGGAGCGCTCATTCAGGGTCACGCCCATCCGAAGATTGTCGAAGTCGTCAGCCAGACAATAGCGGAAGGCTCGCACTTTGCGGCTGCCACGTCCGCGGAAACCGACGCCGCCGAGCGCTTCCGCAAAATGGTTCCCACTGCCGAGACTGTCCGCTTCACCAACAGCGGCAGCGAAGCCACCATGCTCGCTCTTCGTCTCGCCCGCGCCCACACCGGCCGCACCAAATTCCTGAAGTTTGAGGGGCACTATCACGGCTGGTATGACCCGTACTGCTTGAACGGACACAGCCATCCCGCCGATCAACTCGGCCCGAAGGAGCATCCGGCGCGATTCCCCGATTCCGCAGGAATTCCCGCGGCAACGTTGGATGACGTAGTCCTCGCGCCGTGGAACGATCTCGACGCGCTGGAAACGATCGTCAATCGCCACGGCCGTGAACTGGCAGCCATCATTACCGAACCCATCATGGCCAACATGGGCTGCATCCAGCCGCGGGAAGGCTATCTGCAGGGGGTCTGCGATCTTGCGCATCGAAACGGCGCGCTGTTCATCCTCGATGAAGTTGTAACCGGATTCCGCTATGCACCCGGCGGATGTCAGCAGTACTACGGCCTCAAGCCCGATCTCAGTACCTTCGGGAAAGCGCTCGGAGCGGGATTTCCCATCGGCGCCGTCGCCGGCCCGCGCGCCATTCTCGAGCGGGTGCGTTGGGGAGATGCCATGGTTCTGCATTACGGTACATTCAACGGACACCGCCTCACTATGCGGGTGATCGCTGCCAGTCTCGATCTGCTCGTTGCCAACGACGGCGCCGCCTACAAACAAATCTATGCCGTCGGCGATTCGGCGATTGCGGGTCTGCGCGAGTTGTTCCGGCGGCGCACACTTGACGCCATCGTGCAGGGCTTCGGCCCCATGTTTCAGATCTATTTCACCAATCGCGACGCCATCCACGACTACCGCGACTACTGTCGGTACGTCGACACGGCAAGGTACTCACGCTTTGTCCACGGTCTCCTCGATCGCGGCATCTACATGACACCCTCGAACGGCCTGCACTGGATCATTTCGACCGCCCACACCGAAAGAGATGTTCAGACATTACTCGAGGCCGCTGACCAGGTCTGCGCGGACTTGGCATGAGCACCGTGGTCTTCCTGGGCGGCGGCCGAATCACCTCTGCGATTTTGGCCGGACTCAGATTGAGCCACACGAAAGACCGCCTCATCGTTCACGATCACAACCCCGGCAAGCTGCGCCAACTTCAGCGGCGCTATCGCGCGATCCCTGAAGGCAATCTGCAACGCGCCGTTGCGCGGGCAGACCTTCTGATTGTGGCCGTCCGTCCTGATTCCGTCGGAGATCTGCTCCAGGCAATCGGCGACATCACTCGACCACTGCTGGCGGTCAGTGTGGCCGCGGGAGTGCCGTTGCGAGTGCTAAGCAAGGAACTGGGTCCGCCAGTCCGCTGGGCCCGCAGCATGCCGAGCCCCGTCTGTCGTAGCGGAAACGGCCTGACTGCGGTCTCCTTTCCCGTGAATTTATCACGACACGACCGTCAGCGCGTCCGAGACTTCTTTTCCACCTTCGGACAAGTGATCGAAATCCCGGAGAGCAAGTTCGACGCCTTCACCGTCACCTATTCCTCGAGCCACGGATACCACGCGCTGGCCACTCTGGCGAAAGCCGCGCAGGAGATCGGTCTCGACCGTAAAACCGCCCTGCTGGCGGCTGCCCACGCATTCGCGGACGGAATCACCGCCTGGCGCGAAGGCAAACACTCGCTGCAGTCTCTGCTGGAAGAGGCAGCCACGCCCGGTGGCATCGCCGCCACCACCATGGCCGCCATGGATCACGCGGGCTATGGCCGTGCCGTCCGCAAAGGGTTGAAAGCTGGATTCCGCCGCGCGCGCTACAATGCTCGCGCATGATTTTGCGGAACAGGTGATTTCCCCTGCTCCCTGATCGTCCAACAACACAGCCCCGGGGTGGGCTGTGGCGGACCTGCAAAACTGCTTTTCCGGAGAGTCCATGCGACTTGCGATTCACCTGCTGACGATTGTTATCCTGTTCCCTATGATCGCGACTGCTGCGAATCCGCCCGCCGACCTCGAAGTGCGCCGCAAGGCGCTGAACGATCTGCTCAACGAGCAGTGGGAATACACTCTGCGCCGCAGCCCGATTTTCGCTTCCATCCTCGGCGACAAGCGCTACAACGACCAGATCGACGACTTCTCCCAGAGAGCGATTGACCAAGACCTGGAGCAGTCGCGCCGCTTTCTTGCCCGCTTCGAAGCCATCGACACCACCGGCTTTCCCGAGCAGGAAGCGCTCAACAAACAGCTGATGGTTCGGGATCTGAAGATGAACCTCGATGGTGCCCGTTTCAAATCTTGGGAGATGCCCGTCAACCAGTTCAACGGCATTCACATCGAAGCGCCACAACTGGTCACCATCCTGGCGTTCACCAATACCAAAGACTACGAGGATTACATCGCGCGCCTGAAGAAACTCCCGTTACTGTTCGATCAGAACATCGATCACATGCGTCAGGGCATGGCCGACGGCCTGATGCCGCCGCGCATTTTGCTGGAACAGGTCGTCGAACAATCCAATAAGATTGCTACGACGCCGATCGAGCAGTCGCCCTTCGCGCACCCGTTCGACAAGTTTCCCGACGCCGTCCCCGAAGCCGATCGCACGCGCCTGCGCGAAGCGGGCCTGGCCGCGATTCGCGAGTCGATCATTCCGATGTACGTTAAGTTCACTAAGTTCGTGCGCGAAGAGTACGCGCCCAAAGGCCGCGCTGAGCCCGGAGTCTGGGCGCTTCCCGACGGCGTCGAGCGTTACGCTTTCCGGGTCAGGGAGGTTACAACCACCGGCCTCACTCCGGAAGAAATCCACCAGATTGGCCTGGCCCAGGTCAAGGAAATCGAGGGCCGCATGCTGGACGTCGCTAAGCAGCTGGGCTATTCCGACCTCAAGACCTTCCGCGCGGCCATCAAGGATGACCCCAAACTCCATCCCCACTCGCGCCAGGAGATCCTCGACCTCTATCGCAAATACATTGACCAGATGAACGCACGCCTGCCGCAACTCTTCGGTCGCCTGCCCAAAGCGAAACTCGAAATCATGCCGATCGAAGAGTTCCGCGAAAAAGAAGCAGCGACCCACTATGTGCAGGGCGCGCCCGACGGCTCGCGGCCCGGCCACGTTATGGTCAATACCGGCGACTTCGAAAAGCGCAGCCTCGCCGATGTCGAGACCACTGCTTACCACGAGGGTGTCCCGGGCCATCACATGCAGATCGCGATCGCGCAGGAGTTACCCGAACTGCCACCCTTCCGCCAGAACGAATACTTCACCGCTTACACGGAAGGCTGGGCGTTGTACTCGGAACGATTGGGCAAAGAAGTCGGCTTCTATCAGGACTCCTACAGCTACTACGGACACCTCGAAGCCGACATGTTGCGTGCGATCCGCCTGGTCGTCGATACCGGTTTCCACTACAAACATTGGACGCGCCGGCAAGTCGTCGACTTCTTCCACGATCACTCCGCCATTGACGAACCAACCGTTCAGAGCGAGACCGATCGCTACATGGCATGGCCCGCACAGGCTCTCGGCTACAAGATCGGTCAGCTTGAAATTCTGAAGCTGCGCCAGTACGCCAAGGACCAACTCGGCGCGAAGTTCGATCTCCGCGGATTCCACGACGAACTGCTCAATGCTGGTGCGCTCCCCATGGACGTGCTTACCACGCGTGTCCACGAGTGGGTGGCTCAGCAACAGGCGCAATCCTCGAGAGCGAGTGGAAATCGCGCCCAATAGTCCGCGTTCGGAGTATCATGTCCGCGCGATGCCAACGCCTGAGCAGGAACGCGAGCGGATCGCCGGCGTTTACGCGGGCATGAGTGACGGCGAACTGGAGAAAGTTGCCACCACTGGCTATGAGTTGAGCGATGTCGCCCGCGGAGCTCTGCAAGCTGAAATCTCCCGCCGCGGCGCGACCATTGCAATCGCGTCCGATCCTGGATTCGACGTATACGAGTTGAACGAAACCGTCACGGTGCGGCAATGTCGCGATCTTCCCGAAGCGCTGCTGGCGAAGGGCAGCCTCGACTCCGCCGGCATCGAGTCATACCTCGTCGACGACAACATGGTCCGCATCGACTGGTTCTGGTCCAATCTGCTGGGTGGGATCAAACTCAAGATCCGGCCGGAAGACGTCGAGGCAGCCACCGAAATTCTCAACCAGCCGATCCCAGAGAAACTGGACATTGAGGGCGTCGGAGAATATGAACAGCCAAAGTGCCCCAAGTGCCAATCTCTGGATGTGAGTTATCGCGAACTCAACAAGCTTGTGTCCTACGGTTCTGCATACGTGGGCCTCCCGATTCCCGTGCACACCAAAGCGTGGTCATGTCATATCTGTCACCACGAATGGGAAGAGGGTACAGCTGGTTCTGTCAGCACGGATACCCTCTCCGGGTAGTGCACTGCAGCTATAATCGCCCTCATGCGACAGTTCTTCCGCATGCTGTTGCTCGCCCTGGTGCTTCTGACAGTAGCGCTGATTTCCGCGCTGACAGCCATGCAGTTTGCCATCCATGGCCGCGAGGTCGCGGTGCCCAAGTTGGTTGGGATGACCCCGTCCGAAGCTGAGCGCGCTCTCGTAAATTCGGGCCTGCAGGTCGCGGTCGAGCGGCAGTTCTACAGTCCCGACATTCCCGAAGGCCGAATCATGACGCAAGTACCCGCACCCGGAGTGAAGGTACGGCGTGGCTGGGCGATCCGCGTCGCGGAGAGCCTGGGCCCGCAGCGGGTAGCCATTCCCGACGTCACCAATCAGAGTGAGCGTGTCGCCGATCTCACGGTCAGGCGCCGTGGACTTGATATCGGTTCTGTGGCACAGGTCAATCTCCCCGACGCGCCCGCCGGGCAGGTTTTGTCGCAAAGCCCGCCAGCCAAGGCCAGCCGCGTATCAGTGCCGAAAATCAGCCTGTTGGTTAACGGCCCTCCCGAGCCCCCGGCATACGTAATGCCGAGCTTTGTGGGACAGCCCCTCGGGAGTGTGACGGTCACGCTGCAGGATGCGGGCCTGAAGGTGGGCAAAGTCACCGTCGCAGCCGCAGCGCCGGTCGAAGGTCAACCTTCGCCAACTCCGGCAGAGCCCGCCGTCCAACCCGGCGCCGCGAGTATGATCGTGTCGCAAAGTGTGGAGGCCGGAAGGAAGGTTTCGGCCGGCGCTATGATCGATTTTGAGGTGCGGTAGACCGGTTGAGAGAAGCTCCGGAATCGCTCATGCTTTCCGCTCGATGATCGCTACGAAGAACCCATCGCAAGGATGGACGCCCGGTAGAGTTCTCACATATCCGCCACCAACCAGCGAGTCAACGTTCCCCATCACAAACTCCCCCGACTGTTTCAATCGCTCGAGATCGCTTTGGCCTTCAACTAGTGTAAAGTCGGAAGAATTTGCGAGGACGCCTTCCACCACCGCTTCATTCTCTTCGTACTCCAACGAACAAGTGGAATACAAGAGCCGTCCGCCGGGAGCTAGCTGCCCCAGAGCCGATTTCAAGATTGCGATCTGGCGCGACTGAAGGTTGTCCAAGTCTGCTGTAGTAATCCGCCACTTGATTTCCGGATTGCGCGCCAGGGTACCCGTGCCGGAACATGGCACATCCACCAGAATGCGCTCGAATTGGCCCGTGAACGGCAATTGGCGCGCATCCGCCGCGACCACATGGATGTTTGCCGGGCGTGCCAACTCGCGCAGTCGTCGGGCCCGGTGCGGGTGTAACTCGGAAGCGACCACCTTGGTTCCAAGGTTTCGCCGGGCAATCAGCGATGTCTTGCTTCCCGGAGCCGCACAACAATCCAGGATAGAAGTGCCATGACCGAGCAGTACCGCGACCAGTTGCGACGCCTCATCCTGAATCGAGACTCGACCCTCACGATACACTCGCGTATCGGTCACATTGCCCCAGCGCACTCGCCGCGCCGCGGAAAGCAGTTGCCCGGCCGCAAGTTGAATCCCTGCCTCTGTCAGGTCAGCGGCGGCTTGATCGTCGTCAACATGAATTGCGGTTTCGGGAACCGTCTGGTTGTAGCTGCAGATCTGTCGCGCGACGTCAAACCCGTAGCGTTCGGCCCATCGACCCACCAGCCACGCCGGATGCGCCGAAGCTTCAGCCAACGCGGTTGGGCCCGAAGCTGAGGCGATCTCAGAAACAGCTTCTGCTTTTGTCGTCGCGATCTTCCGCAGCACTGCATTCACGAACGGAGCCGCCGACCGTTTGCGCGCCCCCTTCACCAGTTCCACACTCTCGAAGATCGCAGCCCGCGCGGGAATCCTCGAAAGGAATCGCAGTTGATAAATGCCGATCCGGAGCGAGGTCACCACTTCCGGGTCGAGTCGCTCGATCTTTTGCGAAGATGCCTCGGCCAGCCGCCAATCCAGCAGCAAACGCCAGCGCAGAACTCCCATCACGAGTTCGGTGGCGAGGCCGTGATCGCTGGGCGACAGCCTTGAAAACCGGTCAGAGTGCAGCAACTCCGCTGCGTAGGAAGATTCCTGCTCCACTCGCAGCAGAATCTCGAAGGCGGCAGCGCGCGCGGGAGTGGCGGCCATTCTGCAGCTATTGTCCCAGCTTCTCGCCGGTTTGCGGACGATAGCCGTTGATAAAGTCCGCAGCCGACATACGACGCTTGCCCTCGAGTTGCAGTTCGATTAACTCAAGCATCGTGCCCCTGCCGCAACCGGCGAACAGACGTGTTCCCTTGACGGAGACTTGTCCGGCAGAAATCGCCTCAATCCATTCCACGGGCCCCGCTCGTTGCACCTGGAGATTCTTTCCGCGAAATGCAGTGTAAGCGCCCGGCCAGGGCTGAAAGCCGCGCAACCGGTTGTAGATTTCAGCAGCTGGCCGATTGAAATCGATACGCCCATCTTCTTTCTTCAGAATCGGAGCCAGCGTTGCCCTGGCATGATCCTGCGGCGTTCCATGAATCTGACCTGCCTCCAACCCCCGAAGTGTCTCCACCATCAGATCGGCGCCAGTGGCTGCCAGCTTCGGGCCGAGTGTTTGTGCAGTGTCATCGGGCGAAATCGGAACCTCGCGTTGTAAGAGAATATCGCCGGTGTCGAGGCCGGCATCGATGCGCATCGTGGTCACTCCCGTGATCGTCTCGCCGCAAGCAATCGCCCACTGGATCGGTCCCGCGCCGCGATACTTCGGCAAGAGCGAAGCGTGCAAATTGAGATTGCCGTAGCCTGGCAGGTCGATCATCCACTGCGGAATGATGCGGCCGTAGCCGACCACAATGATCGCGTCTGGCGTCAAAGCGGAGATCTGTTCGCGAAACTCCTGATTGTTCTTGATCTGGGCTGGTTGCTGCACAGGAATGTTCAACCGCAACGCTGTTTCTTTCACCGGAGACAGGGCCAGTTCCATCCCACGTCCACGAGGACGATCCGGCTGCGTCACCACCAAGGGAACCGAATGGCCCGCTTCGACCAACCGTTCCAGCGTCGGAACCGCGAATTGAGGTGTGCCACAGAAGGCCAGAATCATTCAGTCTCAGACATCAGGGCGCAAATCGCAGTCGAGTCGGCCCGCCACCTGAGACCTGACACCTGTGACCTGTGACCTGCTTGTCTACCATTCTCCCGCTTTCGCCAGCTTCTTGATCTTCCGCTTGATCAGGTCACGCTTCAGCGCGCTGATGTGCGAGATGTAGAGCTTGCCGTGCAGATGATCGGTCTCGTGCTGGAAGGCCCGTGCCAGCAAGTCTTCTCCCGTATGCTCAAAGAATTTCCCAGTCAGATCTTGCGCGCGGATCGTCACTGCCTTGGCGCGAGTCACTTCTTCGCGAAACTCCGGGATGCTCAAACAACCTTCGGTTCCCCGCTGGCGGCCTTCTTTGTGGATGATCTCGGGGTTGATCAGCACCAGCTTGGCTTTCGGGTCTTCTTTGAACGTCACGTCGACCACAGCCACGCGCTTCGAAATTCCGATCTGAGGCGCTGCCAGCCCCACGCCGTGAGCCGCGTACATCGACTCGAACATGTCGTCGACCAGCTTCTTGAGTTCGTCGTCAAATTGAGTGATGGCTGCTGCGGGTTTTTCCAGCACCGGGTCGCCAAATTTCACAATGGGATAAATCATCTTCGCGATCAGTAATTCTTCAGTTGTTCGAGATAGCCGTCGAAATTGCGTTTCGTCTCACCCATCGAGTCGCCGCCAAACTTGTCGAGCGCACATCGCGCCAAAGTGAGCGCGACCATGGCCTCAGCAGCCACTCCTGCCGCCGGCACGACGCAGACATCCGAGCGTTCGTAGGCCGCTTTCACCGGCTCGCGCGTAGCGAAATCCACCGATTGCAGGGGACGTCGCAGCGTCGAAATCGGTTTCAGGTATCCTCGCACACGAATCTCTTCGCCGTTCGAAACGCCGCCTTCGATGCCGCCGGCGTTGTTACGCGCGCGCGTGAATCCGGCAAACCCGGACTCACTCTGATATCCGATTTCGTCATGCACGGCCGATCCCGGCGAGTGCGCCGCCTGAATGCCGCTGCCGATCTCCACTGCTTTCACCGCCTGCAGCGACATCACCGCCGCCGCCAACAGTGCGTCGAGCCGTTCATCCCACTGTACATAGGTACCAAGGCCGGGCGGAACCTTGTGCGCCACTACTTCGAAAACTCCGCCCACCGAATCGCCAGTGCGCAGAACTTTGTCGACTTCGTCTTTCATGCGCTGTTCCACGTCGGGATCAGCGCAATTGAGCAGCACTTCGTCCTTGCCACACGATTCCTGAATCTTCTCCCACGAAACCTCGCCGCTGACCGACGCCGCGCCGACCACAATCACGTGACTCAGTACTTCGATGCCCAGATCGCGCAGGAACAACTTTGCCAGCGCTCCGATCGCCACCCGCGCCGCCGATTCTCTTGCCGAAGCCCGCTCCAGAACGTACCGTGCCTCACGAAAATCGTATTTCAGCGCGCCTGCGAGGTCGGCGTGTCCCGGGCGTGGCGACGCTACGCGCTTGTGCTTTTCCGGATTACCCGGCTCGACCGGCAGGGACTCCTTCCAGTTCTGCCAGTCACGATTTTCCAGCATCATGGCGATCGGCGAACCAATTGTCTTCCCGTGGCGCACGCCGGAAAGAATGCGCGCCGTATCACGCTCGATCTTCATGCGCCCACCGCGGCCGTATCCCTGCTGCCGCCGCCACAACTCACGATCAACAAATGCCTGGTCCACGGTCAGTCCGGCGGGCAAGCCCGACAGAAACGCCACCAGCGCTTCGCCGTGCGATTCCCCGGATGTGAAGTAGCGCAGCATTGCGAACATGGCATTGTAAATGAAACGAGGAAAATCTAAGATTCGGCGTGATTTTGTGCGACAACTGCGCCCGGGAAGGTACAATATGAATTCAATTCTCGAGCGGGGTGATGACAAAACTCCGCTTCTGACTCCGGCGCCGCCTTCGTCTCATTCTTGTGCGGGGAGTGCGGATAGTGTTTCCGACGAACCTTGACCCATTCCGCCTCGAAGGCGGAAAGCAAATCCGCTGCGTTATTGCCGACGATCACACGCTCCTGCGACAGGGAGTGCGCCGTCTGCTGGAAGATGCGCCCGACTTTTCTGTTGTCGGCGAAGCGGGCGATGCCAGCGAAGCCTTGAAGCAGGTCTTGCAACATCGCCCCGACCTCGTCCTGCTCGACATTTCGATGCCGGGAATGTCGTCGTTCGAGGCGGCGCGCCTCATCGAGGAACATTGCGCTGGAACCCGGGTTGTCTACCTCACCATGCATGAAGATCAGGAGTACCTTCTGCAGGCGCTGCGTTCGGGCGCAAGCGGATATCTGCTGAAAGATACTCCCGCTCCGCACTTGCTCGAGGCCCTTCGGGAAATTCACCGCGGAAGCCGCCGGCTGAGTCCTCGCATGCAGGGTAGGTTGCCTGAAGATGGAAGCCGCTCAGGTCGCTCGACTTCAGACAAAACCATCCTGACTCCGCGTGAGCGCGAAGTCATGAAGTTGCTGGCCGAAGGGAATAGCGTGCGTCAGGCTGCCAGTCGGTTGGGCGTCAGTATCAAGACAGTCGAAGCCCACAAGTTGAACCTCATGCGTAAGCTCGATATCCACAATAAAGCGCAATTGGTGACGGCAGCGATCCGGAGGAAGATTGTCAGCCCACCTGTCCCCATGTAACATCGCCGCCGGAGTCAGCTGTTCACCGCATGCGCGGCCAGCGAAGCCACATCCGGAACTTCGAGATCGGGTCGCGCACTCGCCGCACGCACGGCGCCGATTCCCGGCCGTGCCGACTTCCGGTTCACCCAAACTGTTCCGATGCCCAGAGACTGCGCCGGAATCACGTCGTGATAGATGCTCTGGGCAGCATGTAACAGCCGACTCGGATCCATCCCAAGTCTTCCCAGCGCGATTTGAAAGTTGTTGATTGAGGGCTTGTAGCTGCATGCTTGCTGCGCTGTGATCACGGCGGCGAAGTCTACGCCCAGATGCTTCCGCGTTTCGGCAAAGAGATCGTCGTCAATGTTCGAGATCACCACCAGTCTGTAGCGCGTCTGGAGCCTCTGCAGCGCCTCCACGGTATCCGCGAAGGGCCGCCACGCGGGAACCGACTCGTGCAGAGAACGGACCTCAGCCGGAGTAGGCTCGAACCCGCATCGTTTCCCGAATTGCCGGACCACCGACTCCAGAACCTTCCTGTAACTCCGGTAGGGACCGCTCTCTGCCTCGGCTTCAAATTCGCCGTACAGTTCGAGCAGGGCCGCGTCGGACAAGTTCTGGCGGTGGTCAGCCAGCAACCGGCGCAGCACCGGGAGAATCCCCGATTCCCAGTCGATCAGCGTGCCGTAACAGTCGAAACTGATGGTGTTGAAGCGCGAGAAATCCATCCAGCGAACCTCAAAAAAAAAGAGACGCGGCTCGCCGCGTCTCTGGGCAAGCGTAGCGTTTGTGTTACTTCAATTCCAACGGAGCTTCGAGCTTGAAACTGATCGCCGATTCCGCCGGAAGAACGATATCCTTGTTTCCAGTGTAAGCAGATCCGGCAGCTCCCGCGCCCCCGCCGGCCAGCGCGCCGATGGCTGCGCCCTTGCCGCCGCCGGCCAGTCCGCCAATGATGGCCCCGACCGCAGCGCCACCTCCGGTGATCACCGCGGATCTCTTGCCCTTGCCCTTTTCGGCCCGCGTCACCGCGGAGGTCTCGATGGAATGTTCCGAACCGTTCACGGTGATGGAGTTCAGCTTGATCTGCAACACTGCTCCGCCCTTGAACTTGCCGAGAGCTTTGGCATCAGTAACCGTGCCGCGAGCCTCCGCGCCGCTGGGGATGACGGTCTTGCCCCCCACTTCGACCGGAGCAGCCACGGTCGCCGTGAACGACTGGCCTGGGCTGCTGATCTTCGATCCCAGTGCTTGTCCCAGGCGAACGGTGATCGTCGTACCTGCGGGCACCGCGATGCTTTCCGCCACCGGTTTTGCGGCTGCACCCTTGGCCGCGCTGCCTTCCGCACTCGGCGATGCAGCATTCTGATCGGTCGCTGCTGAATCGCTCGCCGGCTTGCTGGAGCAGGCAACAAGTGCAAACAGAAGTGAGGTTGCGAGAATGGACAGCAAAGCGCGCGAACGCATAGCTTTCCTCCTTGAGATGAGTCGCCCAAACTGTATCGAAAGTCACTACTCTACGCAATCGGCGATCGAATCGACTGGGCAGCTAGAGTTTCCCGCGGGGAGCCACTGAGGCTTCTGCAGCCTGCTCATCCTTGTGATCGCTAAAAAGATCCGACGGCTCCGCAGCCGGCTCAGCCGGGCTCACTTCGGGCTGGACAACTTCCGGCCGCTCCGCGGCGCGCTCCCCTTGCAGGAACTTCTCGGAATTGAGCAACGGGCGGCCCAGAGACGCGTTATAGCTGGTCCAGGGGCCTTCCTGATCCACCTCGCGCAGGAAGTGCGCGCGCATCGCTTCCATCTTGGAGTCGAGGTCGTCGAGGTAGTGGAGCATCAACGCTTCCGGGAACATCGGCAACTTGGGCGAACCGAAGTCGTATTGTCCGTGATGGCTGATGATAAGGTGCTCGAGCAGAATCTTCAGCTCAGGAGGGAATGTGGGCAACTGCTCGAGCTTGGCCTGCAGCATCTCCAGTTCGATGATCATGTGCCCGAGCAACTGGCCGCGCGTCGTGTAGGTGAAGGAGCGGTTGTAAGTCAGTTCGTAGATCTTGCCGATGTCGTGCAGAAACACTCCCGCCAGCAGCAGATCGCGGTTGACTTGCGGATAATTGCGGCACACCAGGTTGCAGGAGCGGAAGAGCGAAACCACATGATCGAGTAAGCCGCCAATGTAAGCGTGGTGGAGCGTCTTGGCGGCGGGAGCGTTCCGGTAGCGTTCTGCGATCTCCGGGTCGGCCATGAACAGCTCCAGGAGCGCTTTCAGGTGCGGATTCTCGAAGCTGGCGACAAAATCGGTCAGCGTGCGCCACAGTTCGCCGATGTCTCTCGGGGTCTTGGGCAGATAATCGGCAAACTCGATCTCCGATTCCTGCATGCGCCGCAGCTTGTGGATTGTTAGCTGGAAGCGGTTCTTGTACTTGTTGATCAGGCCCTTGACCTTGAGGAAGTCGTCCTGCTCAAAGGCGTCGATGAACTCCTCGACGTTGTCCCACATCTTGGCTTCCAGCTGGCCGGTGCGATCGCCGAGAGTCAGCGCGAGGTAAGGTTCGCCCGTCTTCTTCGGCTTAACCTGCTTCGACACCACCACGAAGCTGGAAGTGATGACTTTGTTTTCCTGCTGGGTGCAGTCGGAGATAAAGAAATCCTTCATGAGCCTCGGTTAAGCAGGTGCACTGGGGGGAACGTGCGGGTGGGGGATACCCATTCCCCGGGAAGCCAAGCTTAAACTAAAACACGCCCAGCCTCTTCTTCTTTTTCAGCTTCTTGGCGCTTGCCTCACGCACCGTCGTCTCCACTGGTTTGGTCTGCTTGGCGCTGGCGCCGGAGTCAATGTAGCCCGGCTTGATGTCGATGTAGGCCTCTTCGCGAAGCTTGGTCAGGTAAGCCCGCAGCGCGGGCTGGAGCTTCTGCATGTAGAGTGCATCCTGAATGCGGGGCTCGATCTCCTTGAGGGTGGGCACTCCCGCCATTTGATGTTCGGCGACTTTGAGGATGACGAAGCCCTGCTTGGTGCGAATCACATCGGTGGTTTCGCCAGCCTTTAGCGCGAAGACGCGGTCCTCGAGTTCCTTGGCGAGGACACCGCGCTTGAAGTAGCTGAGATCGCCACCCTGCGCCGCGGAGGGCCCGTTCGATTCTTTCTTGGCCAGATCGTCAAAGCTCGCTCCCTTGTGAATCTGATCCAATATGTCCTGGGCTTTAGTCTGGGCGGCAGCCAGCGCCGCGTCCTGGTCGGCCTGCGAAGGCGCCGGGGCGGAATCCCCGGTATTGCCGGAAGTTGGCGCCGGTGGTGCGGCGGCCTTGGGCGCGATCAGGATCTCGCTCAGCCGAACCTGCTCGGGTTGCTGCATGTCGGCCTGGTGTTCATCGTAGAACTTCTTGACTTCATCCTTGGCGAAGGAGAGATGCGATCCCACTTCCTGCCCGATGACCCTCTGGGTGATGATCTGGTTGCGGGTGGTCTGCTTGAACTCTTCGTAGGACACGCCCTGCGACTCGGCGGCTTTCTCCAGGTCTTCCATGGTGGCCAGGTTCATCTGCTTGCGCATCTCGTCCAGACGCTTGATCAACTCCGTGTCACCGCTGATGCCCAGATCCTTGCCCTTCTGCAGCAGCAGTTGCTGGTCGATCAGATCGCGGAGGATATCGCGCTGCTTCTCGGAGTAGATCTTGTCGGCGTCCTGAGCGGGAGCTTGCTGCTGGATGTCCTGTTTGAGCTGTTCCCGGGCGTGAGAGAACTCGGTGCGGGTGATGATCTCGTTGTTGATGCGGGCAATGATTTCTTCGACGACGGTATCGGCTGGGAGGAGCGCCGGGAGGAGCAGCCCGCAGGCCAGGATCAACAAAACGCAAATTCTCTTCATCATGGAGGCTCGCTTGAAAACCTGGGCACAACCCGGGAGTTCGATGCCATTATTTTACGCCCAGCTTGCCGGCGAGGCGTACAGAACGCCGCGTCTTCCTATGGGCTAACTGGTAAATGGGGTACCCCTCCCCCCTCCCCCTTCCCGAAGCAAAATATCTGGAATCATGAACTTAGCCGGCACAATCCCGGCAAAATCTTGAGCCCCAAGGAGTTGCAGGCAAAATCTTGCAGACAAGGGACTTGCGATGCCCAGACCGAGAATGTTATCAATGAGCTATTGTGTGACCGATCAGATTATCTCCACCACGGAAGGAATTGTCAAGAGTGGTTCGTACAACGGCAAGCCCAGGGTGAAGTGATCTTAACCGCATGTTTTCCGCCCACCCAGGCGACAGGGTCCAAGTTGGCCCGCCTGCGGATTCGGAGTTCTGAGTACTATCCTGATTTTGGCAACGAGCCCGCGTCCGAAATTCAGATCAGCGCCTCGATCTGCTTGAACCCACTACAGCATTCCCAAGTGATCTGGATACTTAGCCTGCAGCGTGCTCACCAGCAAGTCGAACTCCGACATGCCGCGCAGATTGTGCAAACACGGATCCTTCATGAAAAACGGCCAGCAGGCGAAGCCGGTTCCCACGCTGCGCTCCAGCCACTCAAACGCCGGCTGCAGCCGCCCGCTTAGCGCGAGAGTGCACGCGATCTGATAATACGTATGATGCGCATGCCCGAATGTCTTCGGATTTGAACACGCTCGCGTCACGCAATCGAGCGCCGCGGCGTATCGCCCCGCCAGCGCATGCAAGACGCCCTCAAGGCTCACAATCATCGGCTCGTCTGGCAGCAGTTCATGCGCCTGGTCGATCAGGCGCCTGGCCTCGTCCCAATCTCCCGTCATCATGGCCGGCTGTGGCGCAAAGTAAATCGGATATTTATTGGCCGGACTGTCTGCCCGCCACGTCTCAATCTGCTCCCGCGCCAATTCGTACTCCTGGTTCCACACATAGACCTGCACAATGCTCGGACTCACCACTTTGTTTTGCTGAAACGATCGTCCTCGCTCGTACATCTCGCGGGCGCGGTCCAGGAGCCCGATGTGCGCCAGGATCGTGCCCAGCCGGTTATAGGCGTGAGGCAAATTGTTCTGCAGGCGAATCGCCCGCTTCAAGTCCGCGATCGCCTCCACATGCTGAAAATTCTTCGATGGCCCTCAGAGCAGAAACGCCCGGGCTACGTATGCCTCCGGCAGCTTGGGCTCGATCTCCAGGGCACGCCGGCAATGGAACTCCGCCTTCTCCAGCCACACGTTTGCCGGATCCGACTCGAAATGCCGCGTCGTGCAAGCGAACGACAGCGTGGCATGGGCAAGGGCAAAGTTTGGATCGCGCATGACCGCATTCGTCAGGTGCCGGCTGGCCTGCTCCATCTGTGCCGGGTCCCCGGACGAGCTCAGCCGGAACCCGCGCATGAACTCCGCATACGCCAGAGGATCGCGGCTGTGCCGTGGGCGTTCGGCAGTCGTTTCAGCTGCGCCCAGCGGCCGGTTCAACGCTGCTGCAATCTGCTGCGCGATCTCGTTCTCCAGATTTGCCATCTGCCCCAAATCGAGATCGCACTTCCTGCTGAAGCACAAACTCTTCGAATGCGTGTCCACCAACTCGAGCGATAGCCGCAACTGGGCCTTCGACATCTGAATCGCGCCACGTAGCACGAAGCGGACGCCGAGGCGCGCTCCGACTCCAGAAGTATCCGTGCCACTCGGCATGTTCATGACCGCCGAGATCGGCAGCACATCGACACCGCGCAAATTGCCCAGCCGTGAGGCCAGCGCCTCTGCAAATCCGAGGCAAAGCCCGTCATCATCACCGCCCTTCCCCAGCATGACCGGCGGGAGCACAGCCAGCGACGTGCGCTCCCAGCGCGCGCTCCGGCTCTCCCCTCGGACACTCTCCATCTCATCCAAGCCCCCTCGAGGGTACTGCGCCCCAATCACCCGCACTGGCCCCACGAGCCGGTAGCCCTTTCCGATCACCGTCTCCACAAAACGCGGCTTATCGGCGTCGTCGCCCAGCGCCGTTCGAATTTTCCGCACGATGTTGTTCAGATTCCGTTCCGAATCGATGAACAGATCCGACTGCCAGAGCTTCTTCACGATCTCTTGACGCGTGACCAGTTGCTCTCGCCGGCTCACCAGAAAAATCAGCAACTCCATAGGTTTGCGCTCGAGCTTCACCCGCCGCCCGAACCGTCGCAGTTCATAGCGCCCCAGGTCGAGTTCTACATTCGAGGTTGTCTTCCGTTGAGCCGCCATTCGGTACCCTTCCGGCATTATCCACCAGCACGTCAATAATTTGCGCCGATATACAAAAGACATTCAAAGGAGATCCAGCGCTGATTGCAAGGTTCTGGCCGCCAAGAGAACATCCCTCAACCAAGGCACAAGGAGGCAATCAATGAAACGTCGTTTCTATCTCACACTGGCGATCGTCGCCGTGTTCGCATGCACGGGGCAAATCCTCATAAGAGGCGCCCACGCCAGTGCGCACGAGGAACGCCACTCGTTCACTCCCGACACCATTCCCTGGGGTCCGGCACCGCCGTTCCTCGCCCCGGGCGCACAGCTGGCCGTGCTGGAAGGCGATCCCACGGCAACTTCGGGGGACTTCACAGTGCGTCTGAAGATGCCCGACGGGTACCGCATCGCGCCGCACTTTCATCCGTTTCGCGAAAACGTCACTGTGCTCGAAGGGTCCTTCAAGGTGGGCATGGGCGATCATTTTGACACACGCAAGATGGCGGCGTTTACAACTGGCAGTTTTGCCTTTCTCGACCCCGACATGCATCACTACGCCATGGCTTGCGGTCAGGTCATCGTGCAGGTACATGGCAAGTCCCCATTTCAATTCAACTTCATCAATCCCGACGACGACCCCAGCAAGAGCAAGTAGGTGTCGTTCCGACGTGTGAGTTTCACGTCGAGGCAAGCCCGCCACCCGCGTAGCATGTTGACCATTGCGCGGGTGGCATTTCTTTTCGCGGGAAAGTGGGGGACGTCCCTCCCTTCGAGTTCATAAATTTCCTCAAGTCTGTCGTCCTGGACCGGGTGTTTTCGATATATCCAGTAAGGAATGGATCGTCCCAACCGGAGGAGAGAAGACCTGTGCATAAGACCATGAAGTCAACGATGTTGAACGGCGCCCTGATCGTGGCCATGGCCTTGGCGCTCTCGGCCTCCGCGACGCCGCAAAGCCTGCGTCAGCGCCGCGTGGCGCTCGTTCCGACGAAAGATGCACCCGCGAATTGCTCCGCAACTTTCGTTTCCGGGAACGGCGACAATGCCACCCAATACTGCGTGACCGTAAATGGAAACATCATTCAATTCAGTCGCGGAGGCGACGAGTACATTCAAGGGGCCAAGCCGATCGAAGGATATGGTATCTGCGACGTCTCGCCTGGCACTGCGTATTTTGACTATGCCTTCAACAACAGCGGGAATTGGGGACCTTCAACATTCAGCTCGACGGCGACCAGGGCGATCTCAACGCGCACAAGCAGCGATGGAATCTGGGAAATTACGAACACCATCACCCAGGTCGCGGCCAGCGGTTCTCATCCCGGCGCGGCGACGGTTACGATGAAAATCGTCAATCAAACCGGCATTCTGCGGACCATCGTCCTGATCCGCGCCGCCAATGTGGATTTCAAGCGAGCGGGAGCCATAGACACGAACAATGACTTTGACCATACGGCCGACACGGTAACGGGACTGGAACCGGGTTTTAACTCCGGACTAAGTTTGATCAACAATACTTTCTCAGACTCGAACCGGCCGTTTGCGCAGGGCATTCCCGATGGCCCGAATCCTTGTAGCCCCTTCAGCGGCTTCGCCCATCAGCCGTTTGTTGGCGACGGTTCGCTGGAACAGTTTACGGAGTTCAATGTCCCGAAGTTCTCGAGCAAAACGATCACATTGACCTATCAGCCGATCTGAGTCATTTGCGGTGGCTTGTCGTCCCGTGGCCGGTCGAACTGGATGAATCGAGGAACGACCATCGAAGCGTCACTTTAAGGAGATCGAAAGATGTTGAGTCGACATTTAATCCTCAGTGCAGTATTGAGCCTTTCGTCGCTTGGTGGGGCACAACAGGGAGCGCAGCAACCCGGGCGTACTACGAGTCCAGGCTCCGATACCGCTTGCGCGGCAACTTTTGCTTCTGGCAAGGGTCACAATGCAACTCAATACTGTGTGACCAAGAATGGGAACATCGCTCAGTTCAGCCGCGGGGACCAGGAGTTCATTCAGGTGGGCAACATAGTCGAGGGATATGCGATGTGCGACTTTACCGCGAGTCCCGCGGTTGGCTATTTTGACTACGCGTCCAGCGACAGCGGCAACCTCGAGCCGTCCACTTTTAGTTCGAAGGCGAGCAATGCCATCTCAACCCGCATCACGAGGGACGGCATTTGGGAAATCACGAACACGATTAGCAAAGTCGCGGCCAATGCAATGAGCCCGGGCGCTGCCAAGGTCTCGATGAAGATCAGGAACTTGACTCCCGTGGACCGAGTGGTGTTTGTGACCCGAGTGGCCGACATAGATTTTGCACAGGGCGGGACACTGGACTTTAACAATGACTTCGACTTCACCGCCAACACGGCGTTTGGACTGGAACCGGTGCTTGCCTCGGGCCTGAGTCTGACCAACAATACCTTTCCCGTTCTTCCTGCTACGTACACGCTCAATACTCCGGTGGCGCCGGATCCATGTAATCCCGGGGCCAACCGGGCATCGCAGCCATTCGTCGGCGACGGCTCCATCGCCGCGACATATGAGTTATTGGTGCCAAAACAAGGCGCCAAAACCATCGTCTTGACCTATAAGCCCATCTAGCGCTTATCGCCGGAAAAGGGCTGGCGCCGCAAGACGACACTTACATTTGTATCGAGCCTCGTCAGCAGCCAATTACTGCACAGCGAGCGTTACTACTCCTGAGGTTGTGACTTGATGCGTTTGAGGGGGCGCCGAAAAGATCTGCGGATCGTGTGATTCCATCAACTATGAACCGCCCGGCCTGTTGGGTCGGAGGTTCTGTGTAAGCGGGACTTTTCGCCAACCATTGCTTCGTTGCCTTGGGTGTCACGTCGATGTAGGATTTGCGGCGACGGTCGATCCGGCCACCACACAGCGAAAGGAGCGATTCAGTGCCAGTCAACATGAAAAGCAACTCAGCCGCCTCACGCGGCCAATCCGGTATCAGTCGTAGGGCGCTCCTGCGGGGATCAGTGGCTGTGACAACTGGATGCTCAGCTCTTTTGGGAAGGCTGGTGCTGCCCCAGAGTGTTGAGGCCGAAGACTCGAGTCTCAACATCCTCGGACCGAGAGCGGGGTTCGGACCACAACTAGGAGCGTTTGTTTCCGCATTGACCTGGATGCGGGAGGCCAACGGAGTGATCACGGCGACCAAGGACCTGACAAAGGCTGATTTGGACTATCTGGTTGACCCCCACGCCAATACGATCGGAGCCTTGATGCTCCATTTGGCGGCTACGGAGACGTACTACCAACTCAATACGTTCGAAGGCAAGAAGTGGGATACCTGGCCTGATTCGGTGAAGCAGCAGTGGGATGCAGCGATGGATCTGGGAGATGCGGGGCGGAAGACGATCAAGGGGCACGATCGAGACTACTACCTAGGCATCCTCCAGGAAACGCGAGCGAAGACGCTGGCGGAGTTCCGCAAGCGCGATGACGCATGGTTCCTGGCCGTAGACAAAGATTGGCCCTGGGGGCCGACCAACAACTATTGCAAGTGGTTCCATGTCTGCGAACACGAGGCGCATCACACGGGCCAGATTGCATTTCTCAGGAAACGCCTGCCCGGGGCGAAACCCGACAAAGAGTAGTGTTCACGTCGCCTTTGAATACCGTTTGACGCCTGCGGGGAGTTCGAACAAAGTAATCATGATCGCGGTTGGTGATCGAAGAGATGGCTGGGTCGGACTGAGTTCTTGCCCCCAACGATTCAAAGCAAGCCCAGGCTGGAAAGCGCAAAACCCTCTACGAGAGCGAAATGGCGCTCTTCTACGAGTGCATACAGAAATGTGCTCGAAAACGTGCTTGACATGGCCGACATTGTTAGAGATGGGGATGCTTCAACAATTACGCCTCTTCAATGGAGTTGCAAGCGCACGTATTTCCCGGGCATCTGACCGCGTGACGGGGATCACTGACAATCCCCGAACCCAGAGAAAGTATCCTGAGGGCTGCTTCGTCATTCCGCGCTCGGTGGCTGGCTAGTGTGAGATGTAAGATGGTTCCCATTTTGCGCACTGTTTGCCTGCTGCGCTCTTATTGCGTTGATAGCGAGACGACTGAACCCACAACGAGGGAAATACGTCGATGAAAGCCAATTCGTGGTTCCTGTTGATCTTTTGCTTGCTTGACTGTGCCCTTCTATCTTCCTGCGCCAGCAGCGGTGACGGATCTCAGCAACCCCCGCCGCTGTCCTACTCAATTGGTGGAATGGTGGTTAACCTCGCTGGCAACGACCTGCAACTACAAAATAACGGTGGCGACACACTCACGGTCAATGCCGACGGCGTATTTACGTTTGCGAAGCAACTGGCTAGTGGCAGCACATATTCCGTGACGGTTCATACTCAGCCGTCTAATCCGGCTCAGACGTGCAGCGTTACAAAAGGAACCGGAACAGCTTCATCGGATGTTAAGAGCGTTTTAGTGGACTGCGGAAAAAACGAATGGGCATGGATGAGCGGCGCGAACACTGCTAATGCCTCTGCGGTCTACGGAACTCAGGGCGTTTCTGCACCGGGCAACGTCCCGGGCGCGAGATTCCTTGGCACTGGTTGGGCGGATACGATGGGGAACTTGTGGCTTTTTGGTGGCGAGGGCGTGGACTCAGCAGGCGTATGGGGATACCTCAATGACTTGTGGATGTACAACGGCGGCGAATGGACGTGGGTTAGTGGATCGGACGCGGTAAACCAGAGCGGAACATACGGAATGTTGGGAATAGCGACACCGGGCAATAGTCCTGGCGCACGACGTTATGCAGCCACTTGGACGGACTCGACTGGAAATTTCTGGCTCTTCGGAGGTGAGGGGTACGATTCGGTTGGAACATTGGGTTATCTCAATGACCTTTGGAAGTACAACGCCGGGCAGTGGACATGGATAAGTGGTTCAAACACTGTCAATCAGACTGGAAATTATGGGGCCTTGGGTGTCCCGGCACCGGACAATGTTCCGGGAGCGCGTCGTCAGCCGCTTACCTGGAGCGACCCAACTGGAAACCTTTGGTTTTTCGGCGGTGACGCTTATGATTCGGAAGGATCTGAAGGAGTCATTAATGACCTTTGGGAGTACAGCCAGGGACATTGGACCTGGATCAGCGGTGCGAAGGTCATCAATCAGGTCGGCACGTATGGAACCGAAGGTACGCCCGCAGTAGGAAATATCCCCGGTGCGCGATGGAAAACTACGGGTTGGATTGACAACTCCGGGAACCTCTGGTTGTTCGGTGGTTCCGGTCACGATTCGACGGCGTTCAATGTGGGATATCTCAACGACCTGTGGCGATTCAGCGGGGGTCAGTGGACT
>Ga0335076_10000085_pt1 | contig 73074 bp, 68 predicted proteins | sample Lox_Sample_25_FD_206717 | JGI IMG/M metagenome (GOLD analysis project Ga0335076, IMG submission 206717) | Soil microbial communities from Loxahatchee National Wildlife Refuge, Florida, United States - Lox_Sample_2.5 | ecosystem: Environmental > Terrestrial > Soil > Wetlands | place: USA... | reverse complement strand
GGCACGCGCCCGCGCGGCGCCACCACCGACGAGGACCACCGGATCGCCGAGGAGCTGCTCGCCGATCCCAAGGAGCGCGCCGAGCACGTGATGCTGGTCGATCTCGGCCGGAACGACCTCGGGCGGGTGTGCGAGTACGGCTCGGTCGAGGTCGAGAGCTTCATGGCGGTCGAGAACTACAGCCACGTGATGCACATCGTCTCGAGCGTGGCCGGGCGATTGCGCGACGGCGTCGGCGCGCTCGAGGCGCTCCGCTCGGTGCTCCCGGCGGGCACGCTGTCGGGGGCTCCCAAGGTGCGCGCGATGCAGATCATCGACGAGCTCGAGCCGGTCAAGCGCGGCGGCTACGGCGGGGCGATCGGCTACGCGAGCTACACCGGCGACCTCGACACCTGCATCCACATCCGCACGGTCGTGGTCAAGGACGGGATCGCGCACGTGCAGGCCGGCGGTGGGACCGTGGCCGACGCCAAGCCCGAGTTCGAGTACCGCGAGTCCGAAGCCAAGGCCCGCGGGGTGCTGCAGGCGATCGCGCTCGCGGCCAGCCAACCCGAATGGCCGTAGCCACCGAGAGGAGCCCGACCATGGACTTCGAGCAGATAACGACTGACGTCAGCGACCACGTGCTGACGATCACGCTGAACCGTCCCGACCGGTTGAACGCGTTCACCGCAGAGATGGGAGACGAGCTCCGCGCCGCGTTCGACCAGGCGGACGCCGACGATGAGGTGCGTGCGGTGATCGTCACCGGCGCCGGCCGGGGATTCTGTGCCGGCGCCGACCTCGAGCGGGGCAGCGAGACGTTCACGAAGCGCGAGCACGAGGATCCGGACTCGATTCCGCGCGACGGGGGAGGCCGCCTCACGTTGCGGATCTTCGATTGCACCAAGCCGGTGATCGCCGCGATCAACGGACCCGCGGTTGGGATTGGGGCGACGATGACGCTGCCGATGGACTTACGGCTGGCGTCGGAGAGCGCCCGGATTGGGTTTGTGTTCTCGCGCCGCGGGATCGTGCCGGAAGCGTGCTCGAGTTGGTTCCTGCCTCGGGTCGTCGGCATCAGTCGGGCGATGGAATGGGTCGCCACCGGCCGGGTGTTCGGGGCGGACGAAGCTTTGCAAGGCGGTCTCGTGTGCAGTGTCCATTCGCCGGACGAGCTGCTCGGCGCGGCAAATGCCCTCGCGCACGAGATCGCCGACAACGCCGCGCCGGTGTCGGTCGCGCTGGCGCGCCAGATGATGTGGCGCATGCTCGGGGCCGAGCACCCGATGATCGCCCACCGCGCTGACTCGCGCGGGATGTACTACCGCGGGCGGTCGGCCGACGCCGCCGAGGGGATCACGTCGTTCCTCGAAAAGCGGCCCGCACAGTTCACCGACCGAGTCAGCGACGGTCTGCCGGACATCATGCCCGGCTGGACCGCGCCCGAGTTCGGCTGACCGCGGCGGTCCGTCGAGTTCGCCTGTCCCCGGCGGCGGTCACGACCCGGCGGCCGTCACGACCCCGACCAGGTCACCGGCGAGTTCGTGTAGTCGTCGGTGCCGGTCCAGCCCACCTTGGTGATGCCGCCCGAGACCAGATAGGTCAGGCAGGTGTGAAAGCTCGCGCCGTCGCCCACCGGAGTGGTCGACGAGTTCTGGTTGCAGGGCGGGAAGTCGCCGATGAATGACACGGGGCTCTGCTGGTTGCCGTCGTGGTCGATTCCCTGGATGGCGTCGGAGGTCCCGTCCACGTCGATCGAGAGCGGGCCGAGATTGGTCACGGTCACGGTGACGTACTGCGGAACGGCGCCCTTGGGGGCACCAGAGAGATCGATGCCCTTGAGGTCGGCGGTCGATCCGGTGCGGATCGAGGCGACCGTGACCTTTAGCGTCCTCGGCTTGCTGTTGCCCGAGGAGGTCAACGGCGTGTAGGTGACGGTCGCGGTCTGGCCCGCGGACAGCCCGGTCCCCGGCTTGGTGATGCCCGCGGGCGACGAGCCGCTGGTGGTGGCGGCGGGGGTCACGGCGCTCGAACTCCCGGCGCTGGCGGCTCCGCCTGAGGCCGTCGAGGCGCTGCCGCCGGCGCTTGATGAGCTGCCGCTGCTTCCGCATGCCCCGAGCAGCAGAGTCGTGAGCACGGCCGACAACACCAGCCGGCCGGGATGAACCGTCCTCATGGAATGCCCCCCTTTTGTGCGGTTTCGCTCTTGCCCGCGGGCATCGTATGGGGCCTCGCCTGACGGGTGAAGGCGCGGCACCCTACTGTTTGCCTTCCGTTAATGAATCCCGCGGCACGCCGATGCGCGTCCTGGTTCTCGACAACTACGACAGCTTCACCTACAACCTCGTCCAGTACTTGGGCGAGCTCGGCGCCGACGTCGAGGTCGTGCGCAACGACCACGCGTCGGTCGACGAGCTGCTCGTCCGCGGCTATGACCGGGTGATCGTCTCTCCCGGACCGTGCACTCCGAACGAGGCGGGCATCTCGCTCGAGGCCGTCCGGCGCTTCCCGGTAGCGACCATCCCGACGCTCGGGGTGTGCCTCGGCCACCAGGCGCTGGTGCAGGCGTGGGGCGGGAGGGTGATCCAGCACGAGCCCGTGCACGGCAAGACGACCACGATCGAGCACGACGGCCGCACGATCTTCCGCGGACTCCGCAAGCCGCTCGAGGTCGGGCGCTACCACTCCCTGGTCGCCGACCCGGCGCTCCCGGACTGCCTGGAGAGCAGCGCGAGCGGCGGCGACGTCGTGATGGCCGTCCGCCACCGCGAGTTGCCGGCCGAGGGCGTGCAGTTCCACCCCGAGTCGGTGCTGACCGAGCAGGGCCGCGAGCTACTGGCGAACTTTCTGGCGCGGGTTCGATGAGCGGCGGGCCGGATCTCCTAACGCGCGCGATCGACACCCTCGCCGGGGGCCAGGATCTGACGCTCGATGACGCCGCCGCGGTCCTGTCGGAGATCATGGCGGGGAACGCCTCCGAGGTGCAGATCGCGGGGTTCCTCGTGGCGCTGCGAACGAAGGGGGAGACGGTCGAGGAGCTGGCCGGCCTCGCACGCACGATGCGCGCGATGGCCGCGCACGTGAACGTGTCGAGCGACGACCTGCTCGACACCGCGGGCACCGGCGGCGGCCGCCGCACGTTCAACGTCTCGACGACCGCCGCGCTGATCGCCGCCGGCGCCGGTTGCACGGTCGCCAAGCACGGCAACCGCTCGGCGACCGGGCTGTCGGGATCGGCCGACGTGCTCGAGGCGCTCGGCGCGCGGATCGACCTCGCCCCTGACGCGGTGGCACGCTGCATCGACGACGTCGGCTTCGGGTTCATGTTCGCGCCGGCGCACCACCAGGCCACGCGATACGTGATCCCCGTCCGGCGCCAGCTCGCGGTCAGGACGATCTTCAACTTCCTCGGCCCGCTCACGAACCCCGCCGGCGCGTCGCGCCAGCTGATCGGCGTCTCCGATGCCGCGTACCTAGAGACGATGGCAGGCGCGCTGGCGCTGCTCGGCACCAAGCACGCGCTGCTCGTGGCCAGCGAGGACGGACTCGACGAGCTCAGCATCTCCGCGCCGACGCTGGTAGTCGAGGTGATCGGCTCCGAGCTGCGACGCTACACCGTCGCGCCCGAAGAAGTGGGGCTGGTCCCGGCGCCCCCGGACGCGATCCCCGGCGGTGACCCGGACCAGAACGCGCAGACCGCGAGGGCGATCTTCGAAGGGGAGCTCGGCGCGTCCCGCGACCTCGCGGCGCTGAACGCCGGCGCCGCGATCTACGCCGGCGGTCGCGCGGACACCCTCGAGGAGGGCGTGCGTGCGGCTGAGCGAGCGATCGACGACGGCCTTGCGCTGGTCGCGCTCGAGCGGTTCGTCCGGCGAACGCGCGAGCTCGCGCCGTGAACCGACTCGACCCGATCCTGGCCGCGACGCGCGAGGAAGTGTCGCGTCGCCGCGACGCGGTTCCGGCGTCCGCGCTCGGAACCCGGGATGCAGCCGATTTTCGTTCTTTCACCGATGCCCTCGCCCGCCCGGGTGTGTCTCTGATCGCGGAGCACAAGCGCGCGTCGCCCTCCGCGGGGCGGATCCGGGCGGACCTGGCCCTGACGGACGTCGTAATCGCCTACGAGCGCGGTGGGGCGGCGGCGCTGTCGATCCTCACTGACGGCCCGAGCTTCGACGGGTCGCTCGACGACCTGCGGGCGGCCCGCGCCACCGTCCGGTTGCCGGTGTTGCGCAAGGACTTCATCGTCGACCCCTACCAGGTGCAGGAATCGTTCGCGGCCGGCGCGGACGCGATCCTGCTGATCGTCGCCGCGCTCTCGGATGCGGATCTGTCGGCGCTGTTCTCCTCGGCGAGGGAACTCGGCCTGAGCGTCCTGGTCGAGGTTCACGACGAGCGCGAGCTCGATGTAGCGCTCGCCCTCGGAGCGCCGATCATCGGCATCAACAACCGGGACCTGACCACGCTCGAGGTCGACACCCGCCGCACGTTCGAACTGCTGCCGCGCGCTGCCGGCCGTGCGCTGGTGGTCGCCGAATCCGGCTTCAGCCGTCCCGATCAGCTCGACGAGCTCGAGCGGGCCGGGGTCGACGCGGTGCTGATCGGGGAAGCGCTGATGCGCTCGCGTGACGTCGAGGCGGCCTGCCGCGACTTTGCGGTGCGCTGAGGCCCCGCCGTCAGGCGCCGCCGACCATCCCAATCAGCGACAGCCCTACGATTGTCACTGTGACCAAGATCAAGTTCTGCGGGATCACTCGACTCGACGACGCCGAGCTGGCGGTCGGCGCCGGCGCCTGGGCGGTCGGCCTGATCTTCTGGCCGCGCTCGCCGCGGCGGTGTGAGCTCGACGTTGCGGCGCAGGTGACGTCCGCGCTCAAGCGACGCGCCGAGGTTGCCGGCGTCTTCGTGAACGCGACGCTTGATCACGTCCTGCAGACCGCGGACGGCGTCGGATTGACGATGCTCCAGTTCCACGGGGATGAAGGCCCCGCGTACTGCGCCGAGGCGGCGCGCCGCACCGGCTGCAAGGTGATCAAGGCTGCGCGTGTGCGCAGCGGCGCCGACGTCCAGGCGCTGGCGCCGTTCCACACGGACTACCACCTGCTCGACAGCTACACGGCCGGGGTGCCGGGGGGCACTGGCGAGACGTTCTCGTGGGAGATCGCGCGCGCCCGCCGAGGCCGAATCCCCATGATCCTGTCGGGCGGGCTGAACCCCGACAACGTCGCCGACGCGATCGCCGCAGTCCATCCGTACGCGGTCGACGTCGCGACCGGCGTCGAGCTGAGCCCGGGGCGCAAGGACCCCGACAAGCTCGCGGCCTTCGCGGCGGCGGTCCGCTCGACAACACCCGCGGTGGCCATCACGTGAGCGCCGTCGAGCACCGGTTCGGCCCCTACGGCGGCCAGTACGTGCCCGAGACGCTGATGCCGGCGCTGGCCGAGCTCGAGGAGGCATGGGTCTCCGTGCGCGATGATCCGAGCTTCCGGGGCGAGCTCGACATGCTGCTGCGCGACTTCGTCGGCCGGCCCTCGCCGCTGTACCCGGCCAGGCGGCTGAGCGAGGCCGCCGGCCATCCGATCTGGCTCAAGCGCGAGGACCTCAACCACACCGGCGCGCACAAGATCAACAACGCGCTCGGGCAGGCACTGCTCGCCAAGCGGACGGGCAAGCGTCGGATCATCGCCGAGACCGGCGCCGGCATGCACGGCGTCGCGGCCGCCACCGCCTGCGCGCTGCTCGACCTCGAGTGCATCGTCTATATGGGCACCGAGGACATGCGCCGCCAGCGCCCGAATGTCGAGCGCATGGGGCTGCTCGGCGCGGTCGTCGAACCCGTCGAGGCGGGGGCACGGACCTTGAAGGAGGCCGTCTCGGCGGCGATCCGCGATTGGGTCACGAACGTCGAGACCACCCACTACATCATCGGCTCGTGCGTCGGGCCGGCGCCGTACCCGGCGATGGTTCGCGACCTCCAACGTGTGATCGGCGACGAGGCACGGGCCCAGTCGCTCGAGCGCGCCGGCCGCCTGCCTCAGCGCGTGATCGCCTGTGTCGGCGGCGGCTCGAACTCGATCGGCATCTTCATCCCGTTCGTCGATGACCACGAGGTCGAGCTGGTCGGCGTCGAGGCCGCCGGCGAAGGGATCGAGACAGGCCGCCACGGCGCCCCGCTCACGGTCGGCGGGCTGCCCGGCGTGCTCCACGGTGCGTTCTCGGCGATCATGCAGGACGAGGACGGCCAGATCCTCGAGGCTCACTCGATCTCGGCGGGGCTCGACTATCCCGGCACCGGCCCCGAGCACGCGTGGCTGCGGGACACCGGTCGCGCGCACTACCACGCGGTCGCCGACCGGCAGGCGCTTGACGCGTTCGCACTGACCGCGCGCCTCGAGGGCATCATCCCGGCGCTCGAGAGCGCCCACGCGGTCGCCTGGGCGCTCGCCAACGGACCGAGCGAGTTCGACCTGGTTTGCCTGTCGGGCCGCGGCGACAAGGACCTCGCCGAGGCGCTCACACTGCTGGAACGATCGTGACCGGGATCGAGCGGATCGCGGAGGCGTTCGAGTCGGCCCGCGCCAACGGGCGCCGCGCGGCGCTGATGCCGTACCTGATGGGCGGATTCCCCGATCTCGACACCTCGCGGCAGATCGGCCTCGCGTACGCGGACTCGGGGGCCGACCTGATCGAGCTGGGCGTCCCGTTCTCGGACCCGCTCGCGGACGGGCCGGTGATCCACGCGGCGGGGACGGCGGCGCTCCGCGCGGGCATCAACCTGTACGACGTGCTCGAGGTCGGGCGGGCGATCGCCGAGCGCGTCCCCGTCGTGGTCATGTGTTACGCGAACCTGATCTTCGCCCGCGGGCTCGAGCGGTTCGCCGACGCCCTGCTCGACGCCGGGGCGAGCGGACTCATCGTTCCCGACCTGCCTCTGGAGGAGGCGGCGGACGTGCTCGAGGCGTGTGACCAGCGCGGCCTCGCGCTGGTGCCGCTGGTCGCGCCCACGACGCCGGACGATCGGCTTGCGCGGATCGGGGCGCAGGCTCGTGGCTTCGTGTACACGGTGTCGCTGACCGGGACCACGGGCGAGCGGGCGACCGTGCAGGACGGCCTCGCCGGGGTCGTCGAGCGCGCCGCCGCCAGCACAAGTGTCCCCGTCGCCGTGGGGTTCGGCATTTCGACGGCCGAGCAGGCCGCGGCCGCCGCGGCCGCCGGTGCCGACGGCGTGATCGTCGGTACCCGCCTCGTCCGCGCCGCCGGCGAGGGCGAAGACCCCGTCGGCGCGGTCGGTGCGCTCGTGCGAGAGCTCGGGGCGGGCCTGGCGACTCGCCGCTGAGTCTCGACCGGCCGGGCGACGCGTCTCTCAGCTAGGGCCCGTGGGAAATTATCTTGGCGCTGGATGCGGCCTGGATGACGTCGCGGATACGGCACCGGCGCGTGCGCACCGTAGCGCTGCGACTACCGCGCACGCGCCGGCGCCGCCCCGCTCGTCCCCAGACCACCTCAGCACCAATCTACTTTCCCACGAACCCTTTAGCATCCCTGACGACATGGGCATCATCCTGACTGCCACTGCCGGCCTGTGCCTCTGGATCATCTTGTGGTCGCTGAACATCAGCGGCCTCGACAGCATCCTGATCGGCATCGTCATGGTGCTGATCGCGCTCGGCGTGTACAAACTGCTGCCGTCCCTGCCCGGCCGGCGGGACTAGCTTCACCGGGTATGCGAAGCCGGGTGCTCGCACGCGGCCGGGCGGCCTGCGCCTGTGCTGTACTCACCGCCGCCGTCGCCGGCTGCACGTCGTCGGGCTCGGCTAACTCGAGCGTGACCGCCTCGGGCAACGTGCTGAGGATCTACGTCAGCGCCGCGCCCACAGATCAGCCGCAGGTGGCGCAGGACGTGCTCGACGCCGAGCAGCTCGCGTTCAATCAGAGCACGCATACCGTAGGCGGGTTTGCGATCCGGATGCGGACTGTGCGCGGCTCGACCATCTCCGAGCAGGCGCGGACCGTAATCCAGGACACGAGCGCGATCGCGTACCTGGGCGAAGTCGTTCCCGGCTCCTCGTTCGCGTCGCTTGGGATCACCAACGCGCTCGACATCCTTCAGGTGAGCCCGACCGACACCGCGCTCGAGCTCACCGAGAGCACCCCCGCGGTCGCGAATGCTCCCGACGGCTACTACGAATCGCTCGGCACCTACGGCCGTACGTTCGCGCGGGTGGTGCCGACGAGCGGCGACGAGGCCAAGGCGCAAATCCAGGAGATGCAGGCTCTCGGCGTCACCAAGCTGTACGTCTCCTCGGACGGGAGTGATTACGGGCGTGCGATCGCGAACGCGGTCACGCACGACGTCGGCGGTGGGATCACGTTGGCAAGCAGCCAGGCCGCTGCGGACGGCGTGTTCTACGGCTCGGCCTCACCGGCCGTCGCCGCCCGCTTCTTCAGCAGCGCCGCCGGTGCGAACTCGTCGGCAAAGCTATTCGGCCCCTCCGCGCTCGACGCGCCAGGGTTCATCTCGGCGCTCTCGTCATCGGTGCGGAACCTCTACATCTCGGTGCCGGGCTTCCTCAAGGCGGACCTGAACCAGGCCGGGAGCACGTTCACCTCGCAGTTCGCCGCCACGTACGGCCACGCGCCGGCCCCGCAGGCGATCTTCGGCTACGAGGCGATGGCGGCGGTGATGTCGGTGCTCAAGGAGGCCGGCGCATCGGCCAACAACCGGAGCACGGTCGTCAAGGACTTCTTCGCGATCAAGAACCGCCAATCGGTGCTCGGGACGTACTCGATCAACTCGAACGGCGACACCAGCATCGCGCCGTTCGTGTTCACCCGCTTGCAGGACGGCGCGCTGGTGTCATTCAAGTTCGTGTCAGTGTCGGGGTGAGGCGCGCAAAGGCGTCGCAGAGAGCGATGAGGTGGGCGACCGTCGCGTTGGCGGCGGTCCTCGCGGTCGTCGCGTTCGACGGGTGCGGGTCGAGCTCCGACCAGACGCTTGCGGCAACTCGGATACGCGGCCGGACGCTCACGATCTATGCCAGCGCGCCGCTGCGCGGACCGTCGACCGTCAGCGGCGAGGCGGTTATCAACGGAGCCCAGCTGGCGCTCGACCAAGTGGACAGTCGGATCGGCGAGTACCGGATCGCGCTCAAGGTCCTCGATGACGCCACGGTCGCACGGGGTGGCTGGGACCCCGGGCAAACGACCATCAACGTGCGAGCGGCCGTGCTCGACCCGACGACGATCGGCTACGTCGGCGACTACAACTCGGGCGCGAGCGCGATCTCGATCCCGCCGCTGAACCGCGCCGGCATCCCGCAGGTGAGCCCGACGAGCGCCGCGGTGGGGCTGACCTCGGCCGCGCTCGGCGCGAACCCGGGTGAGCCGCAAAAGTACTACCCGACCGGAATCCGGACGTTCGCGCGGGTGGTGCCCAACGACCGGATTCAGTCGATCGCGCAGGTCCGCGTCCAGCAGGAGGTGGGCTGCACCTCGACGTTCGTGTTAAACGATGGCGAGGTCGACGGCTCCGATGCCGCAAGGAGCTTCACGGTGGCCGCCCAGGCCGCGCATCTGCATCTCGCCGGCGTGGGGACGTTCCCGCGCCAGGCCAAGAGCTACACGTCGCTTGCGACCGGGATCGCCCACATGAGCCCGCCGCCGGATTGCGTGATGATCGCAGCGGACACCGAGTCGGGCGCGGCGCTCCTCACGACCGACCTCGCAGCTGCGATGCCGACCGTGAAGATCTTCGGGACGGCGGGTCTGGCCGAGAGCACGTACGCCGATCCCTCGCAGGGCGGGATCCCGCTGTCGGTGGATTCACGGGTCGTGCTCACCTCGCCGGCGCTCGGGCTGAACGAGTCTCCGCCGTCCGCGCGCGTGTTCAACACCGCTTACACGCGCCGCTTCGGCCCGCCGCAACCCGACGCGATCTTCGGATACGAGGCGATGAGCTTGATGCTCGATGCGATCCACCGCGCCACCGATGACGGGACCGAACCGGCGGTGCGCTCGGATGTGAGGCGAGCGATCTTCGCCACGCACGATCGCCACAGCGTGCTGGGGACGTACAGCATCACCCGCAACGGCGACACGACCCTGGAGCGGTACGGGGTATGGGGAATCGTCCAGGGTCGTCTGACGTTTCGTGAGGCAATAGGAGCCTGACAGAGTTTTTTTGTTGCGTTAGGCTCGCGACGGGACGCTTGGCGCCGTCCGAGCGCCGGATTACGCTGCGCCGTCACACCGGTCGTGGAACGTCCGGCGCACCGGGCGCATCGATTCACAGGAGGGTTGTATGAGGTCATTTCTCGCAAAGGCGCTGACCGGCCTGCTGGTCGTCGGCTCCGTGCTCGCGCTGGCTGCGTGCGGCAGCAGTAAGAGCAGCACCACCACTAGTAGTGCGGGTGCCGCATCCAGCGGCGCGAGTTCCTCGAGCAGCAGTGGCAAGACGATCGACATCTACTCGAGCCTGCCGTTGCAGGGGGCGTCGACCGCGCAGACAGATCCGCTGGTCAACGGCATCAAGCTGGCGTTGTCGCAGGCCGGCGGGAAGGCCGGCCAGTTCACGGTCAAGTACACGTCGCTCGACGACTCGACGGCCGCCGCCGGCAAGTGGGATCCGAGCCAGTGTGCCGCCAACGCGCGCAAGGCCGCGTCGGACTCGAAGACCGTTTACTACATCGGGGAGTTCAACTCGGGCTGCAGCGAAGTCTCGATCCCGATCCTCAACCAGGCCGGGGTGCCCCAGGTTAGCCCGGCGAACACGTATGTCGGCCTGACCACCAACCTTCCGGGCAGCGCCCCGGGAGAGCCGCAGAAGTATTACCCGACGGGTAAGCGAACCTACCTGCGGATCGTCCCGATCGACTCGATCCAGGCGGCGGCAGATCTGATGGCGATGAAGCAGGCTGGCTGCACGAAGGTCGCCGTGGCCAACGACAAGGAGGCCTACGGCTCCGGCCTGGCGACGCTGCTGGAGCTCGAGAAGGGCTATTACGGCGTCACGATCGTCAGCAACACCGGGATCGATCCGACCGCTCCGAACTTCCGTTCGTACGCGGCGACGATCAAGGACCAGGGAGCCGACTGCTTCCTGTTCTCGGGGATCGTGTCCAACGGCGGCGTCCAGATCACGAAGGACGTCAACGCCGCGCTGCCCAAGGCGAAGATCTTCGGGCCGGACGGCATGTGCACGAGCACCTGGACCAACCCGAAGATGGGCGGCGTGCCGGCGAGCATCGACCCGCTGATCGAATGCACGGTGGCCACGCAGGACCTGTCCGCCTATCCGGGCGGGAAGGCCTTCCTGGCGGCCTACAAGGCCGCGTACGGCCCAACCCCGCCCGATCCATATGCGATCTACGGCTATGAGGCGATGAAGCTCGGCCTCAACACGATCGCGGGCCTCGGGGCCAACGGCGACAACAAGTCGGCCGTCCTGGCCGCGCTGTTCGCGACCAAGAGCCGTAGCTCGGTGCTGGGCACGTACGGGTTCAACAAGAACGGCGACACGACGCTGAAGTCCTACGGCGTTTACAAGGTTGGATCCACCGGCGACCCGGTGTTCTACGAGACGCTGACGCCGACCAAGACGGTCAGCTGATCGCACCTAGCTGAGGAGAGGGGGGCCCCGCCCCGCCCGGCCTGCCGGCGCTAGCGCGCCCCCCTCGTATCCTCGATACTGCCGCCGGAACCGTGGAAGCTGGATCGCTCTCCCCAAGTCCTGCAGTCCCACTGCGCCCACTGGCAGTGGTCCGCAAGTACGTCGGGCGCTGGGGGCTGATCGTCGCGCTCGCGGCGCTGCCGATTTACTACGGTGTGCGCGACCTCGTGCACGGCTATCAGGCCGGGTTCGTGGCAGGGCATCCAGTCGTCCACCACGACCTGACCCAGCTCGGGTTCAACTTCGCCACGGGCCTCTCCAACGGGGCGATTTGGGCGCTGATCGCGATCGGCTACACGCTCGTGTACGGAATCATCGAGCTGATCAACTTCGCTCACGGCGACGTCTTCATGATCGGCTCGTTCACCGCGGTCGGCCTGTACAGCGTGTTCGGGCTGACGAGCAGCACCGGCGCGCCGGGGCTCGTGCTCGGGCTGTTGGCCGTGCTCCTGATCACGATGATCGTGTGCGGCGTACTCAACACGCTGATCGAGCGCGTCGCCTACCGGCCGCTGCGCAACGCACCGAAGCTGGCGCCGTTGATCACCGCGGTCGGGTTCTCGTTCATCCTGCAGAACGTTGGCCTGCTGTGGCGGGGCGGGTCGCCCCAGAGCGTCCCCGACCTGATCAACCAGGGCAAGACGGTGTTCCACATCTTCGGGGTGCCGATCGTGCGCGGCTACCTGCTGGCGCTGGGGGTGATGATCCCGCTGGTGCTGGTGCTCGGGCGGTTCATCAGCACCACCCGCATGGGCCGCGCGATGCGGGCCACCGCGCAGGATCCGGAGGCGGCGCGGCTGATGGGCATCAACGTCAACCAGACGATCGCGCTCACGTTCCTGCTGGGCGGCGCGCTGGCCGGTGCCGCCGGCCTCGTGTACGCGCTGTTCGAGACGAACATCTGGTATTTCCAGGGCTTCAGGGCGGGGCTGTTCGCGTTCACTGCGGCCGTTATGGGCGGCATCGGCAACGTCCGAGGCGCCGTGCTGGGCGGCCTAATCATCGGTGTGATCCAGGCTCTGGCGGACTCCCGCATGGGGCCGCAGTGGACCGAGGCGGTCGTGTTCGCCTACCTGATCATGATCATGGTCCTGCGCCCGCGCGGGCTGCTGGGAGAGGAGACGCGGGAGGCGGGATGAGCGACGCTGACGAGAAGAACGAACCGTCGACGCGCTCGGTCACCGTGACCGAGGGCGAACCGGGCCCATCGGACTGGTCCGAGTTCCGAGCCCAGATGCGCGAATGGCGGGAGGGTGTGGAACGCGTCCTGCCGCCCTGGTGGAGCCGCGCGCTGGCCGCGACGCTAATCGTTATCGGGATCGTGCTGCCGTTCCTGTTCTCGGCGGACAGCGGGTTCCTGAACGCGACGATCATCGCCGTCGCCTACGCGGTGATGTCGCTCGGCTTGAACATCGTGGTCGGGTTTGCCGGGCTGCTCGACCTCGGCTACGTCGCGTTCTACGCTCTCGGCGCCTACACGCTCGGCTGGTTCGGCTCGGGGTTCTTCTACAAGGCGCATCTGCACGTGCTGGTCTCGCCGGTGGCGAGCACGCTGCCCGGCATCCACCTGAACTTCCTACTTATCCTGGTCGCGGCAGCCGCGATCTGCGCGCTGGCAGGGATGTTGATCGGCTTGCCCACGTTGCGCCTGCGCGGCGACTACATCGCGATCGTTACGCTCGCGTTCGGAGAGATCATCGGCGTGGTCGCGGTCAACGGAACGAGCGTCCACCTGGGCGGCGGGATGACGCTGACCGCGGGGAACCTGGGGATCAGCGCCGTCGACTCTCCGTACTTCCCGGGGATCGGCTTGTTCAATGAGCTCGACCTGAGGCCGTGGTACTGGCTGATCTTCGGCATCCTGCTGCTGGTGCTGTTCGTCAACCTGCGATTGCGGGACTCACGGCTGGGGCGGGCCTGGGTGGCGTTGCGCGAGGACGAGGTCGCCGCGGTCTCGATGGGCATCCCGCTAGTGCGCACGAAGCTGATGGCCTATTCGATCGGCGCCGCCTTCGGCGGCATGTCAGGCGCGTTCTTCGGGACTTACTTCACGGTCGTGAACGCCAGCCAGTTCCAGTTCGGGTTCTCGATCTTCATCCTCGGGATGGTGATCATCGGCGGACTCGGCTCGATCTGGGGCGCGGTCGCGGGCGGTCTGCTGCTCGGCTACATCAACTACTACCTGATCCCGGACGTCCTGAACTCGCTCCCGTCCAAGATCGGCCTGAACTTCCAGCTCACAGAGATCGAGTTCGGGATCTACGGCTTCCTGCTCGTGATCATGATGATCCTGCGCCCTCAGGGACTTATCCCCGAGCGGCGACGGCGCCTCGAGTTGACCGGGCGGGTGTCGGCTACTGACAGCGAGCTGGGAGAGCCGAGCGCGATCTCAACGCTGGAGCTGGCGGAATGAGCGCCACGACCGTCTCTCCGCCGGAGGCCGCCGCGATGGAGGTCGACCATGTGGTGAAGGCCTTCGGTGGCCTCGTCGCGGTCAACGACGTCTCGCTGGACATCCCGCGCCACGCGATCATCTCGCTGATTGGACCCAACGGCGCCGGCAAGACGACGCTCTTCAACATGCTGACCGGCCTGTACAAGCCCACGTCGGGTCGGATTCTGTTCGGCGAGCGCGAGATCACCCGCACGCGCCCTGACATCATCACCAAGCTCGGCGTCGCTCGGACGTTTCAGAACATTCGACTGTTCGGCGCAATGACGGCGCTCGAGAACGTGATCGTCGGCCGGCACGCGCGCATGCGCACGGGTGTATTTGGGGCAATCCTCCGGCCGCCATGGGTCCGGCGTGAGGAGCGAGAGGTTCAGGAGCGCGCGCGCGAACTGCTCAAGTTCGTCGGTCTGCGCGAGAACAGCTTCGACCGCCTGGCCTCCCAGCTGCCCTACGGCGATCAGCGTCGGGTCGAGATCGCTCGCGCCCTGGCTTCGGAACCCTCGCTGCTGCTGCTCGACGAGCCGACAGCCGGGATGAACCCATACGAGTCGGAGGCGCTCGCCCAGTTCATGCGCCGTATGCGCGACGAGCTCAATCTGACGATCCTGCTGATCGAGCACGACATGAAGGTGGTCATGGGCGTCTCCGAGCGCGTCACGGTGCTCGACCACGGCCACAAGATCGCCGAGGGGCCGCCCGCCGAAGTCCGTGCCGATCCGGCCGTGATCGAGGCCTACCTGGGCAAGCAGGGCTGATGGCGCTCCTCGAGGTCTCCGATATTCGCGCCCGGTACGGTGCGATCGAAGCGCTCAAGGGCGTCTCGCTGACCGTCGAACCGAAGGAAGTGGTGACGCTGATCGGGGCCAACGGCGCCGGCAAGTCGACCACTCTGCGGTCGATTTCTGGACTGACGCCGGCCAGCGCCGGGAAGATCGTCTTCGAGGGCGAGGACATAACCCGCGTACCCGCGCACGAGGTGGTAAGCCGCGGCATCGCGCTCGCTCCCGAGGGTCGGCATTGCTTTGCGCGGATGACTGTGCGCGAGAACCTCGACCTCGGCGCCTACCACCGCCGCCGGGAGGATGTCGCCGAGGACCTGGAGAAGGTGTTCACGCTGTTTCCGCGGCTGAGGGAGCGCGAGAACCAGAAGGCCGGAACGATGTCCGGAGGCGAGCAGCAGATGCTCGCGATCGGGCGCGCGCTGATGGCGCGCCCGCGCCTGCTGATGCTCGATGAGCCGTCGATGGGGATCGCGCCCAACCTGGTCGAGCGGATCTACGAGACGATCGAGGAGATCAACCACACCGGCGTGGCGATTCTGCTCGTCGAACAGAACGCCAACTACGCGCTCGACGTCTCCAAGCGCGGATATGTGCTCGAGACCGGCCGCGTCGTCCTGACCAACGACTCCGTACACCTGCGGGACGACCCCGAGGTCCAGCGGGCGTACCTGGGGATGTGATGCTGCTCCTCGCCGTCATCGGTGCCAAGGCGCTGTATCTGCTGTTCGCCTGGCTGCTCTCGGCAGCGGGCGCGTCGTGGCTGGCGGACCGCAAGGGCTACGGCGAGCGCGTCGGCCTGACCTTCGGGCTATTGCTGTCGGTAGTGGGTCTGGTGATCGTGCTGCTGCTCCCGGCTCGTCCGGGCTCGCGCTGGAAGGTCGAGGGGCCGCTGCCGCGCCGGGCCCGGCACGACTGAGGGCGTGGGCCTCGACTGGCAGTTGGACTTTGGGATTGCCGCGGTTGGGGTTGCGTTAGGCCCCGGGGATTCGCTTGGCGGGGTCGACGGACGGGGACTACATTCGGGGCGCACCGAACGGACGGGACGCACGGAACCGATACAGAGGAAGGTGAATGAGGCTCGCTCTCAGCAAGGCGATCGCCGGATGCCTTGCGGTCCTCTCCGTAGCTGCGCTGAGCGCGTGTGGAGGCACCAGCAACAACAGCAGCGGTGAGGGCGCCTCTGCATCGACGGGACCCGCGGGGAAGGTCGTCGACATCTACTCGAGCCTCCCGATGCGCGGACCCGCGGCCGCCGAGTCGACCTCGCTCGACAACGGGATCAGGCTCGCGCTGGCCCAGTCGGGCGGCAAGGCCGGCCCGTTCACCGTCCACTACACCGCGCTCGACGACTCGGCCGGCCCGTCGGGGTGGGATGCGAGCCAGACCGCCGCCAACGCCCGCAAGGCCGCCGCTGACCCTCGGGCCGTGTACTACATCGGCGAGTTCGACGACGACGCCAGCGAGGTCTCGATGCCGATCCTGAACGAGGCCGGGCTCGCCCAGGTCAGTCCTGCGAACACGTACGTCGGGCTCACGACGAACGACCCCGGCACCGTTTCGAACGAGCCCACGCGTTACTCGCCAACCGGGACTCGCACGTACCTGCGGATCGTGCCGATCGACTCGGTCCAGGCGGCGGCGGACCTGCTGGCGATGCGCGGGGCGGGCTGCACCAGGGTCGCGATCGCCAGCGACGGCGAGTCGTACGGCACCGGCCTGGCCAGGCTGATCCAGGTCCAGAAGAACTCCTACGGGATCGACATCGTCAGCTTCGGCCCGATCAACCCGAACGCCCCGAACTACCGCTCGTACGCCGAGACGCTGAAGAACGCCCACGCCAACTGCTTCATGCTCGCGGGGGTCGTCTCCAAGGGCGATGTGCAGGTGACCAAGGACGTCCATCTAGCGCTTCCGACGGTCAAGATCTTCGGTCCCCAGGACATGTGCACCCCCGCCTGGACGAACCCAAAGGACGGCGGTGTGCCCGCGACGGTCGACCCGCTGATCGAGTGCACCCAGGCCACCCTGAGCCTCAGCGCGTACCCGGGCGGGAAGGCGTTCCTGGCCGCCTACAAGGCCCGCTACCCGGGATCGGACCCCAGTCCGTACGCGATCGTCGGCTACGAGGCCATGCGGCTCGGGCTGACAACGATCGCTGGCCTAGGCGAGAACGGCGACAGCAAGTCGGCTGTCCTGAGCGCGCTGTTCGCGACCGCCGGTCGCCACTCGGTGCTCGGTACTTACGGCTTCAACAAGAACGGCGACACCACGCTCCGCTCGATCGGCCTGTACAAGGTCGGCCCGACCGGGGACCCGACGTTCTTGAAGACGCTCACGCCGGATCACGTCTTGTAGGACAGTCCAGGGGCGCGGTTTACGCCGCGCGCCGGCGGGGGCGGCCCGGGCGAGTGTCGCGCTTGGCGCCCAGCAGCCGCTGGTCGGCGGCCTCGAGCAGCGCGGCCGCCGACGTCCCGTCGTGAGGGAACACGGCGGCGCCGACGCTCGCGCCCAGCGCATCGAGTCCGGCTGCGACCTTTGCGACGGCCGACTCGACGCGGGCCGTGAGCCGCTCGGCGCCTTCGCCGTCGGTCTCCGGCGCCAGCACGCAGAACTCATCGCCGCCCACGCGGGCCAGCGTGTCCTGGTCACGGATCACATGCCCCAGCGCGGCCGCCACGTCACGCAGTAGGTCGTCGCCGGCCGGGTGGCCGAACCGGTCGTTGAGCAGCTTGAAGCCGTCGAGGTCGAGCATCAGCAGCGCGAAGCTCCGCCGGCTGCGCGCGTGGCGCGCGATCTCGTAGTCGATCCGCTCGAGCAGCGAGCGGCGGTTCGCCACGCCGGTCAGCGGGTCGCTGAATGCGGAGGCGCGGAGCGCGTCACGCTCCCCTTCCAGGCGATCGCGCAGGCTGAGCAGGACCGCCACGCTCGCGGCCGGGACGAGCACGATCAGCGCCGGCGACGGCAGCGGGTGCGGGCCGGCGCGCGCCAGCGCCGCGCCGGCGGCCGCCGCGACGACCAGGCCGGCGCCGATCGCGCCACCGCGAATGCCCAGGGACGTGGCGCCGGCAAGGAGCGCGCCCGGAACGCACAGCCACACCGCCTGGCCGCCGCCGGCGATCGCGACGATCGCCGCAGTCGCCGCGGCGATCGCGAGCACCCGCAACGGGGCCCGGCGAGCGGCGCGACTCGGCAGGGGTCGACGCTCGTGCCTGGATGCCACGGCGCGAAAGTGTCGCTGGCGGGTCGGACGGTGGCGCAGCCGTGTGAAGAACGCCCAAAGGCGCCGCCCGTCCGTCGAGCGGGCGGGAGATAAGCATCCGCCGCACGCTTATGTCCCGGGCGCGGGGCCCAACATCGGCGGTTGCGGGCGTTGTACATGGGCGCCGGGGCGCTGGCGATCAAGGCCGGGCAAGGCCGCCGGCGATCGCTACCGCCCCGGGATCGCCCCGAACTCCTCGGTCGACCCGAACCCCAGCTCGGCGCCGGCCTCCGCCGTCCCGCTCGCGCGCGCCTCGGCGGCCACCGCGGCCGCCACCGCCGGCGCGACGTCGCGGTTGAAAACCGACGGGATGATGTAGTCCTCGCGCAGTTCGTCGTCGGACACGATGTCGGCGATCGCTCGCGCTGCCGCGGTCTTCATCGATTCGGTGATCCGCGTCGCCCGGACGTCGAGCGCGCCGCGGAAGACGCCCGGGAAGCAAAGCACGTTGTTGATCTGGTTGGGGTAGTCCGAGCGGCCGGTGGCGAGGATCTGGACGTACCGCAACGCCTCCTCGGGCGCCACCTCGGGGTCGGGGTTGGCGAGCGCGAACACGATCGGGTCCGGGTTCATCCGCGCGAGCGCAGAGGCGGGCATCACGCGCGCGCCCGACAGGCCGATCAACAGGTCGGCGCCCTCGATCACGTCGACCACGCTCCCCGACCGCTGCTCCAGATTCGTCACCGAGGCGAGCGCGCGCTTGACCGCGGGCATCGAGCCGTCGAGGTAATCGGAGCGTTCCATCGAGAGTGCGCCGCGCGAGTCCACGCCGATGATGTCCCGCGCGCCCGCTTCAAGCAGGATCATCGTCACCGCCACGCCCGCGGCGCCCAGGCCCACGATCACAATTCGCAGGTCCTCAATAAACCGCCCGGTCAGGCGCAGCGCGTTCAACAATGCGGCGAGCACGACCACCGCGGTTCCGTGCTGATCGTCATGGAACACCGGGATGTCGAGCGCCTCGATCAGCCGCTCCTCGATCTCGAAGCACCTCGGCGCCGAGATGTCCTCCAGATTGACACCGCCGAACCCGGGGGCGATGGCCCGCACCACGGCCACGATCTCATCGACATCGTGCGTGTCGAGAACCACGGGGAAGGCGTCGACGCCGGCGAACTCCTTGAACAGCATTGCCTTGCCCTCCATCACCGGCATCGCCGCGCGCGGCCCGATGTCGCCGAGGCCGAGCACCGCGGTACCGTCCGACACGACGGCGACTGTGTTGCGCTTGATCGTGTACTGGAAGGCCTTGTCGGGGTCCTCGAAGATCGCCCGGCACACCCGCGCCACCCCGGGCGTGTACGCCATCGACAGGTCGTCGCGCGTCTTCAGCGGGCTCTTGTTCCGGATCTCGATTTTGCCTCCGACATGGAGCAGGAACGTCCGGTCGGTGGTGTCGAGCACCCGCGCCCCAGAAACCGCGTCGACGGCGGCGGTCAGCCGCGGCCAGTCGGACGCATCGCCGGTCTCGACCGTGATGTCGCGGATCGTGTGCTCCCGCTCGACCTGCACCAGATCGACCGCGCCGATTGTCCCGCCGGCCTCGCCGATCGCGCTTGCAACACGGCCCAGCATCCCCGGACGGTGCTCGATCTCGACCCGCAGAGTCAGGCTGTATTGGGCGCTCGGTGTTGCGGCCACGGCGCGAGATAGCCTGACATAAGTGGCATCGAAGCTGAGCCCAGACGAGCTTTTCCTGATCGACGGCAACAGCCTGGCGTACCGGGCGTTCTTCGCGCTGCCCGAGTCGATCGCGACCTCCACCGGGATGCCGACGAACGCGATCTTCGGCTTCGCGTCGATGCTCGTGAAGATCCTCACCGACTACGGCCCTAAGGCAACCGTGGTCGTGTGGGACGCGGGCGACACCGGTCGCAAAGAGGTGTACGCCGAATACAAGGCCCAGCGGCGGTCCCGCCCGGACCTGCTCAAGGAGCAGTGGCCGTACCTCGAACCGCTCGTCGACGCGTTCGGGTACCGCAACCTCAGAGTCGACGGCTACGAGGCCGACGACGTGATCGCGTCGATCGTCGAAAAGGCGCGAACCGCGGATCCGCCGATCCCGACCATGGTCGTGACCGGCGACCGGGACGCCTACCAGCTGGTCGACGACGGCGTGGTCAAGATCATGACGACCTCCCGAGGGATTACGGACACGCGCGTGTACGACCGCCAGGGCGTGATCGACCGGTACGGGATTCCGCCGGAGCTGATCCCCGACTTCATCGGTCTCAAGGGCGACACCAGCGACAACATCCCCGGCGTCCCGGGAATCGGCGACAAGACCGCGGCGGAGCTGCTCCAGCGATTCGGAACGCTTGAACAGGTCCTCGATCACATCGACGACATCTCCGGCGCCAAGCGCAAGCAGAACCTGACCGAGCACGCGGATGACGCGCGCCTGTCCAAGCAGCTCGCCACCGCCAAGCGCGACATCGACGTCGCACTCGATCTCCAGGCGTTCGCAGCTATCGCGCCCGACCGGTCACAGCTGCGCGACACGTTCCGCAAGTTCGAGCTGCGCGAGCCGCTGCGCCGGCTCGAGGAGGCGCTCGGCTCCGCCGACGCCGCGGCGCCCGCGCCCGAGGCCGAGCAGGCTCTCACGGCGCGCCTGCGGAACGCGAACACCGACGCCTTGAAACGCCTCCCCGACAAGCCCGTCGCTTTGGCGGTGAGAGCGCCGCAGGCCCCGGAGGGCGTCCTGTTCGCCCCCGACCCCGAGTGGCGCTTCGGCGTCTACGCCGACGGTTCGCCCGAGGTGCTCGCGGGCGACGCGGCAAGCCCGGAACAGGTCGTCGAGGCGCTGGCGCGCCGTCCGGTCACCGCCCACGACGCGAAATCGCTCGGCCAGGTACCGGCGGTTCTCGCACACGACACCGAGGTCGCCGCCTACCTGCTCGAGCCCGCCCGCCGCGCCTACCCATTCCGCGAGCTCACCGAAGAGCGCGGCCTCGGCACCGACCTCGATGACGAGGCGGCCGCCGACGCCCTGCTGCTGCACGCCCTCGCCTCCTGGCAAAGAGATGAGATCCGCGGCCGCGGACTGACCGATCTGTTCGAGAACGTCGAGCTCCCGCTCGTGCGCGTCCTGCGCGAGATGGAGCTGATCGGCTCGAAGCTCGACACCGAGCGGCTCCACGAGATCTCAGACCGGGTCAAGGCCGAGGCCGACGCGCTCGAGCGGGAGATCTTCGACCTGTGTGGCGAGGAGTTCACGCTCGGCTCGCCGAAGCAGCTCGAGGAGGTCCTGTTCGGCAAGCTCGGCCTGTCTCGTAAGCGCCGGGGCAAGACCGGCTACTCGACCGACGCGCGCGTGCTCCAGGCGATCCGCGACGAGCACGAGGTGATTCCGAAGATCGAACGCTGGCGCGAGCTGACCAAACTTGCCCAGACCTATCTCGACGCGCTGCCGCTGCTGATCGCCGCCGACGGCCGCATCCACACCACGTTCAACCAGACGGCCGCCACCACCGGGCGCCTGTCGTCCAACAACCCGAACCTCCAGAACATCCCGATCCGGACCCCGCTCGGGCGCGAGATCCGAGCCTGCTTCGTGGCGGAGCCCGGCCACCTGCTCGTCTCCGCCGACTACTCGCAGGTGGAACTACGCCTGTTGGCGCATATCGCCGGCGAGGACGCGCTAAAGGAAATTTTCCGAAAGGGCGAAGATGTCCACACCGCGACGGCCTGTCGTGTGTTTGGGGTTACACCGGAGCAGATCGATCCGGGAATGAGGTCCAAGGCGAAGATGATCAATTACGGCATCGTCTACGGACTGTCCGCGTGGGGGATGGCGGACCGTCTCGACATCCCGCAGGAGGAGGCGGACGAGTTCATCCAGCGCTACCTGGCGGGGTTCCCCGCCGTGGCGCGCTGGATCGAGGAGACGATCACCCAGGGGACCGAGCACGGCTACGTCTCGACCCTGTTCGGCCGGCGCCGGCAGGTCCCCGAGCTCCGGGCCCGTCGCTGGGACCTGCGCAAGCAGGGCGAGCGGTTCGCGGTCAACATGGTCATCCAGGGCACCGCGGCCGACATCATGAAGGTCGCGATGGTCCGCTGCGACCACGCGGTCAAGGACGCGGGACTGCGGTCGCGGATGATCCTCCAGATCCACGACGAGCTGCTGTTCGAGGGCCCCATCGAGGAGGCCGAGGAGGTCAAGCGGATCGCGATCGAGCAGATGGGGAACGCGTTCGAGATGGACCCGCCGCTGGCTGTAGACGCCGGCATCGGACCCGACTGGCTCGCGGCCAAATGACCCCACGCTCACTCGCCGTGGCGGTCGCCGCCGTGGTCGTCGCGTCGCTCGGGGCCGTCGCCCCGGCGGCGCAAGCGAAGTTCATCGGTGTCACGCCGGACGTTCCGAGCGGAGCGCAGGGTCAAATCGCGACGATCCACCAGGCACCCGACCTTCCGTACAACGGCGGCCGCGTGATCAACTCCAACCGCACCCATCCGATTTTCTGGGAGCCGGCCGGCTCGGGGTTGACCTTCGATCCAGGCTACGAGTCTCTGATCGAGACGTTCCTGACCGACGTTGCCGCCGACAGCCACAAGACCACGAACGTCTACAGCCTGAGCGGGCAGTACACCGATTCGAGCGGGCCGGCCGCGTACGACTCGACCTACGGCGGACCCGTGATCGACGACGATCCGCTCCCACCCAACGGCTGCACGGAGCCGGCGACCGGACCCGGTTGGACCGTGTGCCTGACCGACGCGCAGCTCGAGACCGCGCTCGAGCACGTGATCGCGGTCGACCACCTTCCGACGACGAACCGCGACGTGTTCTTCATCATCACCCCGAACGGCTTTGGCAGCTGCACCGATTCGAGCGGGTCGAGCTGCGCGCTCGGGGGCAGCGAGAACGGCTACTGCGGCTATCACTCCGAGACCCCAAACGGGATCGTGTACGCCGTGATCCCGTACAACGCCGTGGCCGGGCACTGCCAGTCGAACAATCCCCGCCCGAACTCGAGCACGGCCGACCCGACGATCTCGACGGTCAGCCACGAACACAACGAGATGGACACCGACCCGGACGGCAACGCGTGGATCGACGCCCGCGGCGAAGAGGAGGCCGATCTGTGCCTGACGAGCTTCGGCCCGAGCCTCAGCGGTCCGGGGACGACGGCCTGGAACGAGTCGATCCACGGCGGTCATTTCTTCCTCCAGGAGGAATGGAGCAACGCCGACGGGGCCTGTGAGCCCCGAGCCAAGCCCGACTCGGTGTCGTTCGTGGTCAAGCGGCAGCCCGGGCGCGCCCGCTCGATGTCATTCACGGGCCGAGGATCCGCGCCCCAGGGGCGCATGGTCTCGTTCCAGTGGTTCTTCGGCGACGGGCGCACGGCGTCCGGCCGGCGCGTATCCCACACGTTCAAGCTCGCGGGCGCCTACCGGGTGATGCTCCGAGCCACCGACAGCTGGGACAACTGGGCTTACGCCGGGCGCAACGTCCGGATCAAGGGACAGCCGGCGGACTGATCAGCCCGGGACTGGGACCGCGACCGGGGCCGGCCGCTGGCCGGCCGCCACGAACCGCGGGTGCGCGATCTCGAGGTAGTGGCCGAACGCCCAGTCGAGGAACCGCTTGCTCTCCATCGCGTGCAGCGCCCCCGCGAGCAGCGGCGGCGCCACGCGCGGGACCAGCCGCTGGCAGCGCAGCATCCACTCGAACGCGCGCGCGTGCGAGGCGCTGAAGCGGGAGTAGCTCGAGAGCGCCTCTGGGACCGAGCGACGCCCGCCGATGACGTCCGAAAGCTCGCGGCCGACCGCCAGACCGAAATACAGAGCGGTGCGGATTCCCTCGGCGGTCAGCGGCAGGCAGTGGCCCGCGGAGTCGCCGGCGAAGAACAGGCCGTCCTCGGTCGCGTTGCGCAGCGCGTGCGGGATCCAGTTGCCCTGGTAGCGCACGTTCTCGGCGTCGAGATCGGTGGCGAGCCGGTTGGTCGACTCGCGCACGTGGTAGCGGGGATCGAACGACCCGACCCCGATCCGGAGCTCATCCGCAGCCGGAAAGCTCCAGCCATAGCCGGCGGGCACGTACGAGCGATCGATCCAGATCTCCATGTCGCTCCCCGAACCATGCGGATGAACCTCGAGGCCCCGGGAGAGCAGGGCATCGGGGGGCTGGACGTTCGACCCGGCGCCGAGCACCCGCCGCCACCCGAGCGCGTCGACGATCACCCCGGCGCGGATGTCGCCGCGGTCGGTGTGGACGATCCTTCCGGTGCGACCGTCGACCTTCGCGGTCTCGAATGTGAACGCTCCCTGGTCCGCCAGTGCCTCGCACAGCGTGCGGTAGTCGAACGTCGAGAACGTCCACGGAAGCCGGTACCGAACGGTCGTGTACGGGGTGTGGATCACGAGCTCGCCGAACGTCTGCTGCAACGAGCGCTGCAGGTCGAGCGCCTCGAGCCATCCGGTCGGGATGCCGCATGCGGACGTCTGCCGCTCGCCGATTTCGTACCGGTCGATCAGGAGCACGTCGGCGCCGCTTCCGGCCAGCTCGCGCCCCACCGCGAGGCCCGCGAAGCTCCCGCCGCAGATCAGCACGTCGCAATCGCGTTCTAGGGGGGTCCGCTCTGCGCCCCGCTTGGTCGCTCTCCGTGGCACTGCGAGCGGATGATAGGGGCGCGTCTGGGAGCGCTCCTGCGGCGATGTGCGGCTATCCTCCGAGACACGCATGTCTATAACCACAACCCTTAATCCCGCCGCAGATCAGTCGAATGCCAAGGTCGTCGAAGGTTCCGACGGCCTGCTGCTCGAGATCGACGGCCGGATCGTTCCCAACTACGACGCCACCGTTCATCCCTTTCAGGAGGGCGATGTCGTCTCCGGCCACGTCGTCCGCATCGACAACGACGAGGTGCTCGTCGACATCGGCTACAAGTCCGAAGGCGTCATACCGTCGACCGAGCTCTCGATCCGCAAATCGGTCGATCCGAGCGATGAGGTGTCCCTCGGTGAAGAGGTCGACGCCCTCGTTCTGACCAAGGAGGACCAGGACGGCCGCCTGATCCTTTCCAAGAAGCGCGCCCGGTTCGAGAAGGCCTGGCGCCGGATCGAGGCTGCCGCCGAGTCCGGCGAGCCCGTCGAGGGCGCCGTGATCGAGGTCGTCAAGGGCGGTTTGATCATCGACCTTGGGGTGCGCGGCTTCCTGCCCGCCTCGCTCGTCGACATCCGCCGCGTCCCGAACCTCGACGAGTACATGGGCGAGATGATCGAGTGCAAGGTGATCGAGCTCAACCGCTCGCGCAACAACGTCGTGCTGTCCCGCCGCGCGGTGCTCGAGGAGCAGCGCAAGGAAGACCGCGAGCGCATCCTCGACCGGCTGCAGCCCGGCCAGGTCGTCGAGGGCACGATCTCGAACATTGTCGATTTCGGTGCCTTTGTCGACCTCGATGGGATCGACGGCCTGATCCACATCTCCGAACTCTCGTGGTCGCACGTCAACCACCCCTCCGAGATCCTCGCGATCGGCGACAAGGTCACGGTCAAGGTGCTCGACATCGATCGCCAGCGCCAGCGGATCTCACTCGGCCTCAAGCAGACGCAAGAGGATCCGTGGCAGCGGGTCGTTGACACCTATAACGTCGGCGATGAGCTCGAGGGCACGGTCACCAAGGTCGTCACGTTCGGCGCGTTCGTCGAGATCCTCGACGGCGTCGAGGGCCTCGTCCATATCTCCGAGCTGGCTCAGCACCACGTCGAGAACCCGCGGGAGATCATCCAGCCGGGCGATCCGGTGCGGGTCAAGATTCTCGAGATCGACTCTGAGCGCCGCCGTCTGTCGCTCTCGATCAAGCGGGTCGAGGGCCAGGTGCTGCCGGTGAGGCCGATCACCGCCCCGACCGACGGGGACGCCGGCGATCTCGACAACATGCCCGAGCTGGGTCTGTCCGAGGACGTGTTTGCCGGCGAGGACCAGGCGCTGCCGGATGACGTCGACGGGCTGGCTTCCGAGCCCGAGCCCGAGCCTGAGCTCGAGACCGAGTACGAGGTCGGCGCCGCCGACGAGCACTCCGAAGCTGGACCGGACGCCTGATCGTCCGGTCCCGTTCATCGGGCTGACGGGCGGGATCGGCGCCGGTAAGTCGACCGCGCTCGAGGCTCTGGAGCGGGCGGGCGCGGCGGTGCTGTCGACCGATCGAGTCGTGCACGAGCTGTATTCGTCGACCGAGGTGATCGACGCGGTTCGCGAACGGTTCGGCGACGCCGTCGCTCCCGGCGGGGTCGTCGACCGGGGTGCCCTGGCCAAGCGCGCATTTGCCACGCCCGAGGACCGCGCCTGGCTCGAGGGTCTGCTGTGGCCGCTCGTGGGCGAGCGGATGGTCGCCTGGCGCTCCGCGGTCTCGGAGGCCGCCGAGCCGCCACACGCCGCCGTCGTCGAGGTGCCGCTGCTGTTCGAATCGGGGATGGAGGGGGCGTTCGATGCGACGATCGCGGTCGTCGCCGGCGAGGACGTGCGCGCCGCGCGGGCCGGTGCTCGCGGGCATGAGGCGCTCGCCGAGCGGTCCGCACGCCAGCTGTCGCAACAGGAAAAAGCGCACCGTGCGACGTACGTGGTCGTTAACGACGGTACGGTCCAGGATTTGGAGTCGAAGTTGTCGGCGTTGCTTGAGATGCTGCACACGTGAGTCCGTCCGCGGTGACAACCCCGCCGCGCCAGCGCGCGCGGAGCACTGCTGCGCAGCGCCGGCGGGCGGCCGCTCGGCGCCGCAACCGCCTGATCGCCGCCGTGCTCGTCGGGGCCGTCGTGGTCGGGGTCGTGCTGTTGATGCCGCTCGTGCAGAAGACCGTCAACGAATTCAGCCTGCCGCTCACGAACGCCGATGTGATTCGCCAGCAGGCGGCCGAGAAGCACCTCGACCCGGCGCTGATCGCCGCGGTGATCTACGCCGAGACGAAGTTCGACCCGCGAAACTCGGCGGCCGGCGCCGAGGGCCTGATGCAGATCATGCCCGACACCGCTTTGTACCTGGCCCACCGGTCCGGCGCCACCACGTTCACGACCTCCGACCTGGCGACGCCGCAGGTCAACATCGCGTACGGCAGCTACTACCTGCGGTACCTGCTCGACGAATACCACGGCAACGTCACCGACGCGCTCGCGGCCTACAACGGTGGCGAATCGAACGTGGACCAGTGGATCGCCGCCGCGCGCGCTGAAGGCCACGGGCTGACCGTCGACGAGATCCCGTTTCCGGAGACCCGGGCTTATGTCGCCAAGGTCCTGTCGGCCGAGGGCAAGTACCGCCAGAAGTACGCCGCCCAGCTGTACGGGTAGCGGTCCGCGGTCCGCCAATGCGGACCGTTCCTGACCATGCCCGTCGCTACGCTAATCGAGTGCCGAAGTTCGAGCTAGACGCCGCCTACAGCCCGACTGCCGATCAGCCCGCCGCGATCGAGTCGCTGGCGGCTGGGATCAACGCCGGCGAGCGCTCGTTGACGCTGCTCGGGGCGACCGGGACCGGCAAGACGATGACGATGGCGGCGACGATCGAGGCGGTGCAGAAACCGGCGCTCGTGATCGCGCACAACAAGACGCTCGCGGCCCAGCTCTGCAACGAGTTCCGCACGTACTTCCCGCGTAACGCCGTCGAGTACTTCGTCTCCTACTACGACTACTACCAGCCCGAGGCGTACGTCCCGAGCAAGGACCTGTACATCGAGAAGGACTCGGCGATCAACCAGGAGATCGATCGCCTGCGCCACTCCGCCACTGCGGCGCTGTTCGCGCGGCGCGACGTGGTGATCGTCGCGAGCGTGTCCTGCATTTATGGCCTGGGGTCGCCGGAGGTTTACGACGAGAACCTCCAGACGCTGGCCAAGGGCGAGATGATCGACCGCGACGGGTTGCTCCGGAAGCTGGTCTCGATCCAGTACACGCGCAACGACACGGCGCTGGCGCGGGGCACGTTCCGGGTCCGGGGCGAGACGCTCGAGATCTTCCCGGCGTACGCCGAGACCGCGTTCCGGATCGTGATGTTCGGCGACGAGGTCGAGCACCTCCAGCACTTCGACCCGCTGACCGGGGAGATCATCGAGGACGACCTCGAGCACGTCGGCATCTGGCCGGCCTCGCACTACAACGTGCGCGAGGGCATGATCGAGGATGCGGTCGCCGAGATCGGGCGTGAGCTCAATGAGCGGTGCGCCGAGCTCGAGGCCGAGGGCAAGCTGCTCGAGTCCCATCGCCTGCGCCAGCGGACCCAGTACGACATGGAGATGCTCCGCGAGCTCGGGTTCTGCTCGGGGATCGAGAACTACTCGCGGATCCTCGATGGACGTAAGCCGGGGGAGAGGCCGTACTGCCTGCTCGACTACTTCCCGGGCGATTTCGTTTGCTTCATCGACGAGTCCCACCAGACCGTGCCCCAGATCGGCGGCATGTCCGAGGGCGACCGCTCGCGCAAGCAGACGCTTGTCGATTACGGGTTCCGGCTGCCGAGCGCGATCGACAACCGGCCGCAGACGTTCCAGGAGTTCCTGTCGGTCACGCCGCAGATGGTGTTCGTGTCCGCCACCCCCGGCGAGTACGAGCGAAAGACGTCGGCGCGGATCGTCGAGCAGATCGTGCGCCCGACCGGCATCGTCGACCCCGAGGTCGAGGTCCGCGAGACCCGCAACCAGATCGACGACCTGATGAACGAGATCCGGGTTCGGGTCGATCGGGAGGAGCGGACCCTCGTCACGACGCTCACGAAGAAGATGGCCGAGGACCTCACGGATTACCTGCTCGAGATGGGATTCCGGGTCCGGTACCTGCACTCGGAGATCGACACGCTCGAGCGGATCCAGATCATCCGCGAGCTGCGGCTGGGCGAGTTCGACATCCTCGTCGGGGTCAACCTGCTCCGCGAGGGCCTCGACCTCCCCGAGGTGTCGCTGGTCGGGATCCTCGACGCCGACAAGGAAGGGTTCCTGCGCGGTGAGACGTCGCTGATCCAGACGATCGGGCGCGCCGCCCGCAACATCGAGGGCAAGGTCCTGATGTACGCCGACAAGGAGACCGCCGCGATGCGGGCGGCGATCGACGAGACCGACCGCCGGCGGGCGATCCAGGTCAAGTACAACGAGGACCACGGGATCACCCCCGAGACGATCGTCAAGGGGATCTCGGACATCGCCGAGTTCCTGATGTCCGAGTCGAAGGTCCCGCGGTCGCGCCGGCGCCGCCAACGGGCCGCCGATGCGATGCCGCCGGCCGAGCTCGAGAAGACGATCGTCGAGCTCGAGGAGGAGATGCTCGCGGCCGCCGAGGAGCTGCGCTTCGAGTACGCCGCGAAGCTCCGCGACGAGATCCGTGACCTCAAGCGCCAGCTCGATCAGGCGATCGCGGAAGGTCACGCGCCAATCGGCTGAGGCCGCCTCCGCGTTCGCTAGGCTGCGGACGCTTTCTCCCCATCCCGAGACGGAGGTAGTTCCGTGGCGCTGGACCGACAGAGCATCGAGAAGAAGGACTTCCCCATCGGGCGGCGGGGGTACGACCCTGAGGCGGTTGACGCCCATCTGCACACGCTCGCCGACGAGATCGACGAGCTGAAGCGCTCCGCCCGCCGCCGCAGCGAATCGCTGGCCGCCGCGGCGAGCGAGCAGGTGCGGTCGATCGTCGAGGCGGCAGAGACGAGCGCTGCCGACATCCAGCGTCAGGCCGAGGAAGAGGCGCGCGAGATTCGCGCCGAGGCCGGCAGCGAGGCTGACGCGACGCGCGAGCACGCGACCTCTGAGGCCCGCGAGTACGTCGGCCGGGTGTCGGAGTCGACATCCGGGATGCTCGAGCGGATTGACGCGATGGAGAGCGAGCTGGGTGCGCTCATCGAATCGCTCCGGACCGGTTCGAACCGCCTGAACGCCGACCTGCAGCTGCTCGAGGGCAATCTGACCTCGGTCAAGAACGCGGTTGTGCCGCGACCCGCGTTCGAGCCGGAGCAGCCGGTCGCGAGGCGTCCGGAGCCCGCCCCGGAACCCGCCTCCGAACCGTTCGAGGCAGCGGCTGAGGTCACCGGCGCCGCCGCCGCCGGCGAGGTCCTCAGCGACGCCCCCGCGGAGGCCATTTCCGCGGCAAGGACCAACGGCGGCGACGACGACGGCGCCCGCCTGATTGCGCTGAACATGGCGCTGAACGGGACCCCGCGCGAGGAGACCGACAAGTACCTGGCCGAGAACTTCAAGCTCACCGACCGGCGGGGGCTGCTCGACGAGGTCTATTCGTCGGTAGACGGCTGAATCAGCCCGCCTGAGCACGGTCCGGCGTACGGTTCCGGACCCCACAGGCCCGGTTTTCCGCAAACAGCGAGCCTCCGCCGAGGGGAACGTCTGTTCGGTCGATTAGACTCGGTTATGTGGACAAACTCGTCGTCTCGGGCGCCCGGGAGCATAACCTCAAAGACGTAACGGTCGAGATCCCGCGGGACGCGATGACCGTGATCACCGGGCTGTCGGGCTCGGGGAAATCGTCGCTCGCGTTCGACACGATCTACGCCGAGGGGCAGCGCCGGTACGTCGAGTCGCTGTCGGCGTACGCGCGTCAGTTCCTCGGGCAGATGGACAAGCCCGATGTCGACTCGATCGAGGGGCTGTCGCCGGCGATCTCGATCGACCAGAAGACGACGTCGCGCAATCCGAGGTCGACCGTGGGCACGGTCACCGAGATCTACGACTACCTGCGTCTGCTGTGGGCGCGGATCGGCCATCCCCACTGCCACATCTGCGGCCGGCCGATCAGCGGACAATCGGCCGAGCAGATCATCGACCAGGTGATGGAGCTGCCCGAGGGCACGCGGTTCATGGTGCTCGCGCCGATCGTGCGCGGCCGCAAGGGCGAATACGGCAAGCAGCTCGAGGAGCTCAGGGGCGAGGGCTTCACACGCGCCAAGATCGACGGCGAGCTGCGGCGCCTCGACGAGGAGATCGCGCTCGACAAGAAGTACAAGCACGACATCGCGATCGTCGTCGACCGGCTCGTGATGAAGGTCGAGCTGCGCAAACGGTTGGCCGACTCGGTCGAGACCGCGGTCTCGCTGGCGGACGGGCTGGTCGAGATCGAGCTGGTTGACACCGGCGAGCTCCAGACCTATTCCGAGAAGTTCGCGTGTCCGGTCCACGGTCCAAGCCTGGTCGAGCTCGAGCCCCGGATCTTCAGCTTCAACTCGCCGCATGGCGCGTGCCTGCGATGCACCGGGCTCGGCTCGCAGATGGAGATCGACCCCGAGCTGGTGGTGCCCGATCCGACGCTGTCGATCGGCGAGGGCGCGATCGCGCCGTGGGCGGCGAGCGCATCCGACTACTACGACCAGCTGATCCAGGCGATCGCCGAGCGGTACGGCGTCGATCTCGACACCCCGTGGCAGGACCTGCCGCCCGAGTCGCAGGACTTCTTCCTGTACGGGACCAACGGCGACCGCGTGCAGGTCACCTACCGGAACCGGTTCGGGCGCAGGCGCTCGTACGGTGCGACGTTCGACGGCATCCTGCCGAACCTCGAGCGGCGCTATCGCGAGACCGATTCTGAGCTTGCGCGGGAGAAGATCGAGGAGTACATGACGCTGCGCCCCTGCCCGGACTGTAAGGGCGCCCGCCTCCGTCCCGAATCGCGGGCGGTTCTGATCGACGGCACCGCGATCCACGAGTTCACGGCTCTGTCGGCGAGGCGCGCGCTCGAGTGGGTCGATCAGCTCCAGCTTTCAGAGCACGACCAGAGGATCTCGCGGCTTGTCCTGCGCGAGATCTCCGAACGCCTGCGGTTCCTCGACAACGTCGGCGTCGGATACCTGTCGATGAACCGCGCGGCATCGACGCTGTCGGGCGGCGAGGCGCAGCGGATCCGGCTCGCAACGCAGATCGGCTCCTCGCTGGTCGGCGTGCTCTACATCCTCGACGAGCCGTCGATCGGGCTGCACCAGCGCGACAACAACAAGTTGATCGCGACGCTCGAGCGGCTGCGGGACCTCGGGAATACGGTGATCGTCGTCGAGCACGACGAGGGCACGATGCGGGCCGCCGACCATCTCGTCGACATGGGGCCGGGCGCCGGCGAGCACGGCGGGCACGTGGTCGCCGAGGGCACCGCGGACGACGTCGCCAAGGTCAAGGAGTCGCTCACCGGCCAGTTCCTGGCGGGAACACGCACGATTGAGACGCCCCGCCGGCGCCGCAAGCCGTCGGGGAGAGTCGAGATCGTGGGCGCCTCCGAGCACAACCTTCAGGACATCGATGTGAGCATCCCGCTGGGGGTGTTGTGTTGTGTGACCGGCGTTTCCGGGTCGGGCAAGTCCACGCTCGTCAACGACGTGCTGTACAAGTCGGTCGCGAACCGCCTCCACCGGACCCGGCAGCGCGCCGGCGCCCACAAGCGGATCACGGGGCTCGAGCAGCTGGACAAGATCATCTCGGTCGACCAGTCGCCGATTGGGCGGACGCCGCGGTCAAACCCCGCCACGTACATCGGTCTGTTCGACCAGATCCGGGAGCTGTTCTCGAAGACCCAGGAGGCCCGCGCGCGCGGATACAAGCCGGGCCGGTTCTCGTTCAACGTCAAGGGCGGGCGGTGCGAGGTGTGCCGAGGCGACGGGCAGATCAAGATCGAGATGCACTTCCTCCCGGACGTGTACGTGCCGTGCGAGCAGTGCCACGGCAAGCGCTACAACCGCGAGACGCTCGACGTCCGGTTCAAGGGCAAGACGATCGCCGACGTGCTCGAGATGCCGATCGAGGAGGCGCTCGAGTTCTTCGCCCACATCCCGAAGATCCGCCGGCGCGTGGAGGCGCTCAACGACGTCGGGCTCGGGTACATGCGGCTCGGCCAGCCGGCGACGACGTTGTCGGGTGGCGAGGCCCAGCGGGTCAAACTCGCCGCCGAGCTGTCGAAAGTCGCCACCGGACAGACCCTCTACATCCTCGACGAGCCCACCACCGGCCTTCACTTCGCGGACATCCAGCGCCTGCTCGAGGTGCTCGAGCGGCTCGTCGACGCCGGCAACACGGTCGTGGTGATCGAGCACAACCTCGACGTGATCAAAGTGTCTGATCAGATCATCGACCTCGGACCGGAAGGGGGAGAGGAGGGCGGACGCGTGATCGCCACCGGGACGCCGGAGAAGGTGGCGACGGTGGCGGAGTCGTACACCGGCGCGTTCCTCGCCGAGGTGTTGCCCGTCCGCGCATCGAGGGGTGCCAACGGCGCCGGCAAGGCGAAGGCGCCCGCGGCCAAGAAGCCGCCCGCCACGGCAAACGGGACGGCGAAGAAGGCGCCGGCGTCGGCCAACGGAACCGCCGGGAAGAAACCGCCCGCGCGCCGTCGGGCGGGGGCGACCACGGGCTGATCGGCGCCCGCGTGAGCGACCCTGCGCCACCCGGCGCCGACGCGGCCGCTCTCAAGCTATGGCTCCAGAAGTGGCGGTGGTACGAGCGCAACTCGCTCCCCTGGAACCGCGCCCGGATTCACTGGGAGTTCATGCGGCGCGGGGCGTTCGTCCGTTGGCCCGTGCACGGCAACGTGCTCGAAGCGCTGCTCGACGGCCGGCTCGAGATCGGCGCGCACACGCTGTTCGAGCCCGGCGTGTGGATCACCGCGCCCGAGTCGGCGCGGATCCGGATCGGATCGGGAACTTTCCTGAACCTCGGCGTGATGGTGGCGTCACTTGAGCTCGTCGAGATCGGCGACCACTGCATGTTCGCCAACCACTGCTACGTCACTGACGCGTCGCACCGGTTCGACGATCCGGTCACCCCCGTGCCCTGGCAGGGCTTCACCACCAAAGGCCCGACGCGTATCGGCGACAACGTGTGGTGTGGCGTCGGCGTCGTGGTCACGAGTGGCGTAACCATCGGTGAACGCTGCGTGATCGGAGCAAACTCCGTCGTCACGACCGACATCCCTGCGTTCTCGGTGGCTGCTGGGGTGCCGGCGCGCGTGATCCGAACGATCACTTACGACTGATGCGAGCCCCGTGCCCCTCGGGCGCCGCTGAGACGGGTCCCTGGCGACGCGTGTCGCGCTTCACGCGAGTGCGCCCGACGGGCATCGGGGCCCGCATGTCGAGCCGTGAGCGAGAGCGGTCACGCCCGACGTTGGCCCGCGCGACCGCCGGCGCGAGTGTCCGACACCGCGGGCCACCCGCACCCCACGACTTGGTTTGAGCTGAGTCGCGCACCTTAGTCGCGATACGGCTGGAACATGCGCTTTCTGAGCGAGCGACCACGGTGGCGGGGGGCGTGGTCACTGTGCGGGTACGCTGTGCAGCCGGTCGCCGGCGACGCGGACTGAGGCGTTGGGTGCCCGGGTCTGCGGCCCTCGCGCCCAACCCCTATCGCCTGCGACCCGGCTCAAAAGCGCGCCGGGCCGCAGACGTGGGTCCCTAATGCCTCAGTTCGAAGGAATACCGCTTGCCGGAGGTGCGGGCTGAGTCCCGGTGTACGGGGTGATCGGCGAACCTGCAACCGGCGTGGTCGTGAGCGGCCCTCCCACTAGGGTGATTTGGCCGTTCTTGATCATGCCCATCTCCGCGCCGGAGAAGCCGCCGTGATCGGTGGTCGAATAGCGGTAGGGCACGAGACCGGGGCCGGTCCAGCTGGCGCCGTGTTCGTTGATCGCGTTGACCACGTCCTGACGGGTGAGGTGCGGGCCGGCGGCCTTGAGTGCCTGCACGAGCGTGTAGGCGTTCGCCATCCCGTACTCGACGTTGCCGTCGAACGGCGCGCTCGCGTCGTACTGGGTGTGGATCTTCTGGAACAGCTGGATCCACGGGTTCGTGGTGTCGGTCGGCGAGGGCAGGTAGCCGTCGGTGATCGCGCCTTCGATCAGCGCGGTGCCGGACGCCTTGCCCTTGGAGATCGTCTTGAGCAACCCACCGACCGTGGTCGGGTCGATGCCGACGTTCGAGACGACGAGCTGCGGCTTGTAGCCGAGCGTGAACGAGGTCAGCTGGCCGATCGCGGTGTAGATCGGCACCGTGAAGTCGACCAGGATCTGCGCGCCGGCGGACTTGATCGCGGTGATCTGGGGCGCGAGCGTGGTGACGCCCGGCTGGTAGGGCTCCTTGGCCACGATCGTGGAGGCCGGCACCTCATCCTTGATGCCGTCGAGCCCGCCGTTGCCGAAGTCGTCGTCCTGGTAGAGCACGCCGATCTTCTTGCCGGCGAAGTGCTGCTTGAGGTACTGGCCGAGGATCTTGCCCTCGATCGTGTAGTTCGGCTGCCAACCGAAGCTGTACGGCTGGGTCGTCCCGTCATCCCAGCAGGGGCAGCCGGAGGCGATGAACAGGTCCGGGATCTTGGAGGCGTTGAGGAACCCGACCACCTTGGTATGGGTCGGGGTGCCGAGGCCCTCGAAGATTCCGAACACGTTGCTCTGGAGGACCAGCTGGTGAACGACGTTGACCGTGTTGGTCGGGTTGTAGGCGTCGTCCTTGATGATCAGGTGAATCGATCGCCCGTACACGCCGCCGTGGGCGTTGACGTAGTCGAAGAACGCCTGCGACGCGGGGGCGATCTCGCTGTAGCCCGGCGCCGCCGGTCCCGTCAGCGGCTGGTGGGTGCCGAACGTGATGCTCGTGGCGGTGACGCCCGGCGCGGTGGCGCCGCCGTTACCGCTACTACTGCTGCTGCTCCCCCCGCTGCTAGCGGTCTTGCTGGTACTGCTCGACGACGAGCCGCAGCCGGCCGCCACCAGCGCGACCACGGCTATGACCCCGACGCACGCCAGCGATTTGGTGCGGCGAAAGCTCATACCTCTCCTCCTCCACATGGTGGAACCGGCTGGAACCGACACGCCCGCAGGCGCGCCGACTGTAATTTAATACAGTTTCCGTCAGGTGTTTCAAATATTAAAGTCCGGTGATGGGCGCTGCAACACCGACTAAGACAAATCAACCCGCGAACGAGCCGGCCGTAGACCGGCCGGTCAAGGGGGGCAAACGGGGGCGACCCGCCACCGCGTCGCCTGACGACGTGCTGGCGCTCGTGACCGAGCTCTACCTGGACGGACAGCGCGTCGACATCACGGTCGTGGCGTCGCGGTTGGGACTCGGCCGCGCCACGATCTATCGCTGGTTCGGGTCGCGCGAGGCGCTGCTGGGCGAGGTCATCGCGCGTCAGCTCGAGCTGCTGGTCGCACGCAAGCGCGCCGAGGTAAGACGTCGCGGGGCCGCCGGTGTGCTCGAGGTGCTCGACCGCGTCAACCGGACGCTCACCCGCTCGACCGCGGTGCGCCGGCTGCTCGAACAGGAGCGCGACAGCGCGATGCGGATGTTGACCTCGAGCGCCGGCGTCGTCGAGCCGCGAGCGGTCGCGTGCGTGCAGTCGCTGATCGAAGAGGAGATGGCCGCCGGCCGCTACGAGCCGGCCATCGACCCCGCGACGCTCGCATACGCGCTGATCCGCCTGCGCCACGCGTTCCTCTACCACGACACCGCCGTCGGGATTCGCGGCGATTACGAGCGGCTGCGCGAGGTCCAGGCCGCCATGCTCGGGATCGCGCCCGCGCCGCCGCGGCGCGTCAACGCACATCGTCGCGACCAGCCGTCGTCGCCAAAGGCGCGGCGGTCGAGCACCGCTTCCGGGTGACATTAAGGCCGCGACGCCTTCACTTCCTCATCCTTGGTGGACTCCGCGTCGGCCTCGCCGGCGGACGGCTCGGACTTCGCCCGCCCGCGGCCTAAAGACGACGCTATCGCCGGCCGCACCGTGTGGCCGAGCGCCCGTAGGCCGCCCTGAATCCCGCTCGGCCACAGCAGCATCGCGCCGATGAGGATCGCGCCGTAGATCGCGATCGGGAGGTTGTGGGAGACGTTCTGCGACAGCGAGAACGAGCTCGCGAGGTCGTTGGTCCAGTTCGGGAGGAACACCAGCAGCGCCGCGCCCCACACCGCGCCGACCAGCGACCCGAGGCCGCCGATCACGGCGCCGGCAAGCAGCGTGAGCGACAGTTGCAGCGGGAACGCGCCCGGCGAGGTCAGCTGGAGCACGGCCGCGAGCAGCCCGCCGCCGAGTCCCGCGCACGCCGCGCTGACCACGAACGCGAGCGTCTGCCGGCGCCCGACGCGCAGGCCGGCCAGCGCCGCCGCGATCTCGTCGTCGCGCACCGCACGCCAGGATCGTCCGATCGCGCTGTGCGTCAGGTTGTAGAGCACGAACACCACGAGCAGCGCGCCGGCGCAGGCGATCCATGCCTCCCAGCGCTCGAGCGGGAAGTTCGCGCCGAGCCAGGACGGGGGAATCGGCGGGTTCACCGACAGACCGTTCTCGCCGCCGAGGAACGTCGGGAACTTGTCCGCCAGCGCCGGCAGGCCGACCGCGAACGCGAGCGTCGCGCCAGCCAGATACGGCCCGCGGAGGCGGCTCGCGGCGGCGCCCACCGGGATCCCGACCAGCACGGTGGCGACCACGGCGCCGACAAGTGAGGGAAACACCGACCACGCGACAGGGGCCGCGTTGAGCTTGCAGAACGTGTACGCCCCGACCGCCATGAACGCACCCTGGCCGAGCGAGATCTGACCGCTCGAACCCGCGAGCACGGTCAGGCCGGCCAGCACGCAGAAGTAGTACCCGCCGTAGGCGAGCTGGAGGTTGCGGTACGAATCCAGGGAGTCGGTGACGAAGATCAGGACGACGCCCGCGATCACGACGATCGTGAGCGACCGCAACAGCGTGCTTCCTCGAAACACGGCAAGCGCGCGAGAGCTCACACCCGCCGTTCCTTTGTGGCGGAGAACAGCCCGGTCGGGCGGAACATCAGCACGACCACGAGGATCACGAGCGCCGCGAGTGGCACCAGCGAGGAACCCTCGTAACCCGACACGTACGAAAGCGCGAGGCCGAGCACGATCCCGCCGACGACGGCACCCGGAGGGCTGTCGAGCCCGCCGAGCACGGCCGCGACGAACCCGATGATCAGGATCGGGTCGAAGCTGTTCGGGCCGAGGAACACCGACGGGGCGACGAGCACGCCGGCAAGCGATCCGACCATCGCGGCGAGCGCCCAGCCGAGCGTCAGCATCCGGCCGACGCGCACTCCGAGCAGGCGCGCGACCTCGGGCGCGAACGCCGCACCGCGCATCCGCAGCCCCAACGACGTCGCGCGGAACAGGAACGCGAGCGCCACCGCGACCGCGATCACGACAAGCACGATGAACGTGTCATTCGGTGTGAACAGCAGGGTCGTGCCGCCGACCGTGTAACCGTGGAGCGAGAACGCGGCCGGGAACGAGCGGGGGGTGTTGCCCCAGATCATCCCGGCGATCGCGACGATCAGCGTGTACAGACCGAGCGTCAAGATCACCGGGTTCAGCGGCGGCGCGTTCTCGACCGGTCGGACGATGACGCGCTCGACCACGGCGCCCAGCACGAACCCGGCAGCGAGCGCGACCACGAACCCGAACACGTACGACCCGCCGGAGTTGATCACCGCCGAGGCGATGAACGTCGTGAACATCAGCATCGCGCCCTGGGCGAAGTTCACGACCCGGGTCGAGCGCCAGATCAGAACCAGCGCGAGCGCGACGGCCGCGTAGATCGCGCCGCTGGAGATGCCGCTGAGCGTGAGATCGATGAACTTGGTCATTGGATCAGAAGCCGAGGTAGGCGTGCAGGAGTTGGTCGTCGGCGATCAGCTTCTCCGGGTCCTGCTCGGCGACGACCCGGCCGAGGTTCAGCACGATCCCCCGGTTGGCGATCGACAGGGCGCTGCGCGCGTTCTGCTCGACGAGCAGAACGGCCAGTCCGAGCGTGTCGGCGAGCCTGCGGACCATCGCCATGATCTGCGCCACGAGCACCGGCGCGAGCCCTAGCGAGGGCTCATCGAGCAGCAGCGCCCGTGGCCGTCCCACCAGCGCGCGCCCGATCGTGAGCATCTGGCGCTCGCCGCCTGAGAGCCTCGAGGCCGGCTGGCTTTCGCGCTCCTCGAGCCGGGGGAACAGCTCATAGATCTCGCTCAGCGGTGCCGCCTCGCGACCCCGCCACAGCCCGCCGAGCCGCAGGTTCTCGGCGACGGTCAGCTCCGCGATCACGCCGCGGCCCTCAGGCACATGAGCCATGCCGCGCCGGACGATCTCCTCGACCGGGAGGCGGGTGATGTCCTCGCCGGCCAGCTTCACGCTGCCGGCGCTCGGGCGCACCAGCCCGGTGATCGTCCGCAGCAGCGAGGTCTTGCCGGCGCCGTTGGCTCCGAGAACCGCCGTGACCGAGCCCTCGGGCACCTCGAATGACACGCCGTCGACGGCGCGGACGGGGCCGTAGTCGGTCGTCAGCCCCTCAATCGTGAGCATCGTCGCTCCCTGGAGTTAAGAGCACGTCGGCATCCTCAGCCTCGCGCCCGAGATACGCCTCGAGCACCCGGGGGTCCCGCTGCACCGCCGACGGCTCGCCGTCGGCGATCACGCGGCCGAAGTCGAGCACGACGACGCGATCGCACACGGGCACGACGAAGTCCATGTGGTGGTCGACGAGCATGACCGCGACCGAGCTCGCGAGCGACTTGATCAGCTCCCCAAGGTCCGAGAGCTCGCGCGCGTCGAGACCTCCGGCGGGCTCGTCGAGGAGCAGCAGCTCGGGCTCGGACACGAGCGCCCTCGCCAGCGCGACCCGTTTCTGGACGGCATAGGGCAGCGTTCCCGGCAGGCGGTCGGCGAATTCGTCGCAGCCGACCCTGGCGAGGGCCGCGAGCGCGCGGTCGCGCTGGCGGCGCTCGTCCCGATCCGACCATGGCAGCCCCAGCATCTGTGTGACCACGTGCGTCTTGCGAAACCGCTGCGCGCCGACCATCACGTTCTCGAGCACGGTCAGGCCCGGGAACAGCCCGACCCCCTGGAGCGTCCGCGCGATCCCGATCGAGGCGAGACGATCTGGAGCGACGCGCACCATCGCCTGACCGCGCCAGCTGAGCGTCCCCTCGCTCGGGCGGACGAACCCGCAGATGACGTTGAACAGCGTTGTCTTGCCGGCGCCGTTGGGCCCGATCACCCCCAGCACCTCTCCCGGCGAGACGTCGACCGACACGCCGTCGAGCGCGGTGATCCCGCCGAACGAGACAACGATGTCGCGGACCGCCAGACCGGCGCCGGTGGGCAGCTCCCTCGACTCCACGCGCGCAAGCTACAACAGCGCAGGGCGCGTGCCAACAGTGAGACACACCGGCCTATGAGTTCTTAATAACGATCCCTTCCAGGATGTAGGCCACGTGCTCGGTTGAGTCGATCGCGGCCTCGAGCCGCTCGAACAGATCCTTCCATCGGATCACGACCATCGGGTCGATCGGCGCATCGAACAGCGACGCGACGGCTTCGCGGGTGATCCTGTCGCCTTCGTTCTCAAGCCGGTTCACCGCGACCGTGTGGCCGGACAGGTCCCTGAACCCCCGCAGCAGGGGGATCGCGTCGCCGACCTCCTGGCAGGCCTGGTTCAGCACCCGAGCGAGGCTGATCGCCTGGTCCATCGGCGCCTCGATCTGATACAGGACGAGAAGGTCCGCCACCTCCTCGGCGTAGTCAACGATGTCGTCAAGCGCCGACGCGAGCGCCAGGATGTCCTCGCGATCGATCGGAGTCACGAACGTGTGGTTGAGGCGATCGATGATCTCGCGCGTGATCCGGTCGCCTTCATGCTCGCAATCGAGGATCTGAGCGGCCAGATGCCGAGTGTCGGGGAAGTTGACCAGCATCCGCTCGAGCAGGTCCGTCGCCAGCACCGCGTTCTGCCCGGCCTCCTCAAACAACTCGAAGTAGGCCCGGTCGCGCGGAGCGAACAGGTCTCCGAGGCGCGGCATCCCGCCGGATGGTATTCGCGCGCCGCCTCGCGGCGCTGTGTCACCGGGTGCTACCGGGTCTCGCCGAGACCGGCCTCGAACGTATCGAGTTCGTCGTCATCGATCGAATACACGTGCTCGGGGCCGGGGAACGATCCCCCTCGCACGTCCGCCGCGTATGCGGCAACGCCGGCGATCATCTGCTCGCGCATCTCCCCGTATCGCTTGGCGAACCTCGGCGCATGGCCGTCGTAGATGCCGAGCAGGTCATGGAATACGAGCACCTGGCCGTCGGTCGCCGGACCGGCGCCGATGCCGATCACCGGGATATGCAGTCGGGGCATCAGCGCGGCGGTGACCGCTGCCGGAATCGCTTCGATGACGAGCGAGAAGCACCCGGCCTGCTCGAGCGCGAGCGCGTCGCGGGCGACGCCGAGCGCCCGCTCCGCCGTCCGTCCCTGAGCGCGGTAGCCGCCGAGCGCGGTCGCGGTCTGAGGCGTCAGCCCGACGTGGCCCATCACCGGGATCCCGGCGTCGACGATCGCGCGGGCGCGCTGAACGCTGGTGCCCCCGCGCTCGAGCTTGACCGCGTCACAGCCGGCTTCCTTGATGAACCGCTGCGCGGTGGCGATCGCGAGTTCGTCGGATGCTTCGTAGGAGCCGAACGGCAGGTCGCCGACGAGCAGCGGCGTCTGTAGGCCGCGGCGGACGGCGGAGGCGAGCATCAGCATCTCGTCGGTCGATACCGGGACGGTCGAGGGGTAGCCGAGCACGGTCATCGCGCCGGAGTCACCGACCAGCACGACGTCGACGCCCGCCGCCTCGGCGACCTGAGCGGACGGGTAGTCATAGGCGGTGACCATCACGATCGGCTCCCCAAGGCGCCTCTTCTCCGCCAGCCGCGGCAGCGTCATCGGCAGTGGTGAGTCGAGGTTCTGGGGGATCGGGATACGGGGAGTTGCGGACATGGGCCTTCGCTCCTTACGCGACGGTTGACGCTCCGAGCAGAGTCGCCACCTCGCGGTCGATGTTCAGGATCTCGTTGCGCGCGTCGACGTGGACGACGCGCGGCGTGTAGTTGTCCAGCTCGTCGGCGTCATAGGCGGCGTAGGAGATCACGATGATCGTGTCGCCGCGGTGCACCAGCCGCGCCGCGGCGCCGTTGACCTTCATGTCGCCCGAGCCGCGCTCGCCGGCGATCGTGTACGTCTCAAAGCGCGCGCCGTTGTCGACGTCGACGACCGCCACCTGCTCGAACTCGCGGATGTCCGCGCCGTCGAGCAGGTCGGGGTCGATCGTGATCGACCCGACGTAATGCAGGTCGCAGTCGGTCACGGTCGCGCGATGGATCTTCGATTTCAGCATGGTGCGTTGCATGTCAGGGCCTCGTATTACCGTTCGATCCGGCCCCTCGAGGCAGCCGGATCGGTTCGTTGTCGATCAGTCGGGTGCCGCCCACCGGGGCGGCCACGACCGCCAGCAGGTCGCCGGCGATCCGGTGCAGGGGCGCCAGCGTCTCGGCCGACACCAATTCGACGTATTCCGCCGCGATGTCCACGCGGCTGAGCTCAGCGAGCGCCCGCTCGCGGGCAGCGCGGGGATCGCGCTCGCCGGCAACGACGGCGTCCGCCGCCGCGCGGAGCGCGCGGTGCAGCGCGGTCGCGCGGGCGCGATCGGCCGGCGACAGGTGAACGTTGCGGCTTGACATCGCGAGTCCGTCGGCCTCTCGGACCGTGGGACATACCTCGATCGTGACCGGCATGTCGAGGTCGCGCACCAGCCTGCGGATCACGACCGCCTGCTGCGCGTCCTTCTGCCCGAAGTACGCGACATCGGGCGAAACCATGTTGAAGAGCTTGGTAACGATCGTCGTTACCCCGTCGAAATGACCACGGCCGCGGTGCGCACCCTCGAGCGTCTCGGTCAGGCCGGCCACCGACACCGTCGTGGCGAAGCCGAGCGGGTACACCTCGTCGACCGCGGGCGCAAACAGACAATCGACGCCGATCTCGGTGGCGAGCGTGGCATCGCGCTCGGGATCTCGGGGGTAGGCGTCGAGGTCGCCGGCGTCGTTGAACTGCGCCGGGTTCACGAACAACGACACCACGACCACGTCGCAGTCCTCGCGGGCGCGGCGCATCAGCGACAGGTGCCCCTCGTGGAATGCGCCCATCGTCGGGACGAGTCCGATTTTCCTGCCGGCGCGCCTCGGCTCGAGCAGCTCGGCGCGAAGCTCGGCGACTGTGCGGATCACGTTCATGCCGGCTGGACCTCGCGGTCGCGGGCCGCGGCGAGCGCTCGGGTGGCGTCGACGAGAGCGTCGAACAGCGGCAGCAGGTCGGCCGCCACGTCTTCGATCGCGGCGCGCTGGCGCTCGACCGTCGCGTCGTCGCCACGTGCGACAGGGCCGGTCAAGGCCCGTTCGGGCCCTAGGCGCGCCCAGTTCTCGACGGTGGCGCGGACCAGCGGCACGAGCTGCGCGCGCTCGAGACCGGTGTCGGCGGCGACCCGTTCCGCGGCGGCCTCGAGCGTCACCAGGAAGTTGGACGCGATCGATGCGGCCGCGTGGTATGCGGCTCGGTCCTCCTCGGCGACTTCGACCGCGCGCATGCCGAGCGCGGCCGCCAGCTCGCTCGCGAACCCGAGCGCCCGAGGCGTGGTTCCGGCGATCGCCGCCCCGGCGCCCGCGAAATCGGCTCCCTCCGCCGTCACCGTCATCAGCGGATGGAACGAGAACGCCTCGTGCGGCGTGAGCTCGGCGAGGCCCGTAGCGCCCGAGCAGTGGCCCACCAGCGGCCCCGGAACGACGCGCGAGGCCGCGGAAGAGATCTCCGCGTCGGGCACGCACAGCAGCACCGCGTGGGCGTCGAAACCGTCCGCGCCGCGCCCGAGCGGACCGGACACCTCGTAGCCCGCCCGCCGCAGCGCGGCCGCGAGCGCGCCACCGACCCGGCCCCGGCCGACTATGGCCAGTCGCGTACAGGCAGGCGTATCAGGGGAGGGTTCCCGTTCCAGTTCCCGCATTTGAGATACCGGTCGGCGATGACGGACGAAAAAAGTGGTGTCGAGGTCCGCCCGCGATGCCCGCGTGACGGCCTCTAGCTCGATCATACCCCGCACGCGCCTCCGGTTACGCGGGGCCTCGCGTGAGGCACGTCACGCCCGCGCCGAGTGAGACGTTGTCCGGGTTGAGGGGCGAGCGCCGGCGATGGAGGCGGCCCGCCCGAGCTCCGAACCAGGTAAGGCCGCGAATTAGCGCGTATTTGCGACGTCGGCGCCCGCCCCGCGTCCGCGGACGGGGTTACCATCGCCGTCAGTGAGGAGCGCCCCCGAGCGACGCGAGCTGTTGCGGGCCGTCTACGAGGAAGCGCGTGGATGCGTCCGCTGCCCGCTCCACCAGACGCGCACGACCGTCGTCTTCGGCGCGGGCAACGCGGACGCGGACCTGATGTTCATCGGCGAGGCGCCCGGGGCCAACGAGGATCGGATGGGGCTGCCGTTCGTCGGGCAGGCCGGGAAGCTGCTCGACAAGTTGCTTGCGGAAATCTCGATGGACCGGAAAGAGGTGTTTATCTGCAACATTCTCAAATGCCGACCGCCTGACAATCGTGATCCGCATCCGAACGAGATCGAGGCCTGCCAGGACTACCTCTGGAGTCAGGTCGATCTGATCGAACCGACCGTCATCTGCACGCTCGGAAACTTCTCGACGAAGCTGCTGCGGGCCGACAGCACCGGGATCTCGCGGCTCCATGGCCACGAAGAGGTCCGGATCATCGGGCCGCGAGCGGTGCAGCTGTATCCGCTGTATCACCCCGCCGCCGCGCTGTACACGCCGTCGACGCTCGAGGCGCTCCGCAAGGACTTCCACCGGATCCCCGACCTGCTGGCGCTCGGGCCCCCTGAGCAGCCACGGTCATACGAGCCGGTCCCCGAGATCGACGACGCCCCGGAGGAGCCCGACGAGCCGGAGTTCGCGATCGGCGAGCCGGAGCCCGCCGCCCAGCTCGGCCTGTTCTAGTGGCGGTAAGCCTGTTCTAGTGGCGGTAACGAAGATCATCGAGCTCGTCGGTAGCTCGAAGACCAGCTCCGACGACGCCGTCAGGGCAGCGCTCGCAGAGGCGCAGGCGACCATCCGCAACATCAAGGCGCTCGACGTGGTCTCGGTTGGCCTGCGCGGCGACAATCTCGACGAGTGGCGGGCGCACGTCCGCATCTCGTTCCTGATCGAGCGCGTCAGCGAATAGCTATTAGGAGAGCCCCGAGGCGCCGACGAGCTCGGGCTCTTCGAGACCGGGCGGAGGCTGAGTCGCACGGTCAGGCGGCGCCTTGTCGGGCCGGAGCGCCATCCCGAACGCGATCAGCGCGCCGACGATCTGGACCCCGAGCACGACCGTTGCGAACCCCTTCGGCTCCTTCGACGCCTGGAGCAGGAGGATCGGCTCTGCGACGGCGACGAGGCCGAGCGGGAGCAGGAACCACGTGCGCTTGAGCGCGAGCATGTACTGGACCGCGAGGTACGTCGCCGCGAGCACGGTGAACGCGACCCCGAGGATGAACAAGGCGTCGACGGCGAGCAGGCGCTTTGACCCGAACGCAGCCCTGATCAGCGGGGTGGACCCGAACGCGTAGATCAGCAGACAGGGGATCGCCGCGACGCCGACGATCGCGAGCGCCCTGCCCAGGACCGGACGGCCGTCCTCTCCGGTGGAGTGCCGGCGCGAGACCTCGGGAACGAGGTAGAAGCCGGCGCCCATCGCCACCCAGATCAGCACCTTGGCCGCGACCGCCGTGGCGCTGTACGAGCTCGCCAGGTTGGTCGAGAACTGGTGCTTGGCGGCGATGATGTCGATGTTCTGGAGGACCGCGATGATCGCGAGCGCGGCGATCGCCGCCCACGCTCCCCGCACGTGAGTCCACAGCCCAATCGCCGGGCGGTCGGTTGGCTTGGCATGCCCGAGCCGCCGGTGCAGCGGAACTGCGCAATACACCATCATCGCGATGAACGACAGCGGCGTTCCTATGTACGCGCCGGTGATACCGAGGCCGACGGCCGCCAGCACGCCGCCGAGCAGAAGCCGCGTCGCCTGCTCGCCGACCAGGCTGATGCCGACCGCGCGGTAGTCGCCGAGCCCCTGGAGGAACCCGCGCATGATGCACAGGAACAGGTAGAGACAGCCGGCCGGGATCCCGAGCGCGGCCGCCCATTGCTGCTTGACCCCGACCGCCTGGGCGATCGGATGGCGCAGCAGAACCGAAACGACGGTCGCCACCACGGTGAACACGAGCAGCGCCTTGGCCCAGCTGCGGATCGTGGCGGTCATCCCGCCGCCAACGCCCAGATGGCCAAGGACGGCCTCGCGAGCCGTCGCCAGTTGCATCGCGTATCCGGCGACGGCCAGAATCAGGAAGTAGCTGACAAGCGCGGCCAGCGACCCGTAGTCGCTCAGCAGGCGCGAGAACACGATCACCGAGCCGAGCGCGATCACGTTGTTCGCGACCATCGCGCCGGCGAGACCCGCCGCCTTCGCGGTGTCCGAGCCGCCGAGCCGGGACATGTGCGGTTCGAAGCGTGTCTTCAGCCGGTCGAACATCACACAGCTGATTCGAGGGCTGGGTGGCTCATTCCTCGGGCTGACGGTACCGAACCGCCCGGAGCAATGGGACTACATTGGCATGTGAGCCAATGTCACGGCGCCACGAGACAGATGATCCCGCGCAGACCGAGGCGCTCGCCGCCGCCCTGGCCGCGAAGCTCGCGGCCGGTGACGTCGTGCTCGTCGAGGGAGAGCTCGGCGCCGGCAAAACGACGTTCGTGCGGGGGGCATGCCGCGCGCTCGGGGTGGACGGAGTCGTGACCAGCCCTACTTTCAGCATCGGTCAACGCTACCCCGCAATCGTGCCCGTGTCTCACCTCGATCTGTACCGCATCGCGGATCTCGGCAGCGAGGATCCGGACCTGCTCGCGGACTACCTCGGGCCCGACCGGATCGCGTTCGTCGAGTGGCCGGAGAGCGCGAGCGCGACGATCGAGGGCCTCTCGCGCGTGACTGCGCGGGTGGTCATCGAGCACGCGGGCGGAGACCGGCGGGTGGTCACGATCGAGGCGCCGTGAGGATCCTCGCGTTCGATACCGCCACCCCGGCGACCACGGTCGCTCTCTCGGGCATGGGCAACGTCGTGTATACGGCTCGGGATGACCCACCCCCGGGTGAGCGTCCCGGTCACATCACTCGTCTATTGCCGCTCATCGCGCTCGTGATGGAGCGCGCGGGAGTCGGCTGGGACGCCGTCGATCGGATCGCAGTCGGCGTCGGACCCGGGACATTCACGGGGCTGCGAATCGGGATCGCGACGGCGCGCGCGCTCGCGCGCGCCAGGGACATCCCACTCGTCGGCGTGTCGACGCTCCAGTCGCTGGCGCTCGCCGGCCACGCGGCCAGCGAGGTCCTGGTCGGCTACGACACCGTGCTCGCGGTGCTGGACGCGCGTCGCGGAGAGGTGTTCGCCGCGAGCTGGCGGATCGACGAGGTGGAGGGCTTCGAGACCGCGCTGCTGCTCCCACGCGTGTTCGGGCCCGAGATGCTGACCGAGCTGGTCACGCCGCTCGGGCCGACCACGCTGGCGATTGGAGACGGAGCGCTAGCATTCAGGCAGGTTCTGGAGCGCTCGGGAGCCTTTATTCCGGACGAGGATTCGCAGCTGCACAGGGTCACGGCCACGAATCACTGCAGGCTGGCAATTGGCCTGCAAGCGAGCGTCCTTGACGAGGTGCGGCCGGACTACCTGCGCGCTCCCGACGCCGAGATGGCCCGCAGGAACTGAATGAACGTACAGCCCGTCACGATCCGGACACTCGGCTACTCGGACCTCCCGCAGGTCATCTCGATCGAGCGGCGGGCGTTCCCGACTCCGTGGTCGTTGGCGATGTTCGTGCTCGAGCTGTCCAAGCCGTCGGGGGTGTGCCTGGCGGCGATCGAAGAGCGCCGAATCGTGGGCTATCTGATCTGCTCGCGCTACGCCGACGTCTGGCACCTGATGAACATCGCGGTCGACCCTCCGGTGCGGCGACGCGGGATCGCCACGGCGCTGCTCGAGGAGATGATCGCCCGCGCCGGCGACGACGCGTCGTACACGCTCGAGGTGCGTCCCTCCAACAGCCATGCAATCGCACTGTATGAGCGTTTCGGCTTCCGGTCGGCCGGCACGCGCCGGCGCTACTACCAGGACACGGGAGAGGATGCCCTGATCATGTGGCGCACGGCGGATACGGCACCGACCGCGAGCGCTTCAGGGTGATCCTGGCGCTCGAGACGAGCTGTGACGACACCTGCGCTGCGGTCGTCACCGGCGAGGGGGAGATCCGATCGAACGTGATCTCTTCCCAGGGCGTCCACGACCGTTTCGGCGGTGTCGTGCCCGAGATCGCCTCGCGCCACCACCTCGAGCTGGTCGGCGACGTCGTCGACGACGCACTCGCGCGTGCGGGCACGTCGCTCCAGGACGTCGACATAGTCGCGGTCACGTGCGGGCCGGGCCTGGTCGCGGCGCTGCTCGTCGGCGTGGCCACCGCGAAGGGGCTCGCGGCCGCGCACGAGTTGCCGCTCGCGCCCGTCGATCACCTGCACGGGCACGTCGCCGCCGCGTTCCTGGGCCCGACCCCGTTCGACCCGCCGTTCCTCAGCCTGATCGCGAGCGGCGGCCACACGCTGCTCGCGCGCGTGACCGATCACCGGCCCGATTACGAGGTGATCGGCCAGACGCTCGACGACGCGGCCGGCGAGGCCTTCGACAAGGGCGCGCGCCTACTCGGCCTCGGCTATCCGGGTGGCCCCGCGCTCGAGCGGCTCGCCCAGGACGGCGATCCCCACGCATTCCAGTTCCCGACGGGGCAGAAGCTCGCGGGCCTCGACTTCTCGTTCGCCGGACTGAAGACCGCGCTGCTGTACCGGGTGCGAGATCTCGGCGAGCAGGAGGCCGACCAAAGGCGGGCCGACCTCGCGGCCTCCTATCAGCGAGCGATCGTCGAGTCGCTGGCGATCCGCGTGGAGCGTGCGCTCGCCCAGACCGGGCTCGAGCGCCTGTCGGTTGGCGGGGGCGTGGCCGCCAACGGCTCGGTCCGAGAGCGGATGCGCTCGCTCGGGGTCGACCTGCATGTCCCTCCGCGGGAGCTATGTACCGACAACGCCGCCATGATCGCGAGCGCGGCGCAGTTCACCGGCGCGCTTCCGTATCCCGCATACCTCGATCTCGACGTTTACGCGACAGGCGAGCGGACGCTGATCGCACGATGACCATGGTGGTCCTGTACGGCCGCGAAGGCTGCTGTCTGTGCGACGACGCCCGTGAGATCCTCCAGCGGGTGCGGCACGAACGCCCGTTCACGCTCGACGAGCGCGACATCGATTCCGACGAGGCGCTGCTACGGGCCTATCTCGAACGCATCCCGGTCGTTACGATCGACGGTGTCGAGGCGTTCGAGCTGTTCGTGGATGAGTCCGAACTCGAACGACGTCTAGATATGGTGAACGGGTAGATGAGTTACACGGTCGGGACCGATCCCGAAATCGCCCAACCCGGGCTCGACAGACCGGGTGAGAAACTGGCCCTCGGGGTCGCGGCGCGGCTGTCGCGTTATCTCCAGGTCCTGATCCAGGCCCGCAAGATGGGCAAGGAGACCATCTCCTCGCAGGAACTCGCGGACTACACCCACGTGAACTCGACGCAGATCCGCCGGGATCTGTCCGGTTTCGGCAAGTTCGGCAAGCGCGGCGTCGGCTACAACGTCGAGTCGTTGGTCACCCAGATCCGCAAGATCCTGCGGACCTCGGGCCAGCACAACATCGCGCTGTTCGGCGCCGGCCACCTGGGCACCGCGATCGCGACCTCGGACATCTTCGCTGACCACGGGTTCCGTGTGGTCGCGATCTTCGACGTCGACGAGGGCAAGGTGGGCTCGCAGATCGGGACGCTGTCGGTTCGTCGCAACTCCGATCTGCGGGAGCTGATCGACGAGGAGGACATCGTCGTGGCCGTACTCGCGGTGCCGTCCCCGGCCGCTCAGAAGCTCGCCGACGAGCTCGTCGACGCGGGCGTGAAGATCATCTTCAACTACTCCGACGCGCTGCTGCAGGTACCACCGGAGGTGACGGTGCACACGTCAAGCCCGGCCGTCGACTTGCTCTACGCGCTCTACTTCTACCTCACCTGATACTCACTCAGATCGTGAGCCTCGACCTGGAATCGGCGTGCGCCGCCTTCGAGGACTCGACGGATTTCACCGTCGGCCTGGAGGAGGAGTTCGCGGTGCTGGACCCGGTCTCGCTCGGCCTCGTCCCGCGGTTCGAGGAACTCCGCGATGCCGCGCAGGCCGACTCCGTGCTGGCCGAATCCGTCGCCGGCGAGCTGATCTCCTCCGAGATCGAGATCCGGTCGGGCCGCGGCGCCGACTTCGTCGCCGCGGTTGCCGCGCAACGCGACCGGCGCCGGCGGCTGTTCGCGCTCGCCGCGGACCACGGCATCGCGCTCGGTGCCACGGGCACGCATCCCTGGGCGGACTATCGCGAGCAGCACATCATCGACACCGAGCACTACCACCGCGTCGAGGATGGCCTCAAGTACGTGGCCTGGCGCAACAACACGTTCTCGATGCACGTGCACGTCGGCGTCCGGGGCGCCGACCGGGCCGTCCTGGTGTGCGATCGGCTGCGCCCGGTGCTACCGCTGCTGCTGGCGATTTCGGCCAACTCGCCGTTCCTGGACGGCCGTGACTCCGGCCTGCACAGCGCGCGCACGCAGATCTTCACCAAGAGCTTTCCGCGGTGCGGCGTTCCCGACGCCTTTGGCGGATGGCGGGCGTTCGCCGACTACATCGACTTCCTCGTCAGCACCCGCTCGATCGTCGAATACACCCAGGTCTGGTGGTCGATCCGCCCGCACTTCTCGTTCGGCACGGTCGAGGTGAGGATCTGCGACGCCCAGATGACCGCGACCGAATCCGAGGCGTTGGCAGCGCTGATCGTGGCGTGCGTGGCGCAGGCCGCGCGCGACCAAGACGACGGCATCCCGTACGCGGATCTGCCGCGACGCCTGATCGAGGAGAACATGTGGCGGGCGATCCGCCACGGGCTCGACGGCGAACTGCTCGACCTCGAGCGGGCCGAGCCGTACCCGGCATCGGACGCGGTGGACCGGCTGCTGAGCTGGTCAGCGCCAGTCCGCGGCGAGCTCGGAATCGAGGTCGGATTGCCCTCGCTCAACGGCGCACAGCGCCAGCGAAGGATGACGGACGCCGGCATGAGCCTCCTCGAGGCCTACGGTGCGGTCGTGGCGGAGACTCGGGATACGTATGCTGCGAGCACAGCGGAGGTGACCCGATGAGCAGCCCGCCGAGAGAACCGTCAGAGGAAGAGCTGCAGGCCGCGTACGAGGCGGAGCTCAGGCGGCTCCGGGTCGAGCACGTGCTGCTCGACAACGTGGCGATGCTCGCGAATCTCGGGATGCGCCGTACTGGCCTCGCCCCGGGGACCGAGGGCGAACGCGACCCGGCGCAGGTTCGCCTGGCGATCGAGTCCCTGCGCGCGCTGCTGCCGGTGCTCGAACAGGCCGCTCCGGCGCAGGTCGGCGCGGTCCGCGACGCGGTCTCGCAGCTCCAGATGGCGTACGTGAGGATCGGGGGACAGCCGGCCCCCTCGGGCGCTCCGGAGGGAGACGCACCGGCGGCCGGCGCGGAGCAGGGACCGCCGAGCGGACCTGCGGAGCCGGCGCCCGAGCCTCCGCCGAAGCCCGGCGAGCCCGGTCCCGCCCAACGTAGCGGCCGTCTCTGGGTGCCCGGCCAGTAACTCAAAAAGAGGTCAACTGCGAGACAGTTGCGGGCCGGAAGCGGACGTTCCGCGCCGCCCCACGCTAAACTTGCGTCCTTCCGGGCCTCCGCTCGACCAACACGGGTGGCGGCCCTTTCCAGTTGTGTTGGCTGCGCTTGCTCGCGCCCTCTCTCTAACTCAGACCTTCTTCGGAGGACCTTCTTGTCCAGCTTTCTGACGCACCATGGCGTGCTCATTGCGCTCATCTGCGCCGGCGCTGCTGTCGCGTATGGCGTCATCACCTCGCGTGCGCTACTCGCGCTGTCGCCCGGCAACGAGACCATGCGCGCGATCTCAGCGGCCGTGCAAGAGGGGGCGCGCGCGTACCTGAACCGCCAGTACACGACGATCGCCGGGGTCGGCGTGATCCTGTTCATCGTCCTGATACCGATCCAGAACATCCGCGTCGCGATCGGGTTCGCGATCGGCGGCGTGCTGTCGGCGTCGGCCGGGTACATCGGGATGAACGTGTCGGTGCGCGCCAACGCGCGCGTCGCCGAGTCCGCGCGCAGCGGCGTCTCGCGCGCGCTCGAGGTCGCGTTCCGCGGTGGCGCGGTGACCGGGCTGCTCGTCGTCGGACTCGCCCTGCTCGGCGTCGCCGGCTACTACGGGATCCTCACCTGGATCGCCGGCGAGAGCGAGAAGGAAGCGGTTGACGCGCTAATCGGGCTCGGCTTCGGCGGCTCGCTGATCTCGGTGTTTGCCCGGCTCGGCGGCGGCATCTTCACCAAGGCAGCCGACGTCGGCGCCGACCTCGTCGGCAAGATCGAGGCCGGGATTCCCGAGGACGACCCGCGCAACCCGGCGGTGATCGCCGACAACGTCGGCGACAACGTCGGCGACTGCGCCGGGATGGCGGCCGACCTGTTCGAGACCTACGCGGTCACCGCGGTCGCGGTCATGCTGCTCGGCGTGCTGCTGTTCAGCCAGCAGTCGGCCGTGGCCCTGTATCCGCTCGTGCTCGGCGCGGTCTCGATCGTCGCCTCGATCATCGGCACGTTCGCGGTGAAGTCACGCGCCGGCAACGTCGAGCGTGCGCTCTACCAGGGCCTGATCACATCGGGTGTGCTCGCCGCGCTCGCCTTCCTCCCGATCACGTACTGGATGATGAAGGACCTCACATTCAGCTCGGGTGGCGGCGCCGCTCCGCACTGGTGGAAGTACTACCTGTGCGCGCTGATCGGGATCGGCGTTACCGCGTGCCTGTTCGTGATCACCGACTACTTCACGTCGACCCGCTTCGCTCCGGTGAAAAGCACCGCGCGGGCCTCGCAGACCGGCCACGCGACGAACATCATCCAGGGACTCGCCCAGGGGTACCAGTCGACGGCGCCGCCCGCGATCGTGCTTGCGCTCGGAATCCTCGGAGCCTGGAAGCTCGGCGGCGGAGGAACCACTGGTATCTACGGCATCGGCGTCGCCGTGATGGCGCAGCTCTCTCTGACAGGCCTGATCGTCGCGCTCGACGCGTTCGGGCCGATCACCGACAACGCCGGCGGGATCGCGGAGATGGCCAACCTCCCCGAGGAGGTCCGGAACGTCACCGACCCGCTCGACGCGGTCGGCAACACGACCAAGGCCGTCACCAAGGGATACGCGATCGGCTCGGCCGGACTGGCCGCGCTCGTGCTGTTCAACGCGTTCGAGACCGAGGTGGTGGACGCCGGCAAGCACCCGGACTTCTCGATCGGCAACCCGGCGGTCCTGATCGGGCTGCTGATCGGCGGAATGATGGTCTACCTGTTCGCGTCGCTGGCGATGGAGGCGGTCGGCCGCGCCGGCGGCGCCGTCGTCGAGGAGGTGCGCCGCCAATTCCGCGAGAAGCCGGGGATCATGGAGGGCACCGAGCAGCCCGAGTACGGCGCCGCGGTGGGTCTCGTGACCCGGGCCGCGCAGCGCGAGATGATCCTGCCGGCGCTGATCCCGATCCTGATCCCGTTCATCGTCGGGCTGATCAGCATCGAGGCGCTCGGCGGCCTCCTGATCGGAGTGATCGTCGTCGGCCTGTTCGTCGCGATCTCGATGACGTCGGGCGGTGGCGCGTGGGACAACGCCAAGAAGCTGATCGAGGACGGCGCATTCGGCGGGAAGGGCTCCGAGGCCCACGCCGCGGCGGTCACGGGAGATACGGTCGGCGATCCCTACAAGGACACCGCAGGGCCGGCAATCAACCCGATGATCAAAGTGGCAAATATCGTCGCCTTGCTCATCATCCCGATCATCACCTGAGACGCGAGGTGCGGCGAGCCGACCGCTCGCCGTCCCGCTTGGACGAATTCGCCCAAATTGACAACTTCTTAGCGTGATCGGTACTACGCTGCTCATCACGCGAATGCGACTACTCTGCAGGCCATGTTCATCCTGATCGTCGGCTCCGGCCGAGTCGGCTCCGCGGTGGCCAAGCGGGCGCTCGACGCCGGGCACGAGGTGTCGGTGCTCGACAGCGATCCGCTCTCGCACGAGCGACTCGACAAGGACCAGCTGACGACCTGGGAGGACGCGGGCGGCAGGTTCACGGTGAGCACGGCGCTCGAGATCGACGGGCTGATCGAGGCCGGCATCGAGCAGGCGGACGTATTCCTGGCCGCCACGAGCGGCGACAACACGAATCTCGTGATCGCGCAGATCGCGCAGCGGCGGTTCAAGGTCAAGCGCGTCGTAGTCCGGGTCGCGGACCCAGGCCGAGCCGCGTGGTACGCCGAGCAGGGCCTGTCGACGATCTGCCCCACGCAGGTCGCGATCGATCAGGCGTCGCGGGTGGTGCTGGCGTGAACCGGAGGCTCACCACATGTACGTGATCATCGCCGGCGCGGGCAAGGTCGGCTGGAACCTGGCTCGCGAGCTCATCGCCAAGGAGCGCGAGGTGACGCTGGTCGAGTCTGACCACGCCCGGTATCGGGTCGTCGAGGAGGAGCTCGAGCACGCGGTCCAGTACGGCGACGCCACCGAGCTGTGGGTGCTCGAGCGCGCCGGCATCCAGCGTGCCGATCTGGTGATCGCGGTCACCGGCGACGACGAGGACAACATCCTGATCTGTCAGATGGCCAAGGAGAAGTACGGCGTTCAGCGCATCGTCGCCCGCGTCAACAACCCGCGGAATCTGCAGCATTTCCGGCTGCTGGACGTGCAGCCGGCCGTGTCGGCGACCGACCTGATCCTGCGCCTGATCGAGCACGAGGTCCCCGAGTACGGCCTCGTGCAGCTGCTGGCGCTCGAGGAGGAGCACCTGGAGATCATCGAGCTCGAGGTCGGCCGGGGCTCCGAGGCGGCCGGGCGGCGGGTGCAAGACGTCGAGTTGCCCGACGGGTCTCTGATCATCTCAGTCCTGCGCGGCGGCGCCGGGTTCGTGCCAAAGGCCGATTCCGTGATCCAGCCGGGCGATCAGGTCCTCCTGATCCTGGATCCCGGGCTCGAGGCCGAGATCACGCCGCAGTTCGCCCCGAACGGCGCGAGCCCCGGCGCGTGATGGCGGATCGGCACGTCGACTACGCACTGATCGGTGGCGGCCTCGCCGCCGGCAACTGCGCGCGCTGGCTGCGTGAGTCGGGCGCGGACGGAACGATCTTGCTGATTGGTCGAGAGGCCGATCTTCCGTACAACCGGCCGCCGGCCTCGAAGGGATACCTCCAGGAAAAGGAGTCCCGCGCCGAGACGCTGTTCAGGCCCCCCGAGTGGTACGAGGAGCAGAGCATCGAGGCGCTGACCCGGGTGTCGGCGAAGTCGATCGACATCGCGGAGCGAACGGTGGCGCTGACCAACGGGCAGGAGGTCAGCTTCGGGAAGGCGCTGATCGCCACCGGTGCGGGCGTCCGCCGCGTTTCGGTGCCGGGCGCGGAGCTCGAGGGCATCCACTACCTGCGCACACTTGGCAACAGCGACTCGATCCGCGCGGACGCGGCCGGCAAGCGCGTGGTCCTGATCGGGGGGTCCTACATCGCGACCGAGGTCGCCGCGTCGCTGACGGAGCTCGGCAGCTCGTGCTCGCTCGTGATGATCGAGCCGGTCGCGCTCAGCCGAGGCTTCGGCGAGCAAGCCGGACGCTTCTTCCAGCAGCGCCTCGAGGAGCACGGCATCGAGGTGTACGGAGATGACGAGCTCGAGAGCTTCGACGGGGCCGACGGGCGCGTCACCAGCGTCGTCACCAAGCGCGGGCGCCGAATCGAGGCGGACGCGGTCGTGATCGGCGTCGGTGCTGTACCCGACGTGAGGCTGTCCCGGACCGCCGGGCTCGAGATCGGCGAGCTGGGCGGCGTTAAGGTCAACTCGCGCCTGGAGACATCGGTCCCGGGGATCTTCGCCGCCGGCGACATCGCCGAGTACGACAGCGTCGTGCACGGCGGCCGCACGCACCGGATCGAGCACTGGGACGTTGCGTTCAACCAGGGCAAGACCGCGGCGCTCAACATGCTCGACAAGGACCAGCCGCACGACGTCGTGCCGTACTTCTTCTCGGATCTGTCCGACTGGGCGTCGCTCGAGTACGTCGGACCCGCTCGCGAGTGGGACCAGGAGGTGATCCGCGGCGGGGTCGACGACGGCGAGTTCACGATCTTCTACCTGCAGGACGGCCGCGTAACGGCGGCTCTCACCGTCGGGCGCTCAGACGATCTCGAGCACGCCGGCCGGCTGATCAGCAACGGCACCGGGGTGCAAGATCGCGTGCACGAGCTCGAGGATCTCTCGAGCGACCTGGGCGCGATTAGTTAGCGCTGGGCCGAGAAGGCGGGCGCCGGCTCGGGCAGCTGGGCGACCCGGTCGGTGACCACGAACGCGAGGTCCGGTCCCTCGGTGGCGATCGCCGTGGCGATGCCCTTGAGCGCGGTCATGGTCCGGCCATGCTCGAACAGCAGGTAGCCGAGCACGCCGGGGTTGAACCGGTCGAGCAGCTCGGATCTCCACTCGCTGGTCATGCTTCAGTCGCCGCATGGCTGTGCTCCAGTCCCGATGCCCTGCCCGGCTCCTTCCGGGCTTGGTGCGGTGATCGACCCGGGGTGCTTGTCCTTTAGCTCTAGACACGAATTTCATGTTTGGCCGCCCGTGAGACAGGCCCGGTCCGCTTGGCGTCCAACACCTGACGCAAGGTTCATGTCATGGACGGACGGGGTCGATACGGCCGCGATGGCGCGATCGACGTTCTTCACCAACCATCTGCGAGTTCTGACGACGCTTGCCGGGCGCCCGGACCTACGCCTCCGCGAGATCGCGCAAGAGGTAGGGATCACCGAGGGACATGGCGATCACGGAGCGGATGCGCCGTCGGGGTGACCGCGCCGGCTCGTTTGCGATCGCGCTGATCGATCTCGACGGGCTCAAGGAGATCAACGAGACCCACGGCCACGACGCCGGAGACGATGCGCTGGCCGCGACCGCGGTGGCCCTGCGTGCCGCGCTCCGCGACGGGGACCTGGTTGCGCGACTGGGCGGCGATGAGTTCGCGATTATCGTGCCGGACGCGAGCCTCGAGGCCACGCTGGCGCTCACCGAACGGATTCTGGCCGCGCTGCCCAAGCCGCTGACCGCATCCGCCGGGGTCGCGGTGTGGGACGGCCGCGAGAGCGCGGTCGAGCTGCAGCGGCGCGCCGACAAGGCGATTTACGCGGCCAAGCGCGGTGGCAAAGGGCATAGCTCGGCTCGCCGGCGCCGGCCAGCGCGTGGGCGACCGAAACCCGCCCTTAGCGGCTGGGATGGGGCCTTCCTGACCTATACTCGGCCTCTCAGTTTGGACAGCCACGCACAGCACTGGGGAATGGTGTAATGGCAGCACGCGACGCTCTGGACGTCGAAGTTGGGGTTCGAGTCCCTGTTCCCCAGTTGTAGTTTCGCGCCGGTTGTCTGAGTTCGAGGCTTAGCCCTCCTCGCGCTTGGGTAATTGCCCGCTGGGATCGGGATCCGTCCACGCTCAGCGCTGAGGGAGGCGCATGATGCAATACGCAGGCGATCGCCGGTCCGTGGGTCGATCGAGGTGCTGGGGGGCCTCTGGTCGTAGGCGGTTATCGGCCGTCGCCGTCGCGGTCGCGCTGGCGACGTTCGCGTCTGTTGCCGGGACCGCGGCCGCGCGGACCCACGCGGCGTCGCGCGGCGCGACGACCGACGCCCAGTGTCCGTGGCTCAACTCGCATCAGCCGATCGCCCAGCGCGTGGCCGAAGTCATGAGCGTGATGACATTGGACCAGGAGGACTTCCTCGTCGAGGGTCATGGCACCGCCAATGAGCCGCCTACTCCCGGCGGCAATCCGTATGTGTTCTGGATGCCGGGGATCCCGCTCTCGTGCGGCTCGATTCCGCCGCTCGGAGAGGAGGACGGACCGGCCGGAGTGGCCGACGGGCTGAGTGGCGTGACGCAACTGCCCGCCGGCGTAGGACTCGCGGCGACGTTCGACCCGTCGCTGGCGTCGCAGTACGGCCAGGTCATCGGCTCCGAAGAGTGGGGCAAGGGGGCCGCGGTGAACCTCGGGCCGACCATCAACATCGACCGCGATCCGCGGTGGGGCCGGTCGTTCGAGGCGTTCACCGAGGATCCGTTCCTGAACGCGTCGCTCGCGACGAACGAGATCGACGGCGTCCAGAGCACCGGCGAGATGTCGCAGGTCAAGCACTTCGCCGCCTACAACCAGGAGACCAACCGGAACTCGCCCGCCGACAACGTGATCGTCGATCAGCGAACGCTGAACGAGATCTACTTCCCGGCGTTCCAGGCCGCGGTGCAGCGGTCCAAGGCGGGGTCGGTGATGTGCTCGTACGCCGTGGTCAACGGCGACTTCGCGTGCCAGAGCTCATTCCTGATGAACCAGACGCTCGACCAGGAGTGGGGCTACCCGGGGTTCGTCACCTCCGACTATGGGGCGCTTCACGACACGATGGGCGGCGCGCTCGCCGGGCTCGACCAGGAGCAGCCGTTCAACACGTACTTCGGTAGCGCGCTCGAGACCGACGTCGAGAACGGGTCGATCCCCCGCGCGGTGATCAACACGATGGTTCAGCGAATCCTCACCGAGATGTTCCGCTTCAACCTGTTCACCAGCCCGCCGACCGGGAATCCGTTCTCGACGGTGACCAGTGCGGCCCATCAGGCCGTCGGCACCGACGTGGCCGATACATCGGCGACGCTACTGAAGAACTCCCCGCACACGCTGCCGCTGTCGGCGAACCACGGCGGTACGGTGGCGGTGATCGGCCCGGCAGCATCGGCACAGCCCATCTACGGCGGAGGCGGAAGTGCGTACGTGATCCCGTCGCAGACCGTGACCCCGCTCGCGGGGCTGCAGGCAGCGGCCGGCTCGGGCACGAACATCACCTACCAGCAGGGACTGCCCACGGACGCGTCGCTGTCGGCGATCCCGTCCTCCGACCTGACGCCGGCGTTCGCGCCGACGTCGTTCGGGCAGGCCTACACGGGGACGCTGACCGCCCCGGAGACCGGCACGTACGTGCTCGCAATAACGAATGACTGCGGCTGCTACACGCCCGAATACCTGACGCTGAACGGACAGCAGCTGATCGACGATCCGAGCACGCCGCCGGTGCATACCTACTCGGTCGCGGTGAACCTGACCGCGGGTCAGACGTACACATTGGCGATCCCGCCCGGTGGCTCGACGGCGAGCGCGCTCACCTGGGCCACGCCGTCGGACCTGGCCACGACGATCGATCCGGCGGTCGCCGCGGCCAAGGCGGCAAAGACCGCAGTGGTCGTCGTGTCCGACGACACCGAGTCCGAGGCCACCGACCGACTCGGCCTGAACCTGCCCTCGGCGCAGGACGAGCTGATCTCCGAGGTCGCGGCCGCCAACCCGAACACCGTGGTCGTGATCGACGCGGGAGCGCCGATCGTGATGCCGTGGTTGAACCAGGTCAGCTCGGTGCTCGACGCGTGGTATCCCGGCCAGTCCAACGGGACCTCGCTGGCGAACGTGCTGTTCGGCAAGGTCGACCCGAGCGGCCACCTGCCGGTGACGTTCCCGACGAGCCTCGCGCAGGTTCCGGCCTCGACCCCGGCCCAGTTCCCCGGAGTGAACGGCCAGGTCCAGTACTCCGAGGGCGTCGACGTTGGCTACCGGTGGTATGACGCCAAGAGTCTGACGCCGCTGTTCCCGTTCGGGTTCGGCCTGTCGTACACGCGGTTCGCGTTCACCGGTCTGCGTGTCGGTTCGCAGAACGTCGACGGCGTCCACGACGTCCGGGTGTCGGCGACGGTCACCAACGTCGGGAGCCGGTCCGGCGCCGACGTGGCTCAGCTCTACCTGGGCGATCCGAGCTCCACGGGTGAGCCGCCGCGTCAGCTGGTCGGCTTCCAGCGCGTCCAGCTGAATCCCGGCCAGTCGACTCACGTCCAGTTCACGGTCACCCCGCGAGACACGTGGTGGTGGGACGACACGGCCGGCGGCTGGGATCAGACCGTGGGCAGGTACCAGGTCTACGTCGGCGACTCCTCGGCGATGGAGGACCTGCCGTTGCACGGCGGATTCACGCTGGCCGAGACGCCGGGGGCCCGGCAGGTCAGCGTCAGCGCGCCGAGCACGGTGACACCCGGTCAGGCGTCGAGCGTCACGGTGAAGCTGTCCGCGGGCGGCAACGAGACGCTCCACGACGTCCGGCTCGCGCTCCAGCTGCCACAAGGGTGGAGCGAGAGCGGTTCAGCGCGGAAGGTGTTCGGCAGCGTTGCGCCGGGGAGCGCGGTCGCCGCGACGTTCACGGTGACCCCGCCAAGCTGGGCTCCGTCCACGAACTCCGTGGTGCACGCCACCGCGACACTGGGCCCGGACGCTCAGCGAGAAGCCGGAGCGACCGTCACGGTCGGCTGACTCATGGTGTAGCGGGCGGCAGCCGGTCCTGGTAATCCTTGACCGCTGCCGCCCCGCACACCGCGGCGGGCGCCCCGCCGGTCGCCTCGCAGATCTCGGCTGTCAGTAGTTCGGCCGTGCCGTCGAGGGCCTGCCCGGCGGCCGTCTTCGGGCGTCCCAGTGAGCCCGCGAGCTGCCTCCAAGGGAGGTTGCCCGCCACGCTTGGGGACGCGGGCGAGCCGACGTCGGCGTACTTGCTCGCGACGTCGACGAACGGCAGCGGGTGCGGAACGTGGGTCGAGGGCGCGGCGATCACGAATGTGACCAACGGGCTGCCGTACGCCGCGCTCCGGAACGTGAACCCTCTGACGATCGGACGCTGAGTCGTCGCGGACTGACTCAGGTTCAGGTCGGCAAACGTCCCGAACTGCGACAGCGCCGCGACGACCCCCCAGCTCTCGAGTGCGCAGCCGGCGCAGCCGTCGGGGGCGACGAGCACCACCTCGGGCTCGCCGGCGTGCGTGAGCGGCGGCTGGTTCCGTAGCGGATGGACGGACGCAAGCGAAATCCGGTTCTCCGCGAGTGCATTCTCGGCGGCCGTGGCCAGGGCCGCCGGTGGCACGTTCGTCGCCGGCGTTGCCACGAGCGGGAGCAGCGCGCGGAACGCGTCTGTCCAAGCGGCGCCGTACTGCTCGGCGGCGTAGTTGACGAGAGCAGTTGCGGCCCATCGGTCGCCCGAGAGGATCATGCCCTCGGCCCTGACGAGGAGGCCGGTGCCGCCCGCGGCCTCGTGGATCACGTTCTCAGCGAGTCTGCGATCAGCCGCGAGGATAAGCGCCTCCGCGCGCGTGACGCTGGGGGATGGGGTGGAGGAAGCGACCTGCGGCTCCAGGTCGAGCAGCGCGCGGCGGGTGTCGTAGAACACGGCCCGGCCGTCCGGCGGTGCGACCGCGTCGCTGGGATCTACCCACAGCGAAGCGGCGGTCGCCGCGCCGAGCTTCCCGTAAGCGCCGGTCTCGTTCGGCAGTCCGCGGAGCGCCGCGCGCGCCTGGCCGAGCGCGGTCAACGGTGGGGTCGGACCGGCTGCCTTTGCGGCCGGCGCGAGCAGCGCCGAGGCGAGAACCGCCACGACCGCCGCTCGCCCGCGCCTCATCACGAACCTCAGGTCGGGTCTTTGAACTCCGCCGGCTGCTTGGCCATCCCCGCGGTCACCGCCGCGAGCTGGTTGGGCGTCCCGAGCAGACCGAGTTGGATGTCGGCCTCGAGCCTCAGCGTCTCCTCGGTCGAACCCGTCCACGACTCGTCGAACAGCCGCTTCATCCCGCGCACGGCGTCGGGTGAGCGCGTCGCGATCTCCGCCGCCAGCGCCTGGGCCGCGGTCAGCGGGTCGTCGGCCAAGTGGGTGACGAGGCCGAGCGCGTGCGCGTCGCTGCCGGTGATCATGCGTCCGGTGTAGGCGAGCTCCTTGGCGACGTCGATGCCGACCAGCCGCGGAAGTGTGCGTGTGATCGCCATGTCCGGGATCAGGCCCCACTTGACTTCGAGCACCGCCATGCGCGCGTCGGGGGTGGCAAAGCGGACGTCGGCGGCGAGCGCGATCTGGAGGCCACCGCCGAGGCAGTGGCCATGTAACGCCGCGATCACGGGCACCGGAACCTCGAGCCAGCCGTGGGCGGCGCGCTGGAACCAGTTGGGCACGGGTCCGTGCAGCGGCTCCATCAGCGCGTCCGACCCGGGCTGGTTGGCCATCACGCCCGCCACGTCGAGTCCCGAGCAGAAGCTCGGTCCCTCGCCGTGCAGGACGACCGCCCGCACCCCCGGCTCGGCCGCGACGTGTGCGGCGGCCGCGGTGATCGCGTCGAACATCGCGACGTCGAGCGCGTTGTGCTTCTCAGGTCTGGTCAGGGTGACGGTCGCGACGTGATCAGAAACATCGATCGAGACGCGTTCCTCCGTCTGTACGGTCTGCTCGCTCATCACCCGGGAACACTATCCATCGGCGTGACCTCGTCGCCGACCCGTATTGTTCCCGGCTTGAGCACCCGGCCGTGGATCCCGAACGCCAGCGGCTCCGTGGTATCGAGATCGAGGCGGTAGCTGCCCAGCATCTTGAGCGTGTGTAGATCGACCACGCCCGTGTCGGGATCGCGGGTAGTGATCACGCAGCGCCCGACGTGCCCACCGAACGCGACCGTCGCCCCCCCGATCTGAACCGCGCGGGCGACCCAGCGGTCTTCCGCATGGGCCTCGACGCCGTCGATCTCGACCAGCATGCGGAACCGGCGAACGTCGATTTCGCGCGAGTCGCCGTCCCGGGCATCCCCGAGCCGCTCTACAGAGGCTCGCGAGATCAGCGACACCGCGCCGTCAGAGCCGCGGTCGACCGCGGTGTCGCCGGCCTCGACCAGCCGCAGCTGCCGTCCCACGCACTTGCTGAGCGCGGCCGACCACGGGCCGTCGACGAGCTGCCCGGTGGCGGCCCGTGAGAAGAACTTCGTGGTGACCGGACCCCCGAGTCGGATTTCGTCGTCGATGACCTGTCCGTCGGGGAGCTCGAGGCGCAGCCGGCGCTCAGCGTCGGAGTAATCGGCGATCACCTGCTGCAGCTTGCCGACGCGCTTGCTGTTGACCAGTTCGTCGCGGTCGTCGATCAGGTAGAAGCGCCGGTTCTGCCGCACCCCGTCGGGCCCGAGCTCGATGTGGTCGACCCCGCGCACACGCATGGCCTTGACCGCCGTGACGGCGAGCCCGACGACGACCGGCATCGTTATGCCGCCGCCTGCTCGGCCCAGTCGCGGTACAGGCGCCAGTAGCGCCCCTGCGCCTCGAGCAACTCGTCGTGCGTTCCGTCTTCGACGACCTGCCCGTGCTCGAGTACGAGGATCCGCCCGGCGTGCCGGATCGTCGACAGCCGGTGTGCGATCACGATCGCGGTTCGGCCGGCGACCAGCCGACGCAGACCCTGCTCAATCAGGCTCTCGGTGTGCACGTCGACGTTGGAAGTTGCCTCATCGAGCACAAGTATGCGCGGATCCGCCACGAGAGCGCGAGCGAACGCGACCAGCTGTCTCTGGCCGGCCGACAGCTGGACCCCACGCTCGCCGATCTGGGAGTCGTAGCCGTTCTCGAGCTCGGAGATGAATCCGTGCGCCCCGACCGCACGGGCCGCCGTCTCGATCTCCTGGTCGGTCGCATCAGGTTGACCGAACGCGACGTTCTCGCGGATTGTGCCGCTGAACAGGAACCCCTCCTGAGGGACGATCCCCATCTGTGAGCGGAGCGAGTGCGCGCTGACCGTGCGCAGGTCGTGACCGTCCACGAGCACGCCGCCCGTGCTGGGGTCGTAGAACCTCGCCACGAGCTTCGCGAACGTCGACTTGCCGGCGCCGGTCTCGCCGACCAGCGCGACCGTCTGGCCCGGCGGAATCACGAGGTCCAGGTCTTTGAGCGCGTACCCGCCGTTTTCGGTGCCGCCGTACCTGAACGACACGTCATCGAAACGGATCTCGCCGCGGATCGAGGGGAGGTCGGTCGCGTCCGGCGCATCGGCGAGATCTGGCTCCTCGTCGAGCAGGTCGAAGATCTTGTCGAGCGCGGCCATCCCGGACTGGTAGGTCGTGTACAACTGCGAGAGCTGCTGGATCGGGTCGAAGAAGTTGTTGAGCGCCGCGATGAACGCGAACACCACGCCCGTCGAGGTGTGGCCGTTGATCGCCTCGATGCCGCCGATCACGAGGATCTCGACGGTCACGATCGCCGACAGGAACTCGACACCCGGGAAGTAGGCGGCGTTGAGGTTGACCGTCGTCATGTTCGCGGCGCGGTTCTCGTCGTTGAGTTCGCGGAACCGCTTGATGTGCGCTCGCTCCTGGCCGAACGCGCGTACCACGCGGATGCCCGACAGCGTCTCCTGGAGGTACCCGGTAATCGCGGCGATCTTCTCCCGGGTCAGCCGGTAGGCGTCGGCCGAGGCGATGCGGAACGCGAACGCGCCCACCGCGAGAATCGGAAGCACGAGGAAGGTGAGCAGCGCCAGATGCGGGTCGAGGAAGAACAGGATCACGACCACGCCGATCAACGTCAGGCCCGACTGGATCAGCGTCGCCAGCCCGTCCTCGACGAGCTGGTCGAGCGCCTCGACGTCGTTGGTCATCCGCGAGATGATCACGCCGGTCCGGTTGCGGGAGTAAAAGCCGATCGACAGCCGCTGCAGGTGGATGAACAGGCGGATGCGGAGGTCCTGGAGCGCGCGCTGACCGACCCAACCGACGAGGTAGGTCTGCGCGTACGAGGCGACCGCGTACACGATCGCCGAGACCAGGAACAAGGCGACGATCAGATTCAGCGCGCCTACGTCGTGCTTCTGGATCCCCTGGTCGATCGCGAGCTTGGCCAGCGGCGCCGGCGCGAGCGCGGCGGCGGTCGCGGCGACCAGCGACAGGAACATCGCGAGCACGCGCCACTTATACGGCGCGAGCAGCTCGACCAGGCCGCGGACCTTGCGGCCCCGGCCGCGGGACTGCCTGACGCGCCGGCGGATGTCGTTCATACGGCTCACAGTCCCACCGCCTCGGCTGCGTTGCGGGTCATGAACACCTGATCGGGCATGCCCTTCTCGACGATCTCGCGGTACAGGTCGGACTCCTCGAGCAGGTCGTCGTGAATTCCGTGCGCGACCACCCGGCCGTGCTCGAGCACCACGATCTCGTCGGCGAGCGCGATCGTGGAGAGCCGGTGTGCGATCACGAATGTGGTCCGACCGGCCATCACCTCGCCGAGCGCCCGCTTGATCTCCTGCTCGGTGGAGGCGTCGACCGACGAGGTCGCGTCGTCGAGGACGAGGATCCGCGGATTCGCCAGGACGGCGCGTGCGATCGCGATCCGCTGGCGCTGCCCACCGGACAGGGTCAGCCCGCGCTCGCCCACGAGCGTCTCGTAGCCGTTGGGGAGTGCCTCGATGAAACCGGCAGCCTGAGCGACCTCGGCGGCCCGCTGCACCTCTTCACGCGTCCCGTCCGGACGGGCGTAGGCGATGTTGTCGTGGATAGTGGCCGAGAACAGGAACGGGTCGTCGGTGACGAGCGCGATCGCGCGGCGCAGGCTGTGGAGGTCGACCGAGCGGACGTCGGCGCCGTCGATCCGGACCGAACCGGAGCTGACCTCGTAGAGGCGTGGAAGGAGCGAGACGAGCGCGGTCTTGCCGGCGCCCATGGCCCCGACGAGCGCCACCGTCCGGCCCGGCTCGATCTCGAGGTTGACGTCGCGCAGCGCCGGCTGGGCGGCGCGGTCGAAGGTCAGGCTCACGTGCCGGAGCGACACCCGGCCGGGCCCGTCGGGCAGCGCCGGCGCGTTCTTGGGGCTGGTGATCCGTGGCGCGCGGTCGAGCACCTGGAAGATGCGGGCGCCCGAGGCGGTCGCTCGCTGCGCGGCGCTCAGCATGTACCCCAGCGTCCGCATCGGCGAGATCAGCATCAGCAGGTAGGCGTAGAACGCCGTGAACGCGCCGATCGTCAGCGATCCGTTGATCACGTCCCGGCCGCCGATCAGCAGGATCAGCGCCAGGCCCAGGTTCGGAAGGAAGCTGATCAGCGGCGTGTAGCGGGCCTGGATCCGGTTCGCGTACATTTGCTGGTCGAACACCCGCGCCACCGAATGCTCGAAGCGGTGAAGCTGGCGCTCCTCCTGGGCGAACGCCTTGATCACGCGAACGCCGGACACGTTCTCCTCCGCGTCGGCGGTCAATTCGGCGATTCGCTGCTGGGCCTCCTGGAGCGCGGGCCGTGAGACGCGCCCGTACATCCACGCGATCACGACCACGAACGGCACCGGGGCCAGCGAAAGCGCCGCCAGCCCCGGCTGGAGCGCGAACATCGCCACCGCCGCCAGCGCGATCGTCAGGATCGACTGGGCGATGAAGATCAGGCCGTACCCGAGGAAGAAGCGGACCGCCTGCAGGTCGACCGTGGCGCGCGACATCAGCTGCCCGGTTTGCTGACGGTCAAAGAACGACAGCTCGAGCGACTGGAGGGCGTTGTAAAGCCTTTCACGGAGGTCGACCTCGACCGCCAGCGATACCCGCCCTGCGACCAGGCGCCGCGCCGCGCTCAGCGCCAGGCGGGCCAGGCCTGCCACGATGATCGCGACCGCCCAGACGATTAGATCGTGGCGATGGCTGTAGCGAATCGAGTTGATCGCCTGACCAGTGAGATAAGGGATCAGCACCGTCGCGCCCGTCGCGCCGAAGGCGAGCGCGAACGACCAGGCGACGGCTCCTCTATACGGGTGTAGGAAGCCTAGGAGTCGCCTGAATACAAGCATACTTCATTTAGTATAGTGAGTCTGGGGGCTGAGCGCTTCGCGGTTCCGGGCCTTGATGCACCGGAAACTGGGGCCGACAAAGTCTCGGTCGGCGCGCGTTGCGGATCGAGCTTGCAGAAACCCGCCACCATGGCGGCTTTTCGCAATCTCACCGAGTGTGTCTTGTCGAGTGCGCCGTCATCCGCCTAGCTCACTCGGTGGTCGTCGAGGCCGAGGGCGTCGGTGAAGCGCTTGGGCACCGCGGCGTCCTCGCCCTCCTCCCATAGGGTTATCACGACCAGCTCGTTCCCGTCAGGCCGGCACACGTACACGACATCGCGGCGCTCGAGGTCGCGCACGAGCACGGATCCGCCGGCGCCCGCCTCGACTCGTCCGGCGGCGTGGGCGCGGGCGACCCGGGAGGCGATCTCGGTCTTCTCGTCGAGCGTTCCGCGGACCCGCTGGCGGAAGCGCTCGGCGGCGTGATCGGTGACGGCTACGAGCATCGGGATTCCGCATGACGATAGACGGGGCGACGCCGTTGGTTCCGGCGGGCGGGCAGCTGCTCAGGCGTTGGGGCTGCTCTGGGGGTCGGTCGCGGCCGGCGCTTCGAATTGCGAGGTGGAAGCCGGTGAGCCAGGGCTCGGCATGCCATGAGCCGGAAGCTGACCCGAGCGCGCGGGACGGCGGTCGCCGCGGACGATGACCCGGAGCTGAGGAGGGTGGACGGCGCCGCCCACGGCCCTCGCGCCCGGCCCGCCTCGTGGGCGAAGAGGTTCCGGATGCGCACGGGGCCGTGGCGGGGCCGCCCACCCTGCGCAGCCGCTAGGGTGCCCGACGCAAATGACCACCGTCCGCGAAGCGACACTCGAGCTGTTCCGCGCCCACGGGATGACGACGATCTTCGGCAACCCCGGCTCGACCGAGCTGCCGATGCTGGCGAATTTGCCCGACGACTTCACGTATGTACTCGGGCTGCAGGAGCTGGTGGTGGCCGGGATGGCGGACGGGTATGCGCAGGCGCGCGGACGACCGACGCACGTGAACCTGCACACGGCGCCGGGCGTCGGCAACGCGGTCGGCGGGATCGGCAACGCGCTCGCGAACAAGGCGCCGCTCGTGATCACCGCCGGTCAGCAAGTCCGCCCGCAGGTCACACATCAGGCGCTGCTCACGAACCGCGACGCCACCGTCGGCCCGCAGCCGTACGTGAAGTGGAGCCACGAGCCGCCCCGGGCGCAGGACGTCCCGGGCGCGATCGGACGCGCGATCCACCACGCGATGCTGCCGCCGCGCGGTCCGGCGTTCGTCTCGATCCCGATGGACGACTGGGACGCCGAGGCCGACGAGGACCGCGCGCTGAACGCCCGGCGCCGCGTCGTCAGCGGCCGGGCCGTCCCGGACCCCGCGGAGCTCGCGCAGCTCGCCGCCCTGCTCGAGGAGGCGCGCAACCCGGTCCTGGTCGCCGGCCCCGAGATCGACGCCAGCGGCGGGTGGTACGCCGCGATCGCGCTCGCCGAGAAGCAGCGCCTGCCGGTGTGGGCCTCGCCGGGCACCGCGAGCAGCCGGATCGGTTTCCCCGAGAGTCATCCGAACTTCGTCGGCGTGCTGCCGCCGGCAATCGGCCCGCTCGCCGCGACGCTGAACGGCCACGATGTGATCCTCGTCGTCGGCACCCAGGTGTTTCCCTACTACCCGTACGTGCCGGGTCCGTTCCTGCCCGAGGGGGCGTCGTTGATCGCGATCACGAACGACCCGGACGAGGCGGCGCGTGCGCCGATGGGCGACGCGATTGTCGGCGACGTGGCGCTCGCGCTGCAACAGCTCGCGGAGCTGGTCGGCGAGTCTCACCGCCCCATCCGCGATCCGCGTCCGGCGCCGGCGGAGCCCGAGCACGCTGACCCGATGAGCGGTTCGGAGGCGATGGCGGCGCTCGCCGGCGCGTGGCCCGACGGCGGAATCGCGGTCGCGGAGATCCCCTCGAGCGCGTCGGCGCTCCGCAACCGGCTTCGGCTGTCGCACCCCGGCAGCTACTACCAGAGCGCGAGCGGCGGCCTCGGGTTCGGGATCTGCGCGGCGGTGGGCGTGCAGCTGGCCGAGCCCGATCGGCCGGTGGTGTGCGTGGTGGGGGAGGGGTCGGCGCAGTACGGGATCACGGTCCTGTGGACCGCGGTCGCCTACAAGGTGCCGGTCACGTTCGTCGTGGTCCGCAACGCCGAGTACATGATCCTCAAGTGGTTCGCGGAGTTCGAGCAGGTGGCGGGCGCGCCCGCACTCGAGCTGCCCGGGCTCGACACCGCCGCGGTGGCGCGGGCCTACGGGATGCCGGCGCAGAACGTGTCGAGCCGCGAGCAGCTCACCGAGGCACTACGGGAGGCGATTCCGGCCGACGACGGCCCTCGACTGATCGAGGCCCGGGTCGCGTCCGGCATGTGGTGGGAGTAGCCGCGGCTCAGCGCTTGCCGGCGCGACTGGTGGGGGGGACTTCCGCGGACTCCTTGTCCTGCTCGGCTTGCTCGCGCCCCTGGAGGATGCTGATCCGATCGCAGAACAGTGCCCAGGCGGCGTGCGGGTCCTTGTCTTGGTTCCTGTACCGGTCGCGACCCTGTAGAAACGCCCACCCCTCGCTGCGCATGCCGGCAGCGGCGAATCCGCGACGAGTCGAACGGCGGGACGGCTTCAGCCACTGGCTCAGGCTCTGCAGTGCGCCAACGAGGAGGCCGAGCACGATGGCGTACACCTTGGACGCGTCGAGAGCGGCCGCGAGCGACGCGCCGATTCCAGCGAGGATCGAGGTGACGTTCAGGAAGTTGTCGAGGACCGAGTAGACGCGAGAGCTCCGCTCATAGATCCGCAGCGGGCCGACGAACCGGTGCACGAGAAACGCTTGCTGTATCGCGAGGTCGTCGACGGCGGGAGCGTGAGGGGACCCATACTCGCGGGCGGCGACATCCGCGAGCCGGCGCGCGATCAGCCGTGAGATGTCCATAGCCTCGCCGCTCAGCTTGCTCTGCCGGTTGGCCGCCTCGAGCAGCGCGTCGGCCTCGTCGCGCCCCTCGTTCATGAGCTGGGTGACAATGCTCACGTCCCTTGCGGGCTCGCCCCCCGGTTGCGCAACGGGAGTTGTGGTCCCCGATCGTTCCTCCGTCTGCTGTGTCATCCGCGCCCCTCCTCCACCTGTGCCCACGCTTGACACGACCCGGAGGCGCGAGGCGTGTCAACCCCTTGCTAAGACCAGCACAAACGGTAATCGGTCCCGCAAGCCCCGGGGGATTTGCAATCAGAGGTTCACGGCGACGTACTTCGTCTCGAGGTACTCCTCCATCCCCTCGTGACCGCCCTCGCGGCCGAAGCCCGATTGCTTGATGCCACCGAACGGAGCGCCGGCGTTGGAGACCATCCCCTGGTTGAGGCCGACCATGCCGGTCTCGAGCCGCTCGATCACGCGCAGCGCCCGCTTGAGGTTGTTCGTGAACACGTAGGCGACCAGGCCGTACTCGGTGTTGTTGGCCGCGGCGATCGCCTCGTCCTCGTCGTCGAATCCCTTGATCGGCGCCACCGGGCCGAAGATCTCCTCTTGGAGCAGGTTCGCGTCGTCGGAGACGTCGGTGAGCACGGTCGGTTCGAAGAAGTAGCCGGTGCCGTCACGCGCATGGCCGCCGACCACCGCCGTGGCTCCGCGGCCGATCGCGTCCTCGACGAGCTCCGCGACTTTGCTGCGCTGGGCGTCGTCGATCAGCGGCCCGACCTGGACGCCCTCCTCGGTTCCGCGCCCGACCTTGAGCGCGCCCATCTGCTGGGCGAGCTTCTCAGCGAACTGGTCGGCGACCTTCTCGGATACGTGGAAGCGATTGGCGGAGGTGCACGCCTCGCCCCCGTTGCGCATCTTTGCGAGCAGCGCGCCCTGGACGGCGGCGTCGATGTCGGCATCGTCGAACACGATGAACGGCGCGTTGCCGCCGAGCTCCATCGACAGCCGCAGCAGATTGTCCGACGCCTGCGCCATGAGCTTGCGGCCGACCTCGGTCGAGCCCGTGAACGACAGCTTCCGCAACCGCTGATCGGCGATCAGCGGGCCCATCGTCTCGCCCGAGGACGACGCGGTGACGAGGTTCACGACACCGGCCGGCAGCCCGGCCTCCTCGAGGATCTTGACCAGCATCAGCATCGACAGCGGCGTCTGCTGCGCGGGCTTCACCACGACGGTGCAGCCGGCGGCGATCGCCGGTCCGATCTTGCGGGTACCCATCGCCATCGGGAAGTTCCAGGGGGTGATCAGCAGGCAGGGCCCGACCGGCTGCTTCATCGTCAGCACGCGGCCCTGGCCGTTCGAGTTGATCGAGTAGCGCCCGTCGATCCGGACGGACTCCTCGGAGAACCAGCGGAAGAACTCGGCGGCGTAAGCGATCTCAGCCTTGGACTCGGCGAGCGGCTTGCCCATCTCGAGCGTCATCAACAGCGCGAGGTCGTCGGCCCGCGCCATCAGGGCCTCGAACGAACGCCGGAGAATCTCGCCGCGCTCGCGCGGCGGGTGGGCGGCCCACTCGGGGCCGGCCTCGACGGCCGCGGTCAGCGCGGCCTTGGCGTCATCGGTCGAGGCGTCGGCGACCTCGCACAGAGACTCGCCGGTCGAGGGATCCTCGACCGACAGCGTGCCCTTGGCTCCGTCGCGCCATTCGCCCCCGACGTACAGCTGCTTGGGGACTTCATCAAGGATTTTCTGTTCGGCTGGGGCTGTAATCGTGCTCATGCATCCAACCTACCACCGCTTCGGTATGCGTCCGCATCGGGTGACGTGCGCCGCAGACCCGGATCGTGCTGACACCGGATCGGGCGCGAGTCACCCGAGTGGGACACATACCTACGCAGCTTGGGCTACGGGAGCCGTCTCGAGCGCGACGCCCAGCACCTCGTCGATCGTCATCGCGAAGTGGAACTTCATCGCGTCGCGAACCTCTTCCGGCACGTCATCCAGATCGCCGCGGTTGCGCTCGGGCAGGACCACGTCGGTCAGGCCCGCCGCATGCGCCGCCAGCACCTTCTGCTTGACGCCGCCGATCGGGAGCACCCGGCCCTGGAGCGTGACCTCGCCGGTCATACCGACACTGTGGCGCACCGGCCTGCCGCTGAGCAGCGAGGTCAGCGCGGTCACCATCGTCACGCCCGCACTGGGGCCGTCCTTGGGGATCGCCCCCGCCGGGACGTGCACGTGGAACGCGCGGTCCTCGAACGCCGAGGGATCGATATCCAACTCCGGAGCGTGCCCTCGCACGTACGAGAGCGCGATCTGCGCGGACTCCTTCATCACGTCGCCGAGCTGACCGGTCAGCGTCAGACCCGGTGAGCCCTGCATTCCGGTGGCCTCGACGAACAGCACGTCTCCACCGGTACCGGTCACGGCGAGGCCGGTGGCGACGCCGGGAACCGCGGTGCGGATTGCGGACTCCTGGAAGAAGCGCTGACGTCCGAGCGCGTCGCGGACCGCGTCGAGGTCGATGACCACGGGTGCCTCGGCCTCGCCTGAGGCGATCTTGGTCGCGGTCTTGCGCAGCAGCGTCCCGAGCTCGCGCTCGAGCTGGCGCACGCCCGCCTCGCGCGTGTACTCCGAGGCGACCGTATTCAGCAGCTCGTCGGAGATCTCGACCTCCTCGGGCCGCAGGCCGTTCCGCTCGAGCTGACGCTTCCACAGGTAGCCGCGGGCAATCGCGACCTTCTCCGAGGTGGTGTATCCGTCGAACCGGATGACCTCCATACGGTCGAGCAACGGACCCGGGATCGTGTCCGCGACGTTCGCGGTCGCGATGAACAGCACGCCGCTCAGGTCGAGCTCCACGTCCAGGTAGTGGTCGCGGAAGCTGTGGTTCTGAGCCGGGTCGAGCACCTCGAGCAACGCGGCGCTCGGGTCCCCGCGCCAGTCGGCACCGACCTTGTCGACCTCGTCGAGCATGATCACCGGGTTCATCGTGTCGGCGTCCCGCAGGGCACGGACGAGCCGGCCCGGAAGCGCGCCGATGTAGGTCCGCCGGTGGCCACGGATCTCGGCCTCGTCGCGGACGCCGCCGAGCGACATCCGGACGAACTCGCGTCCGGTGGCGCGGGCGATCGACTCGCCGATCGAGGTCTTGCCGGTGCCGGGCGGTCCGATCAGGGTCAGGATCGCGCCCGAGCGCTTGTCCTCGGTGATGCCGCGCTCCTGGCGCAGCTTCTTGACCGCGATGTACTCGACGATCCGGTCCTTGACGTCCTCGAGG
>Ga0335076_10000084_pt1 | contig 73555 bp, 69 predicted proteins | sample Lox_Sample_25_FD_206717 | JGI IMG/M metagenome (GOLD analysis project Ga0335076, IMG submission 206717) | Soil microbial communities from Loxahatchee National Wildlife Refuge, Florida, United States - Lox_Sample_2.5 | ecosystem: Environmental > Terrestrial > Soil > Wetlands | place: USA... | reverse complement strand
CAGGCGGCCGCCAGCGGCGCCAGCGCCAGCGAGACCTTGTCGCCCACCCCGCCGGTGGAGTGCTTGTCCACCTTGGCGCCCGGCACGTCGGAGAGGTCGAGCACGTCCCCGGAGCGGAGCATCGCCCCGGTGAGCGCCGCGACCTCGGCCGCGTCCATCCCGCGGAAGAAGACCGCCATGCAGAAGGCGGCCATCTGGTACTCGGGGATCTCCCCGCGGGTGAAGCCGTCCACCAGCTCGGCGATCGCCTCGGCCGGGACCGCCCGCCCCTCGCGCTTCGCGTGGATGACCTCGTACGCGCGCATCATGTCACCGTACGTGCTTCGTAAGCTGCGCGGCGAAGCCGCGCCCGCGGGACGGTGCGCGAGGCGAAGCCGAGGCGCGCCCGGGACCCGCGTCGCCGGGGAGGGGCCCCGACGCGCTTCGCTCGGCGGGGAGGGGGCGCAGCCCCCTTTCGAACATGCCTGGACCCTGGCGCGATTCGAGACACCGGAGGTGATCGAGAATCGCGCGCCATGGTCTAGGCGAGCTGCTCCATGAGCTTGTCCTCGATCTCGAAGTTGGCGTGCACGCTCTGCACGTCGTCGAGGTCCTCGAGGAGGTCCATCAGCCGGAGCATCTGCCGGGCCTTGTCGGGGTCGGCGAGCTTGACCGTGTCCTTGGCGACGTAGGTGATCCGCCGCGGCCCGAGCGCGAGCTTGCGCCCCTCCAGGGCGGCGGCCACCGCGTGGAGGTCGTTCGGGTGGGTGCGCACCTCGAACCCCTCGGCGTCCAGGTTCACCACGTCCTCCGCTCCGCCCTCGATGGCCGCCTCCATCACCTGGTCCTCGGTCGGCCCCGGCTTCACCTCGATCACCCCCCGCCGCTCGAAGTTCCAGGCGACCGCCCCCTCGGCAGCGAGGTTGCCGCCCCCCTTGGCGAAGGAGGAGCGGACGTCCCCGGCGGTCCGGTTCCGGTTGTCGGTCAGGCACTCCACGATCATGGCCACGCCCGAGGGGCCGTACCCCTCGTACACGACCTCCTCGTAGGCCACGCCCTCGAGCTCGCCGGTCCCCTTCTTGATCGCCCGGGTGATGTTGTCCGCCGGCATGTTCGCCTCGCGGGAGGCGTCGATGGCCGCCCGCAGGCGGGCGTTCCCGGCCGGATCCCCCCCGCCCATCCGGGCGGAGACGGTGATCTCCTTGATGAGCTTGGTGAAGAGCTTCCCCTTCGCCGCACCCTGCGCCGCCTTCTTGTGCTTGATCTTCGTCCAACGGTTGTGGCCGGACATGCGCGCTCCTCCCCGCCGCGCGGGGCCAGGCGGGCGGGCTCCCGAGGCGGAGGTAGCACGCGGAACCCCTGATTTTCAAGGATTCCGCGGGGTGCCGGGCGGCGCGGCGCCGGGCCGCGGCCCCCCTACCAGATGATCGAGTCCACCAGCTCGTCCACCATGTCCCCGAGCCGGTCGATGCCGTGCGACTTCGAGAGGAACCCGTCCGCCCCCGCCTGCTCGGCGATGGGCTCGAGCTCCTCGTCGGTCTTCGAGCTGAAGAGGATGATGGGGATCTTCTCGGTGTGGAAGTCCTGCTTCAGGACCCGGACGATGTCCTTCCCGGAGATGTCCGGCATCATCAGGTCCGTGAGGATCACCTCGGGCTGGAAGCGCTCGAGCTGGGCCTGGAACTCGAGGAGGTTCGAGGCCACCGCAACCCCGTAGCCCCGCTCCTCGAGCACGGCCTTCTCCATCTCGAGCGTGATCGCCGAGTCGTCGAGGAGGAGGATGCGCTTCTTCTCGGCCATGAGCCCTTGCTCTCCCCTGCCCTACAGCGCCGCCAGCGCGTACTCGGCCGCCCGCGCGAAGGCGCTCCCGTCCTCGGGGATGTCCGGATAGTACCCCAGGAAGGCCTGCCGCTTCCCGTCCGGCCGGCGCTTGTAGGCCTCCAGGGCGTTGCGGTAGGCGAGCCGCGCCCGGGCCACGTCGCGCTGCGCCTCGCGGCAGCGCCCCAGGAAGTAGTGGCCCAGGGCCAGGTCGGGATCGAGGAACAGGGCGCGCGACAGCTCCTGCGCCGCCTCCAGCGCCTCGCCGACGCTGAGGAGGTGGATCCCGTAGAAGAGGTGGGCCTCCGCGGAGAGCGGCTCGTAGGCGAGCGCCGCCTGGTAGGCCTCCCGGGCGCGATCGGGCTGGCGCAGGATCCCGTAGAGGTTGGCGAGGGTGAGCCGGGCGGAGAGGTCCTCCCCGCCCCGCTCCAGGAGCCGCTCCAGGAGCTCGCGCGCCGCCCCGAACCGCCCGTCGGCGAAGAGGGCCACCGCCGCGTCCAGGTACTCCTGGGGGGCGAGGGGCGCGGCCGGCGGCGGCCGGGCCGCCTCCGGGGCGCGCGGGAGCGGGATGGGGGGACTGGCCGGGCCGGGGCGGGGCAGCTGGAGGTGCCGGACCGCCGGGGGCTGCGCGGGCACGGGCACGAGGTGCTGCCGCGGCGCGGCCGGGGCGGCCGGGGGCGCCCGGCGGGTACCGTCGGGCCGCCGGTAGAGGAACGCCCCCTCCACCTCGGTCAGCTCGAACCCGTCGAAGAGCCGGAAGAGCGACTCGGAGTACCCGAGGAACAGGTAGCCCCCGGGGGCCAGGGCGCTGTGGAAGAGGGTGAGCACCTGCTGGGTGGTGGGGGTGTCGAAGTAGATGATGACGTTCCGGCAGAAGATCACGTCCCAGCCGCCGCCGTCCTCGGGGCGCGGGAAGAGCGACGAGACCAGGTTGTGCGGCCGGATGGCGGCGATGTACCGGCGCAGCCCGGCCCGCATCACGTACCGGTCGCCCTCCCGGTCGAGGTAGCGGGAGAGGAGGGGCTCGCCGATCTCCCGGACGCGGCGCGGCTCGTAGCTGCCGCGGATGGCGAAGGCCACCGCCTCGGGGTTCACGTCGGTGGCCAGGATCTCGGTCCGCTCCGCCTCGGCGCCCGCCTCGGCGGCGGCGATGGCGATCGAGTAGGGCTCCTCGCCGGTGGCGCACCCGGCCGACCAGATCGAGAGCTTGCGCCCGCCCGCCTGGGTCCGCGACACCAGCCCGGGAAGGATCGCCTGCAGGGCCTGGAACTGCCGCTCGTCGCGGAAGAAGCTGGTCTTGCCCACCGTCACCAGCGGGAGGAGGCGGCGGAGCTCCTCGTCGCCCGCCTCCGAGCGGAGCAGGGCCAGGTAGGCCCCCGAGTCGGCCTCGCCCTCGAGCGCCTCGAGGCGGGCGGCGACCGCGATCCGCAGCGCCCCGTGGCCGTCCGGGCGGACGTGGAGCCCGACCCGCTCCTTGAGGAGGGTGGCCAGCTCGACCAGGTGCTCGGCGGCGATCGGCTTCACCGGGTCAGCTCCACCAGCGCCCGCGGGATGTCGTCCAGCGGGAGCACCCGGTCCACCGCCCCGAGGTCGATGGCCGCCTTGGGCATCCCGAAGACCGCGCTGGTCGCCTCGTCCTGGGCCAGGGTCACGCCGCCGGCGTCCTTGATCGCCTTGATCCCGTCGGCGCCGTCGCGCCCCATCCCGGTGAGGATCGCCGCGCAGCAGCGCGCGCCGTAGTGCTCGGCGGCGGAGAGGAAGAGCGGGGTCACCGACGGCTTGAAGGTGTCGACCGGGGCGGCGTCGGAGAGGTGGACCTTGCCCTCCGTCACCACCAGGTGGCGCCCGGTCGGGGCGAGGACCACCGCCCCGGGGAGGAGCCGATCGCCGTGGCGGGCCTCGCGCACCCGCAGGCGGCACTCCTGGCCGAGCCAGCGGGCGAGCCCCTCGGTGAAACCGTCGGCGATGTGCTGGACCACGGCGATGGGGGCGGGGAAGTCCTCGGGGAGCCCGCGCAGGACCGTCGCCAGCGCCCGCGGCCCGCCCAGGGACGCGCCCATCACCACCAGGTCGGCGCGCCCGCTCGCCCGCGCCGGCGCCACCCGCCGCTCGCGCAGGCCGCGCAGGTGCCGGATCACCTTCACGCCGGCGAGGAGGCGCAGCCGCGAGCGGAGGAGCTGCCCGTAGGCGTCGAGGTCGGTGGTCGCCTGCGGCTTCTCCAGGATGTCGAGGGCCCCCAGGGAGAGGGCCCGGAAGCCGACCGCCTCGGTGGGGTTGGCGGTGAGCACCAGGATGGGGGTGGGCGTCTCCGCCATGATCCGCGCGATGCCCGAGTAGCCGTCGGCGTCGGGCATGTTGAGGTCCATGGTGATGACGTCCGGCCGGAGCGCCCGCGCCAGCTCGGCGGCGGCGTTGCCGTCGGCGGCCACCGCCGCCACCTCGAACCCCGGCTCGGCGGCCACCACGCGGGCGAGCAGCTCCCGGAAGAGCGCCGAGTCGTCCGCCACCAGGACCCGCACCGGCCGCCCCGCCTCCAGGCTCACGAAGCCACCCCGCAGAGCCGCTCCAGGGTGCTGGCCAGCCCCTCGGCCTCGAGCTCGCCCTTCACCAGGTAGGCGTCGGCGCCCGCGTCGACCCCGCGCCGCCGCTCCTCGGGGGCGGAGAGGGAGGAGAGGATCACGATGGGGAGGCGGAGGAAGCGGGGGGTGGCCTTCACCCGCCGGGTGAGGTCGATCCCGTCCAGCACCGGCATCTGCACGTCGGTGAGGAGCAGATGGTACTGCCCGCCCTGTAGCCGCTGCCAGCCGTCCTCGCCGTCCACCGCCTCGTCCACCTCGTGGCCGAGCGAGCGCAGCAGGGCGGCCTCCGCCTCGCGGGCGATGGCGCTGTCGTCGACCAGGAGGATCCGGAGCCGCTTCCGGTCGGCGCCGCGGCTCGCCGCCGGGGAGGCGAGGCGGCGGGCGGCGGTGACGATGTCGGGGGTGGAGAGGAGGAGGGCCACCCGCCCGTCCTCCAGGGCGGCCGCGCCGGTGACGAAGCGCATCCCCTTGAGGAAGGCTCCCGGCGCCTTGACCGCCACCTCGCGCTCGCCGAAGAGCCCGTCCACCACCACCGCCGCCCCCTCCGAGCCGTGGATCACGTAGGCGACCAGCGGGCGCTGGGCGCGCGGGCCGCCGTTGAGGGAGAGCATGGGGCCGAGGGCCACCACCGGCAGGAGCCGGTTCCGGTAGCGGATCGCCCGGATCCCGGCCACCTCGGTGATCTCCTTCGGCTCGATGCGGCCGACGCTGTCCACGTCCACGGCCGGGATGCCGTAGACGTCGTCGTCGATCCGCACGAGGAGGACCTTCATGAGCGAGAGCGACTGGGGCATCCGGAGGGTGAAGACCGTCCCCCGCGCCGGCTCCGACTCCACCGTGACCGACCCGCCCAGCGCCGTGACGCGCTTGCGGACCACGTCCAGGCCCACCCCCCGGCCGCTGGTCTCGCCCGCCTGCTCGCGGGTGGAGAAGCCGGGCATGAAGAGCAGGTCGAGGGTGGCGCGGGTGGAGAAGCTGGCCGCCTGCTGCTCGGTGATCACCCCCTTGCGCATGGCCGAGGTCCGGACCGCCACCGGGTCGATGCCCCGCCCGTCGTCCTCGACGGTGACGGCGAGGAGGTCGCCGTCGGTGCGGGCCGAGATCACCACCTTGCCGGCGCGGGGCTTGCCGAGCTGCACCCGCTCCTCGGGGGTCTCGATGCCGTGGTCGACGGCGTTGCGCACCAGGTGAACGAGCGGGTCGTTGAGGGCGAGGAGGATCGACTTGTCGACCCCGGTCTCCGCCCCCCGGATCTGGCACTCGACCTCCTTGGCTTGCTCGCGGGCCATGTCCCGGACCGCCCGCGGGAACCCGGCCAGCACGCCGGAGAGCGGGATGAGCCGGGCGGCCCCGATCCGCTCGGCGAGCAGGCCGTACTGCGCGTGGGCGGTGGAGGAGGCCTCGGTCTGGGTGCGGGCGAACCGGAAGGTATCGGAGCGGAGGAGGTGGACGTCCCCCTCGATCTGCTCCACCAGCTTGGCGCTCCGCCCATCCCGCAGCCGCTCGGCCAGGGCGATCACCCGGTCGGAGAGCCGGCCCCAGCGGGCGAAGAGGGCGTTCAGGTCGCGGGAGCGGCGGATGGAGCGGGCGCCCTCCACCAGCACGTCGCCGGCGAGCGCGGCGATCTCGTCCAGCCGATCCACGTCGACCCGGATCGAGGTGGCCGGCTTGTCGGCGCGCGGCTCGGTCCGGGGGCCGGCCGGGGCGGCGGGCCGGGCCGGCCGGGCGACGGCGGCCGCGGCCGGCCGGGCCGGGGCCGGCGCGGGCGGCGGCCGCTCCGCGCCGTCCGCGCCGTCGCGCCGGGGCCCGGCGCCGGCCGCCTCGGGGGCGGTGACCGCGGCCACGGGGTGGACCGCGGCGGGGGCCGGGGTCAGGGCCGGCGCGCCGGCGATCTGGGCCCGGAGCCGCTCGGCGAGCGCCCGGGAGGCCTCGTTCCCCTCCGCGGGGCTATCGAGCATGGGCAGGATCGCGTCGCAGGCGGAGAGGAGCGCGTCGACCCCCGCCCCGGGCCGGGAGGGGAGGGCCCTGAGCAGATCCTCGGTGGCGTGCACCACCGACGAGATCCCGACGAAGCCCATCATCCGGGCCTCGCCCTTGAGCGTGTGGAGCTCGCGCGCCAGCTCCTCCCGCAGCTCGGCGGTCGCCGACCCGCGCTCCAGCTCCAGCAGCGCGGCGGAGATCTTCTCCACCCGGTCCGCGGTGGTCTCGCGGAAGCGGGGCAGGAGCTTCTGCCGGATCTCTTCGGAGATGCCCATGCGCGGAGGTGAGCGGGCCGACGACCCCGCCGGCTACTCGACCTTGAACCGCTTCACCAGCTCGGCCAGGCGCTCGGCCAGCTTGGTGAGCTCGGAGGCGGCCCCGGTGGCCTGCTTCGAGCCGGTCTGGGCCTGCCGGGTGACCTCCTCGATCTCCGACATCGACTGGACCACCTGCTCGGTGGCGGTCCGCTGCTGCTGGGTGGCGAGGTGGATCACCCGGGCCGCGTCGCTGGTCTCCTGGATCCCGGAGAGGATCCCCGAGACGCTCGTCATCGCGTTGCCGCCGAGCTGCTCCCCCTCCGCCGCCATCCGCTTGTTCCCGTCCGACGCCTCCTTGGCGGCGTGGGTGGCCTCGCGGATCTCGGTGATGAGGTTCTTGATCTCCTTGGTCGACTCCATCACGTTCTCGGCCAGCCGCCGCATCTCGGCGGCCACGATCGAGAACCCCCTCCCCGCCTCGCCCGCCTTGGCCCCCTCCAGAGCGGCGTTGAGGGCGAGCAGGTCGGACCGGTCGGCGATCTCGTCGATCACCTCCACCACCGTCCCGATCCGCTCCACCCGCTTCGACAGCTTGGCGATGGCGTCGTCCACCTCGACCGCGTTGTGGCGGACCTTCTCCATCGAGGTCATGAAGGACTTGATCGCCCCCTCGCCCTGCCGGGCGCCGGTCAGGGTCTGCTCGGCGATCCCGGCCACCATCTGCGCGTTCTCCGCGATCTGGTGGGAGGCGCCCTTCAGCTCCTCCATGGTGGCGGTGGTCTCGTGGATGGCGGAGGCCTGGGCGCTGGTGGAGGACTCGTTCTGGGTGGCCGCCGCCAGCACCTCGGCGGAGCTGGTGGAGAGCTGGAGGGCGGCCTCCCGGATCTCCGTGACGAACTTCTTCAGCGTCTCCATCACCTGGCCGATGCCGGCGATGAGGGGGGTGAGGGCCGCGTCGGTCACCCCGAGGCGCAGGGTGCCGGAGAGGTCCCCCTGGATCACCAGGCGGATCATGGCCTCGATGGCCTCGTCCACGCCGGCGGTGACCAGCTCGACCCGCTGCCGCGCCTCGCGCGCCTCGGAGAGGACGTGGTCGGCGGCGGCGTTGGCCGCCGAGGCGGCGGCCCGCAGGATGGGATCCTGGAAGGCGTCGGTGTCGAGCCGCTCCTCGTACTTCCCCTCGGCGAGGTGCCGCAGGAAGGTGGTCAGGCGGGCGAGCTCGCCGCCGGCCCCGCCGGCGGAGCGGGCGCGCCGGGCGGTCCGGCCGGCGGTCTTCTTCTGCTTCTCGAGCTGGGAGGGGTCGCGCATCTTCGTCGGGCCTCGTCAGGCGGCGGTGGCTGGCGCCGCGAGCCGCTCGCGCACCAGGGTGGGGAGATCGACGATCAGCAGGGGGGCCTCGTCCATGGTCACGAAGCCGGCGATGGCGGCAGAGGAGAGGCAGGCGGCGGCGAGGGGCGGGAGCTCGTGGACGTCGGCGGCCGGGACGCTGCGCACGCCGAGCACCCGGTCGACCACCAGCGTCCGCTCCCGGCCGTCCCGCTCGGCCGACACCACCACCCCGCGGTCGCGGGCGAAGGGCCGGCCGAGGATCGTGTCGGCCACCAGGTCCTCCGCGCTCGCCTCGCGGATCGTCCCGACCCGCACCACGGCGCGGACCGCGGCCGCGTAGACCCGGAATGCCACCTGGAAGAGCAGGAACTCGGCGGTGGGCTGGCTCACGCCGCGCCGCTCCCCGCGGGGACGGCCCGCGTGCGCGCCGTCTCCACCAGGCGCGGCAGGTCGAGGATCGCCACGGTCCCGTTGCGGTCCCGGCCGATGGCGGAGAGGAACTCGGCCACCCCGGTGGACTCGGCCGGCGGCGGCTCGAGGGCGCGCCGCGGGACCACCACCAGCCCCTCCACCGCCTCGCTCACCACCGCCACCTTCCAGGGCCCGCACTGGACGATGGCGGCCCGGGTGCTCGCGCGGATGGGCACCGCCGACTGCCCGACCAGCTGCCCGACGTCGAGCACCGGCAGGACCTCGCCGCGATGGGTGAACACCCCGGGGAGGAACGAGGGCGCGGCCGGGAGCCGGGTGAGCGGGCCGAGGCGGACCACCTCGGTCACCAGCGGCGCCTCGAAGGCGTAGCGGCCCCCGAGCAGACGCAGGCAGAAGAAGAACGCGTCCGCGCTCCGCCCCGCGCCGTCGTCGCCCGCTCCGGCTGCCTCGCCCGTGCCCCTCGGATCGACCATTCCGCGCGGGATTATCCGCGAGGCTGGGAGGAAGGGGCAAGTCGGTGCTATTTTGCCCGGGGCCGATGTGGGAAGGCCGAGGGTCGAGCGGACGTGAAGGTCCTCATCTGCTGCGAGAGCGAGATCGTGCTCCAGGTGACCGGGATGGCGCTGGAGGCCGCCGGCCACCAGGTGCTCCTCGAGCGCGATCCCCACGGGCTCGTCCCCGAGGTCCACTCCGCCGCCGCCCTGGTGGTCGATGCCGGGCGGGCCAAGCAGGCCCCGGCCCTCCTGCGCGATCGGGGCTTCGGGGGAAGGGCGATCCTCGTGGGTGAAGGTGCGCAGGAGGAGCTGGCCAGGGTCGCCGCGGAGCTGAAGCTCGACGGGGCGGTGGCGAGCCCCTCGGCGGAGGACTTCGCGCGCCGCTTCGCGGCCGTGGTCGAGACCCGCCGGCGCGTCCTGATCGTGGACGACTCGGAGATCGTGGCCCGGCTCCTCAAGGAGGAGCTGGAGGCGAAGGGGTTCGAGATCCAGTACGCGCCCGACGCCGAGAAGGCCACCTCGATCATCCTGAAGCGGCAAACCCGGCCTGACCTCATCCTCCTCGACATCAACATGCCGAAGGTGGACGGCGGCCAGTTCTGCAGGTTCGTCAAGAAGAACGAGATGTTCCGCTCGATCAAGGTGCTCTTCTGCTCGGGCGAGGACAAGGAGAAGGTCCAGCGGCTCGTGACCGAGTGCGGCGCGGACGGCTTCATCTCCAAGGACGAGCTCCTCGGGAAGTGGATCGTCGAGAACGGCTGAGCGGCGGTCGGAGGCGGGAGGGGGCCCCAGCACAGCTGGAGGGAGGGGCGTAGCCCCTCCGGCGCGGGGCAGCCGCGCGCAGCCGCGAAGCGGCGAGCACGGCCCGGGTGATCGCGAATCGCGAGCCGCCGTTCAAGGAAGCTCCCCGGGGGTGCCCTCCCCGTCGGCGCAGTCCAGGTTGGATGGGTCGTCGGGCCCGAGCGGCTCGAGGCGCACCGCCGCGGCCGGGCAGCGGGGCATGCCCGCCGCCCCGAAGGTGGAGGCCACCTCGCCGAGCGGATCGAGGAGGTGGAGCGCGGGTGGGTGGTCGTCGGAGAGCCCGCCGAGGAGCGCGCCGCCTCCGCAGGCAAAGGTGGGCGTGCCGGGGGGCAGGTCGTACCTGCCGTCGTACGCCCCCCCGACCACCAGCGCCGCGGTCCCGGGTGGGAGGATCGGCCCGGCGGCGAGGAGGCAGGAGGCGGTGAACCCGGAGGCGGTCCGCTTCACCAGCCGCCAGCCGGCCAGGTCGAGGGGGCCCTCGCCCAGATCGGCGATCTCCACCCACTCGCCCCCCTGGCCCGGCGCGGCCGCGGCCGCCCGCACCTCGGTGAGCACCGGCAGCGGCGGCGGCCCGGCGGCGGCGCCGGTCTCGAACCCGCCCACGGTGGGCCTCCGCCGCCGCTCGGCGTCGAGCACCGGCCCGCCGTCCTCCGCCAGCGCCCGCGAGGAGAGGACCAGGGCGTAGCCGGTCCGGGCGCGGAGCGGGCCGCGGGGGCGGAGCACCGCCCGCACCCCGCCCCCCTCGAGCGCCACGTCGGCGCCCACCGCCGCCGCCAGCCCCGCCGCCCCCTCGTCCGCCTCCACCGCCCGGAGCGCCTCGGGGAGCGCCTCGGCCGGCACCAGCACCAGCCGGGTCCCGTCGACGATCCCCTCCGGCGCGACCGGGCCGCTGAAGGTCACGCTCGCCTGAGCGAGCTCGGGCGCCACCCCGGAGCCCTCCGGGGCGGTGGAGAGGACGCGGGTCTCGGCCGGCGGGGGGGCCGCGCAGCGGGCCGCGAGCGCCGCGGCCAGGACGGCGCCCGCGCCCCTCACGGCCGCCTCCCGGAGAGGAGCCCGCCGGTCAGCGCATCCAGCTCCGCGCGGAGCCGCTCGATCTCGAGCTCGGCCGTGGCGCGCGCGACGGGGTCCTGGGGCGGGTCGAGCAGGAGGGCGGCCTCGAGCCGCCGCCGCTCGAAGTGGAGCGCCGTGGCGCGCGAGACCGCCTCCGCCCGGCGCCGGGCGCGGGCCGCCGCCGCCACGGCCGCGCCCACCTCCCCCGGGGCGGCGAGGAGCTCCCCGAGGTCCCAGCTCAGCCGGATCACCATCGCGTCGCTGGGGACGAGGCGCAGGTAGTCCACCTCCCCGGCCGACTGGAGCCCGGTGGTGCGCGTGGACTGCTGCTCGTGCCGGTACTCGGCGGTGAGGCGCGGCAGGAGCGCGGAGAGCCGCGCGCGCGCCGGCCAGGCGCCCGGGTCCGGGGAGGCCCGGTCGGCCTGGAGGGCGGCGGCGGCCTGGACGTCGGCGACGGCGGGCTCGCCCGCGGCGATCACCGCCAGGGCGCGGAGCGCTGCGGCCTCCGAGGCGGCAGGAGAGGCAGGCGGCGGGGCCGGGGCGGCGAGCGCCGCCAGGGCGAGGAGGACGAGGACCATGCCTCGCGCCGGAGCACCGCCCGGGCCGCCGCCAAGCCCGCGGGATCCCGCGACGGGGCCGCCGGGGCCCGGCCGCCGCCCGACCGGGAGGTCCGCGCACCGGACCGGCGCAACCCGGGGTGCCCGGAACCTGGGCCAGCTCGCGCGCGCGAGGCGAGGCCGGCGAGCGCCCCCGGCGGCCCGGGCCTCTCGCGGCTCTCCCCGCGACCCCGTCCCCGCGCCGGGTTGCGGACACGGACCGTGGGTCGAGGTACGAGCCGGGCGCCGATCGGCCCACCGCGGGGCCCCGGGGCGGGGAGTGGTGTCCCCCTTGCACTGGAACCGTGGACGGCGCCGGCGGACGCCGCCTCTCCTCGCTCCGCCCAGGGGGACGCGATGTCGAACCGGGACCCGACCCGCACGGCGGCAGGCCCGGGCGCCGACGCCCCGGTGGACCTTCGCCACGTGAAGGAGCTGCTCCGCGACGCCGTCGCCGCCCTGCGCGTGAACCAGGAGCGGCACGGGGACGGGCACCCTGCCTCGAGCTCCGGGCCGGCCGCGCTCCACCCCTCGCCTCCGCCGCCGGGGACGGCGGCCGACCTGGAGCGGCGCCGGCTCGCCGCCGAGCTGGCCCTGGCCCGCGAGGCGCTGGAGCACGGGCGGGCCGAGCGCGAGCGCCTGCGCGAGCGGGTGGCCGAGCTCGAGGCGGAGCTCCGCGAGGAGCGGGCGCGCCGCTAGTCCTCGACCTCGTCCAGCCAGGTCATCTGGATCGCCTCCAGGACCTTCTCGTTCGACCCCTCGGGATCGTCGGAGAAGCCGGGCAGCTCGCACACCCAGCGGTGCAGGTCGGTGAAGCGCACGGAGAGCGGCGCCACCTCCGGGTGGCGCTCGGCCAGCGCGCTGGCGATCTCCCGGACGTCGCTCCACCTCATGCCGCCTCCCGGACTACGACGCGATCCGGTTCCCCGGGATCCGGACGGTGACGTCCGCCTCGCCCACCTCGGCCTGGCACCCCAGGCGCGAGCTGGGGGCGAGGCCGGCCGCCTCGTTGAGCTTCTCGTCCTCCCGGTCCTCGAGCGCCGAGAGGGAGGCGAGCCCTGCCTCGACCCAGACGTGGCAGGTGGTGCAGGCGCAGACCCCCCCGCAGTTGTGCGGCAGGTCCACCCCGGCCGCCTCGGCGGCGTCGAGCAGCGAGGTGCCCGGCGCCACCTCGACCACCTCTCTCCCCGGCAGGAAGGTCACCCTGGGCATGCCGCGCGCCTCACGCCCCGGGCTCGTGCTCGTCGTCCCGGGAGCCGGTGGCGGGCGGGTGGTCGGCGAACTCGTCCACCCGGTGGCCGGCCATCGCCTTGCGGATGTGCTTGTCCATCCGGCGCTCGGCGAAGACCTTGGTGGCCGCGTCCACCGACTCGATCCAGGCCTTCACCGCCAGGTAGTCGGTCCCGGCCATGGCGGTCCGCAGCCCGGCCATCCGCTCCTCGACCTGCCCGAGCTCCGCCGGGGAGAGGAGATCGCCGTCCACCTGGAAGGCGGTCTCGAGCGAGGAGAGGATCCGGTCCCCCTCCACGCGCCACTCGCGGAGGAACCGCTCGGAGACGTCCTCCTCGGCGTGCTCGATGCTCTCCACCAGCATCTTCTCGACCTCGTCCTCCGTCAGGCCGTAGGTCGGCTTCACCTGGATCCGCTGCTCGATCCCGGTGGTCAGCTCCCGGGCCGAGACCTGCAGGATCCCGTCGGCGTCGACCGCGTAGGCGATCTCCACCCGGGCGATCCCGGCGGGCATGGGGGGGATCCCCTTGAGCGTGAAGCGCGCCAGCGAGCGGCAGTCGCGGGCCAGCTCGCGCTCGCCCTGCACCACGTGGATCACCATCCCGGTCTGGCCGTCGGCGTAGGTGGTGAACTGCTGGGTGGCGGAGGCGGGGATGGTGGAGTTGCGCAGGACGATCTTCTCCACCACCCCGCCCATCATCTCCACCCCGAGGGAGAGCGGGATGACGTCGAGGAGGAGCACGTCCTCGCGGCCGCCGCGGTCGAGGGCGTCCGCCTGGACCGCCGCCCCCAGGGCCACCACCGTGTCCGGGTCGAGGTCGGTGAGCGGCTCCAGCCCGAAGAGGGCCCGGACGTGGCGGCGGACCAGGGGCGTGCGGGTCGCCCCGCCCACCAGCACGACCCCGTCGACCCTGGCGACGCCCGCGTCCCGCAGCGCCGCCCGGCAGGGCTCGGTGGTCCGCTCCACCACCGGCAGGATCAGCTCCTCCAGCTCCGCCCGGGTGAGCCGGACGTCGAGGCGGTAGGCCTCCGGCAGCTCCACCGAGGCCTCGACCGCGGGCTCGGCGCTGAGCGTCTCCCGGATCCGCTGGGCGGCCGCCACCGCGCCCCGCAGGACCGCCGGCGACGGGGCGGCCGCCCGCGGGGTCAGCCCGCGATCGATGAGGCGCCGCGCCAGCACCCGGTCGAAGTCGTCACCGCCGAGGTGGGTGTCGCCGCCGGTGGAGAGCACCTCGAAGACGCCCTGGTCGAGCCGCAGGATCGACACGTCGAACGTGCCGCCCCCCAGGTCGTAGACCGCGAAGGTCCCCTGCACCTGCTTGTCGAGGCCGTAGGCGAGCGCGGCGGCGGTGGGCTCGTTCAGGAGCCGGAGGACGTCCAGGCCGGCCAGCCGGCCCGCGTCCTTGGTGGCCTGGCGCTGGGAGTCGTCGAAGTAGGCGGGGACGGTGATCACGCAGCCGCCCGGGACGTCGCCCAGGGCCTCGCCCGCCCGGCGCTTCAGCACCCGGAGGATCTCGGCGGAGACCTCGATGGGCGTCACCGCCCGGGCCCCGCCTCCCACCCGGAGCTTCACCACCGCCCCGGACTCGTCGAACTGGTAGATCCCGCGGTCCTCGGGGCGGACGTCGCCCGGACCGCGCCCCATGAACCGCTTCACCGAGAGGACGGTGTCGACCGGCCGCTCGGGCGCCTTCCGCCGGGCGGCGGCGCCCACCTCGAGCTCGCCCGCCGGGCCGTACCAGACCACCGACGGGAGCAGGGGCCGCCCCTCGTCGGCGGGGAGCACCGCCGGCCGGTTCCGCTCGTCCACGTGCGCGACGAGGGAGTTGGTCGTCCCGAGGTCGATCCCGATGGCGCGGGGCATGCGTCCTTGTACTACACCCGCCGGGCCGCGCCGGCCCGTTCCGCGTCGGCCACGATGTTCTCGTAGTACCGGGCGCGGGAGAGGCGGCGGGCGATCTCGATCACCAGCTCGGAGAACCACTCCGGGTCGTCGAAGAGGCCGGCCACCTCCCCCTCCAACTCCGCCAGCCGGGCGCGCGCCCGCTCGGCGATCCGGGCCAGCCCGGCCGCGTCGCCGTCCGCCTGGGCGAGGGCCAGGGCCTCCCGCCACTCCAGCTGCTCCTCGAGGAAGTCGGGGTCGGCGAAGGTCTTCCCCTCGGCGAAGACGTCGGTGCCGGCGAGCTTGAGGAGGTAGGCGGCCCGCAGGCGCCAGTCCCTGAGGTACCGGTGGGCGTCGTTGAGCCGGGTGGCCCGCTCGAGCGAGAGCCGCCGCTCGCGGGCCTCGGCCCGGGCGTAGCGATCGGGGTGGAGGGTGCGAGACAGCTCGCGGAAGCGCCGGTCCAGCTCCTGCCCGTCGAGGCCGAACTGCCGGGGGAGCCCGAGGAGGGAGAAGTAGTCCTCCGTCCGGCCCACCGGCTGGATCTTCCGGCAGCTGGGGCAGAAGGGGGTCGGCTCCTCCTCCTGGATCTTGCAGCTCCAGCAGTGCAGCACGCGGTCTCCTCGTCTCTCGCCGGCCGGTCCCGCCTCGGGCGGCGGAGGCGATCCGCCCTAGACCGTGAACGACTCCCCGCAGCCGCAGGCGCTCTTCACGTTGGGGTTCCGGAACACGAAGCCGGTCTGCATCAGCGTCTGCTGCCAGTCGATGGTGGTGCCGGCGAGGAAGACCGCGCTCTTCGGGTCGACGAAGACGCGCGCTCCGTCCCGCTCGATCACCTGGTCGAAGCGGGCCGGCTCGGCCGCCCAGTCGATGAAGTAGGAGAGGCCGGAGCAGCCGCCGCCCTTCACCCCCAGCCGGAGCCCGCCGGCCGGCGTCCCCTTCTCGCCGGAGAGGGCCTTGATGCGGACCGCCGCCTTCTCGCTGATCTCGATCGCCGCCGCCATGGCGCCTCCTAGATCCCCGACTTGAGCGCGCCCTTCTTGGCCAGCTCGGCCCGGTCGCCCTGGACCGTGTCCGGCTTCACCGTCGGGGTCCGCCCGTTCTTCTTCTGCCAGTCGGCGATGGCCGCCTTGATCGCGTCCTCGGCCAGGACCGAGCAGTGGATCTTGACCGGCGGGAGGTTGAGCTCGTTCGCCACGTCGGTGTTCTTGATGGTGAGCGCCTCGTCCACCGTCTTCCCCTTCACCCACTCGGTGACCAGGGAGGAGGAGGCGATCGCCGAGCCGCAGCCGAAGGTCTTGAACTTGGCGTCCTGGATCACGCCCTGGTCATCCACCTTGATCTGCAGCTTCATCACGTCGCCGCAGGCCGGCGCCCCGACCAGCCCGGTCCCCACGTCCGGGTCGCTCTTGTCGAGCGACCCGACGTTGCGCGGGTTCTCGTAGTGGTCGAGGAGCTTCTCGGAGTACGCCATCTCGGTTCCTTCCCTCTCTCCGCTTGGAGCCGGGCGGGGTCCGACCGGTTCTAGTGGGGGTTGGCCCACTCGATCCGGCTCGGATCCACGCCCTCCTTCACCATCTCGTACAGCGGGGACATCTCGCGCAGCTTGCGCACCTTCTCGGCCACCAGGCGGACGACGTAGGCCACCTCGTCCTCGGTGGTGAAGCGGCCCAGCCCGAAGCGGATCGAGGAGTGGGCGAGGTCGTCGGTCACCCCCATCGCCCGGAGCACGTACGAGGGCTCGAGGGAGGCGCTGGTGCAGGCCGATCCGGAGGAGACCGCCACGTCCTTCACCGCCATCATCAGGGCCTCGCCCTCCACGTAGGCGAAGCTCAGGTTGAGGTTCCCGGGGAGCCGATCCTCCAGGCTCCCGTTCAGCGTGACGAGGTCGAGCTCGGCCAGGATCCCCTTGCGCAGCTTCTCCCGCAGGGCGAGCACGCGCGCCCCCTCCGCCTCCCGCTCCGCCCGGGCGAGGACCGCCGCCTTCCCGAACCCGACGATGCCGGGGACGTTCAGGGTGCCGGAGCGGAACCCGCGCTCGTGCCCGCCGCCGTCCATCTCCGCCACCAGCCGGACCCGCGGCTTGCGCCGGACGTAGAGCGCCCCCACCCCCTTCGGCCCGTACATCTTGTGGGCGGAGAGGGAGGCGAGGTCGACCTTGGCCGCCTCCACGTCGAAGGGGATCTTCCCCGCCGACTGGACCGCGTCGCAGTGGAAGAGCACGCCGCGGGCGCGGGTGATCGCCCCGATCTCGGCGATGGGGTGGACCACGCCGGTCTCGTTGTTGGCGTGCATCACCGAGACGAGGAGGGTGTCGGGCCGGAGCGCGGCCGCCACCCGCGCCGGGTCGAGCCGCCCGTCCCGCTCCACGTCGAGGAAGGTGACCTCGAAGCCCTGCCGCTCCAGGGCGTGCATGGAGTCGAGGACCGCCTTGTGCTCGGTCTTGCAGGTGACGAGGTGCTTGCCCTTGCCGGAGAGGAACCTCGCCGCCCCCTTGATGGCGAGGTTGTCGGACTCGGTCGCCCCGCTCGTCCAGACGATCTCCTTGGCGGTGGCCCCGACGAGGCAGGCGACCTCCTCGCGGGCCGCCTCGACTGCCTCCTCCGCCCTCCACCCGAAGACGTGGCTCTTCGAGGCCGCGTTCCCGAATTCCGTCGTGAAGTAGGGGAGCATCGCCTCGAGCACCCGGGGGTCCATCGGGGTCGTGGCGTGGTAGTCCATGTAGATGGGAATCTTCATCGCTCCCCGGACCTCTCAATAATACCGGTGGGCCAGCCGCCCCCGAACATGGACGACCTCGGTCGAGTATAAGGAAAACGGCTACCCGGTCAAGCGACCTCCATTTAGCAAACATCGAGGGCGACAGCAGAATTTTTCTTTGATGAGGAACTATCCCGAAATGGGCATGCTCCGCAGAATGCTCCTCGCCGCCGCCGTCTTCGCGGCCGTCGCCTGGCTCCCGGACCTGGCGGGGCTGGGGTCGGCCGGCGCCGGGAGCGATCTGCGGCTCGGTGCGCTGCTCGCCCAGGGCTCGCTGCTGGCCTTCGCCGTGGCCTTCGCCGGCGGGGTGGCGACCAGCCTCACCCCCTGCGTCTACCCCCTCATCCCCATCACCGTCTCCATCTTCGGCGCCCGCAAGGCCGCCTCCCGCGGCGAGGCGCTCGCGCTCTCCAGCCTCTACGTGCTCGGGATCGCGGTCATGTACTCGGCCCTCGGGGTCGGGGCGGCCCTCACCGGGCGCGCCTTCGGGAGCGTGATGCAGAACCCCTGGGTGCTCGGGGGCGTGGCCCTCGTGCTCGCCGCCATGGCCGCCTCGATGTTCGGCGCCTTCGAGCTCCAGCTCCCCTCCTCCTGGCAGGCGCGCCTCTCCGGGGTGGGCGGGGCGGGGAGGGCCGGCGCCCTGGGGATGGGGCTGGTGGCCGGGATCATCGCCGCCCCCTGTACCGGTCCGGTGCTCGCCGCCGCGCTCGCCTTCGTGGCCGCCAAGGGCTCGGTCGCCTTCGGCCTCGGGATCATGTTCGCCTACGCGCTCGGGATGGGGCTGCTCTTCTTCCTCATCGGCGCGTTCTCCATCTCGCTCCCGAAGAGCGGGCCCTGGATGGACACGGTGAAGTCGGTCTTCGGGGTGGCGCTCCTCGCCGCCGCCCTGGTCTTCCTCCAGGGCGCGATCCCCGCCCTGCGGCCGGCCTTCTCCGCGGCGCGCGCCGCGGCCTTCCTGGCGGCGGGGGTGGCCGCGGCCGGCGTCCTCCTCGGCGCCCTCCACGGCGGCTTCGGCGCCCCGGGCCCGGCGCGGCTCGCCAAGGGGCTCGGCGTGGCGCTCCTGGTGGGCGGGATCGCCTACGCGGTCGGCGCGGCGAGCGCCCGCGAGCGGGCCCGGGCGGCGAGCGGGTTCGCCTGGGTGCACTCGTACGACGAGGGCGTGGCCCTGGCCCGCGCCGAGGGGCGGCCGATGATCCTCGACTTCTGGGCGGACTGGTGCACCGCCTGCAAGGAGCTGGACAAGATCGCCTGGTCGAGGCCGGGCGTGCGGGCCGAGGCGGCCCGGTTCGTGGCGGTGAAGCTCGACGGCACGGACGGGTCCGACGCCTTCACCGCCCTGGCCGAGCGCTTCGGGGTGGTGGGGATGCCGACCGTGGTCTTCCTCGACGCCCACGGGCGCGAGGTGCCGGACCGGGTGATGGGCGCGATCCCCGCGGACGAGATGGTCGCCCGGCTCCGCTCGGTGGACCGCGCCTGCGACGCGCACCGGCCGCCGCCCGCGCCCGCCGGCGGCGTGGCGATGGCCTGCGTGGCGCGCTGGTAGCGCGGACCTGGCCCGGGCGCGGTAGGCTCCAGGCGTGAACGCGAAGCAGCGCGGCCGGATCCAGCGCGCCCTCGAGGGGCTCCGTGCCGCCGCGACCCAGGCCGGCCCGGTCAGGATCGAGCCCAACCGCACCGACCCGGCCACCGCCGGGGTGGCCGACGAGGACGCCCAGGCGCTGTCGGAGATGCTCCAGGTGCTCGCCTCGCAGCGGAACCGCGGCCAGGCCGACCTGGTGGCCCGGATCGACCGCGCCCTCGCCAAGCTTCGGAGCGCGCCCGAGGACTTCGGGCTCTGCGAGGACTGCGAGGAGGAGATCGATCCCCGCCGGCTGGCGGTGATGCCCTACGCCACCCGGTGCCCCGCCTGCCAGGCGAGGGCGGAGCCTCGCCTCGGGCAGGGGCGCAGGAAGCTCACCGACTACCGGTGACCGCGGGCCCGAGGGGCGCGCGGTCGCCGGCGCCGAGCCTAGCCGTTGCCGGTGGAGCCGGCCAGGGAGGCGACGCACGCGGCGGGCCCGGGCGCGGTCCCGTCGAGCCAGGCGGCGGTGAGCGCCCGCTCCTCGTCGGTGCTGGAGGGGGTCGCGCTCGCGGGCAGGTCGCGGCGCTGACCGACCTGCTCGAGCGGCTGCGCCCCGGCCATCACCGCCCGGGCCTCGTCCGTGCTCGACGCCACCTGCGCCCCGGCGGGCAAGGCCTGGTCGGGACAGGGGGGTGCCGCCTCGAGGCGGGCGCCCGCCAGGCTCCGCGCCTCGTCGGTCGAGGCCGGCGCCGCGGCGGCGAGCGCCAGGGGGCTCGCCGCCAGGATCGCGGCCGCGAGGGTCATCCGGATGGAGGGTGTCATCGTGCTGCTCCTTTCCTCTCGTGGTTTGGCTGGCTGATGCATAGCGGCGGGGCCGCCTCCGGATTAGGCGTCCGCGACGACAAGATCGTTCCCTGAGGAGGACAGCGGATGGAGCCGACGCTGGAGGATCTGCGCTCGCTGGCGGTCTACGCCCGGGTGGTGGAGGCGAAGTCGTTCACCGCCGCCGCGGCGAGGCTCGGCCTGTCCAAGTCGGCGGTGAGCGCCCGGCTGGCGCAGCTCGAGGGGCGGCTGGGGGTGCGCCTGCTCCGCCGCACGACCCGGCGCATGTCGCTCACCGCCGAGGGGGCGCGCCTGTACGAGCGCTGCGCGCACCTGCTGCGTGCCGCCCAGGAGGCGGTGGAGGTGGTGGCCGACGTCGGCCGGCGCCCCCACGGCCTCCTGCGGGTGACGGCGCCGGTCGGCCTGGGACTCTTCCGCCTGGCCCGGGAGCTGCCGTCCTTCGCCGAGCGCTACCCGGAGGTGCGGCTCGACCTCTCGCTCTCCGACCAGGCCGCCGACGTGATCCAGGAGTCCTTCGACGTGGCCATCCGGGTGGCGGCGCGGCTCACCGAGTCGACCCTGATCGCGCGCCGCATCGGGACCGACCGGCGGGTGGCCTGCGCCGCGCCCGCCTACCTGGAGGAGCGCGGGTTCCCCCGGACCCCGCACGACCTCGCGGAGCACAACTGCCTGCGGCTGGCGGGGCGCCCGGACCGGGAGACCTGGACCTTCTTCGCCGGTCCGCCGGTGGCGATCCCCGTCTCGGGGAACCTGATCGTCGACAACGTGGTGGTGATGCGGACCGCGCTCCTCGGCGGGCAGGGGATCGCGATCATGCCGAGGGCGATCGTGGACGCGGACCTGGAGGCGGGGAGGCTGGTGGAGGTGCTGGAGGACCACCCCTTCCCCGAGCGCGGCATCTACGTGCTCCACACCCACGGGCGCCACGCTCCCGCCAAGGTCCGCGCCTTCGTGGAGTTCGCCGTGGAGCGCCTGGGCGACCGAGGAGCGCCTCCGCGGCTCGCGGCCGCGCGGCCGCCCCCCACCCACCACTGAAACCTGGAAACCCGCCCGCCCGTCGGCTAACGGTCGGGCATGCCCGCCGACCCCGCCGCCCTCTCCCGCACCCTCGCCACCGCCATCCTGGGCCTCGACACGCTCTGGGGGGGCGACGTGACCAGCCCGTCCGGCACCGGCCGCTTCATCGCCGACTCCTGGTTCTCCGACGAGCCCCTCCCCGAGGCCCACCGCCACCCGGCGGCGGCCCGGCTGCGGCAGGCCGGGGGCGTCGGCGCAGAGGCGCCGGACCTCGCCGCGGTGGACGCCTACCTCTCGGCCGTCGACGTCCCTGGCGCGATCGCCGACCTGGCCGCGGCCGGCGCGGCCCGCCGGGACCTCCGGGGCGCCTACCTCGAGGGGCTGGCCGGCTCCCTCCAGGTGATGTGGGAGCTCGTCCGGGAGCGGACCGGCCGCGGGCCGGCGGTCCCCTACGAGCGCTGCGTGCGGGCCTCGATCGGCGCGGCGCCCGGACCCTCGCGGCCCGAGGAGCGGCGGCGGCGGGTGGCCGAGCTCCTCGCGGCGGCCGGCTACCCCTCCTCCGCCCCCGACGGCCTCCTCGCCGCGGTGGACGCCTGGCGCCGGGATCGGATCGTCGCCCCGAGATCGATCCCGCTCCTCGCCGGCGCCCTGGTGGCGCAGCTCGACGCCCTGGCGCTCCGCCACGTGGTGCCCCACCTCCCCCCGGCGCTCCGGGAGATCCCGCGGGCCAACGTCCGGTTCCTCTCCATCGCCGACGCCTGGTTCTCCGGCTCGATGAACTACCTCGGGCGGGCGCGCCGCCCCGACGGGACCCCGGAGTACGAGGCCACCTACGAGGTGAACGCCTCGCTCCAGATCTCGGCCCCGGAGCTCGTGGACCTGGTGGCGCACGAGGTGGTCCCAGGGCACGTCACCACCTTCGCGCTCCTCCAGGCGCTCCACGCCGGCGGCGCGCTCGGGTTCGAGGCGACGGTGCTCACCATGAACACCCGCGGGGCGGCGCTCTCCGAGGGGATCGCCAACGCCGCCCTCCTCCTCGCCCACGGGGTCACGGCGGTCGAGGAGCTTCCCGATCCCGATCTCCAGCTCGGGATGCTCCTGGCGCTCCTCCAGGACGACGCCAAGAACCAGGCCTCCTGGCTCACCTGGGGGGAGGGGGCGCCCCAGGACGAGGTCGCGGCGGTGCTGCGGCGCGAGTTCCTCTGCTCGGAGGAGCGGGCCGCAAAGCTCTCGGGGTCCTGGGGGAGGCACCCCCTCAACGGCCGGATGTACCTGCCCTGCTACCGGGCCGGGACGGAGAAGCTCCTGGCGCTCCTCCGGCGCCACCCGGCCGCCGAGCTCGTCCCGGCGCTCTACGGCGCCCGGGGGCTCGTGGACGTGGTCACCATCGACCGGGTGCTGCCTCAGTAGATCTTGTAGCCGCCGACGAGCAGCAGCTGGAGCTCGCCCCGGCCACCCGGGAGCGGGGCGCCGCCCGAGCCGCCGCGCCAGCCGAGCCCGGTCTGCACGCCGAGGGTGAAGTCGCCGTAGAGGGGGACCTCGTAGGCGACCGCGGCGTTCGGGGAGAAGAGGAGGCCACCCCCGCGCCGGGTGGTCACCACCAGGGGCAGGGCGAACGCCATCGACAGGGTCCCTCCGGCGGTGTGGCGGGAGAGCTGGAGCGCGGGCCCGAGCTCGATCCCCCGGTCCTCGAGGTTCCCGGAGTGGGCCCAGGTGCTGCCGAGGTCTGCGTACCAGGAGAGGGTCAGCCTGAGCGCGACGTCGAAGGAGCCGGTCCGGCCGAGCGCCCGCCGGTAGAGGCCGCCCAGGCGGAGCTCGGTGAACGCCCAGTCGAAGTCGGCGAGGAGGCCGAGATCGTCCTTGGCCGTCACCCCCTGCGCCCAGCGGAGCCCGATCGAGGACCACCCGCCCTCCGCGAGCAGCGCGGAGCCGCCCCCGAGCGCCTCGCCCGAGAGGAGGGAGAGCTGGCGCGGGGCGGGATGAGGGGCGGGCTCGGCCGCGGCGGGGGCGCCGGTGGCGGCGGCCGGGGCCGGGGCGGCCGCCTGCCCGGCGGGGGCCGGCGTGCCACCGGAGGGCGGCGGAGCGGGCGGGGCGGCCGGCTCCGGTCCCGTGCCTGGCTTCCGCGGCAGGGGCGGGTTCTGGGGTGGCTCCTCCGGTCCCTGGGCCTGCGCCAGGAGCGATCCGGGGACGGCCGCGCCGGCTGGCGGGAGCGCGGGCGAGCCGGACAGGGCGAGGAGCTGCAGCGCGAGCGAGGCGAGCATGGGTGGGGAGTCCTCCGCGCGGCGGATTCTAGCCGCCGCCTCCCCTGTTGACACCCTCGTCACCTGCGGCTAATGAGGAGGCCCCTCGCCCAGGTGGCGGAACTGGTAGACGCACCAGATTCAGGGTCTGGCGGCCTCAAAACCGTGGAGGTTCGAATCCTCTCCTGGGCACTCGGCGCCGGCGGGAACACCCGCCGGCGCCGTTTCCTTTCCGGCCCCTCGCCGCGGGCCGGCCGGGCGCCCGGGGCGCCCCGTCCGCCGCGGTCCCCCGCTTGACCGGCGGCCCCGGGTGCATGATTATTCAGCGCCATGCATGCTCATCCGGCCGCGATCGTCGGCGCCTCCGGCTACACCGGGCTCGAGCTGACGCGCCTCCTCGCCCGGCACCCGCGGGTCCGGCTCGAGGCGCTCTACTCCGACCGCTGGAGCGGCGAGCGCGCCGGCGACCGCCTCCCCCTCGACGGCGCGGCGGCGGCGCTCGCCTACCTGCCGCTCGGCGAGGCGGGGAAGGCCGAGGCCGAGCTGGTGCTGCTCGCCACGCCCGCCGAGGTGTCGGCCGAGCTCGCCCCCAGGCTGCTCGCCCGGGGCGCCCGGGTGATCGACCTCTCCGGCGCCTTCCGGCTCGCCGACCCGGCCGCCTACCCGCCCTGGTACGCGTTCGCCCACCCCGCCCCCGCCCTCCTCGCCGAGGCGCGCTACGGCCTCCCCGAGCTGGCCCGGGCCGCGCTCCCCGGCGCGCGCCTGGTGACCAACCCGGGCTGCTACGCCACCGCCATCGCCCTGGCGCTGGCGCCGCTGATCCGCTCCGGGCTGGTCGCGCCCGAGGGGGTGGCGGTGACCGGGCTCTCCGGCGTGTCCGGGGCGGGGCGAAAGGCCTCCGAGGACTACAGCTTCGTCGAGGTGGCCGACGACCTGCGCTGCTACCGGCTGGGCAAGCACCAGCACGTCCCCGAGATCGAGCAGACCGTGGCTCGCTACGCCGGGGCCTGCGGCCCGATCTCCTTCACGCCGGTGCTCGTCCCCATCCGGCGCGGGATCCTGGCCACCGCCACCTTCCGGGCGGGCAAGGCCACCCAGGCCGACCTCCAGGCGGCGCTCGGGTCGGCCTACGCCGGCGAGCGCTTCGTGAAGGTGCGGGCGGCCGACAAGGTGACGGTGAAGGACGTGGTCCAGACCAACCGCTGCCACGTCGGGGTGGCGCTCGACGCCCGGGCCGGGGTGGCGGTGGCGGTCTCCGCCATCGACAACCTGCTCAAGGGGGCCGCCGGCCAGGCGGTCCAGGCGATGAACGTGGCGCTCGGGTGGCCGGAGGAGACCGGCCTCGAGCACCTGGGAGGGTGAGGTGCGGATCCCCAAGGGCTTCCGGTTCGGCGGCGTCGCCTGCGGGCTCAAGCCCCAGCGGCGCGACCTGGCGCTGGTGGTCTCGGACCACCCGGCCGCGGCCGCCGGCGTGTTCACCATCAACAAGGCCGCCGCCGCCCCGGTCCTCGACGGGCGCCCGCGCGTCCCCGCCGAGGGGATCCGGGCGATCGTGGCCAACTCCGGGAACGCCAACGCCCTGACCGGCCCGGCCGGCCTGGACGACGTCACCGTCGTCCGGACCGCGGTGGCCGACGCGCTCGGCGTCCAGAAGCGGGCGGTCCTCACCGCCTCCACCGGGGTGATCGGGGCCCGGCTCCCGGCCATGAAGATCGTCACCGCCCTCCCGGCGCTGGTCGAGCAGCTCGGCGACCACCCGGACCTGGCGGCCGAGGCGATCATGACCACCGACACGCGCCCGAAGATGGCGGCGCGCGAGGTGACCCTGGGAGGGAAGGCGGCGGTGCTGGCCGCCATCTGCAAGGGCTCCGGGATGCTCGCCCCCCAGCTCGCCACCACCCTCTGCTTCATCGTCACCGACGCCGCGGTGACGCCGCGGGCCCTCCAGGACGCGCTCGCCCGCTCGGCGAAGAAGACCCTCGACATGGTGACGGTGGACGGCGAGATGTCCACCAACGACACCGTCTACGCCCTCGCCAACGGGCTGGCCGGCAACCCGCGCATCCACGAGCCGGGGCCGGACCTGGAGCGGCTCGAGAACGCCCTCGCCGACCTGCTCGGCGAGATGGCCCGGGCCATGGCCGCCGACGGCGAGGGCGCCACCAAGATGCTCGAGGTGGTGGTCTCCGGCGCGCCCAGCGAGGAGGCGGCCCGGGACTGCGCCCGGGCGATCGCCTCCTCCCCCCTGGTGAAGGCCTCCCTGTTCGGCGCCGATCCGAACTGGGGGCGCATCCTCTGCACGGTGGGGGCGCGCGCCGGCGCCGCCCCCTGGCCCATCGACCCGTACAAGGCGCGGGTGGTGCTCCAGGGCGTGCCGGTCTTCGGCGGGGGCGCCCCCATCGAGTTCGACCGCGAGGCGATGCGGGTGCGGATGCGGGAGAGCCGGGTGGACGTGCTGGTGGAGCTGGCCGACGGGGAGGCCCGGGCGGCCGCCTGGGGCTGCGACCTCTCCTACGACTACGTGAAGATCAACGCCGACTACACCTCGCTCATCGTCCAGAAGGCGGACGGGGGGGTGGCCAAGGACGACCGGGTCTCCAACTACAGCCCGGCCTTCAAGCGCACCCTCCTGGCCGAGGCGCTCAAGTACATCGCCGCCTTCTCCGGCCAGGTGGCGGTGATCAAGTACGGCGGGGCGGCGATGGTGAAGGACAGCCTCAAGGAGGCCTTCGCCGAGGACGTCACCCTCCTCAAGAAGGTGGGGCTGAAGCCGGTGGTGGTCCACGGCGGCGCCCCGGAGATCACCAGGACCCTGGAGAAGCTGGGGGAGCGCAGCGAGTTCGTGGACGGGATGCGGATCACCGACGCGCAGAGCCTCCCGTGGGTGGAGATGGTCCTCACCGGCAAGGTGAACCAGGAGCTGGTCGCGCTCCTCAACGCCCGGAACGCGGGCGCGGTCGGGCTCTCCGGGAAGGACGGAAAGCTGGTCCGGGGCCGGAAGGTGGTGCACGAGTCCGGCCTCGACCTCGGCTCCGTGGGCGAGGTGGTGGAGGTGAACCGGGCCTTCCTCGCGATGCTCCTCGACGGCGGGTACGTCCCGGTGATCTCGCCCATCGGCCTGGCCGACGACGGCGGCAGCCTCTCCATCAACGCCGACGACGTGGCGGCGGCGGTGGCGGTGGCGCTCGGGGCGACCAAGCTCATCTACCTCACCGACGTGGCCGGGATCCTCGAGTCCGCCCCCGACGGCGAGCTGGTCCGCCAGCAGACCGCCCAGGACCTCCTCCGCCGCATCGAGGCGGGGGCGATCACCGGCGGGATGAAGTGGAAGGCCAACTCGATCCTCACCGCGCTCCGGGGCGGGGTGCAGCGCTGCCACGTCCTCGACGGCCGCCAGCCCCACACCGTCATCGCCGAGCTCTTCACCGACCGCGGGGTCGGGTCGCTCGTCTCCCCGGGGTGAGGCCGTGAGCCAGGCAGAGCGCCGCCGCCACGCCGTCGCCCGCCTCCTGCGGACCCGCCGCATCGCCACCCAGGAGGCGCTGCTCGAGGCCCTGGAGCAGGCGGGGCTCCGCGCCACCCAGGCGACCCTCTCGCGCGACCTGGCCCGGCTCGGCGCCCGCCGCGTCTCGCGGCCCGAGGGGGGCACCGTCTACGAGCTGCCCGCGGAGCCGGCGGTGGACGGCGCGCCCGCGGCGCTGCGGGGGCTGGTGGCCCGGATCTCGGCCAACGGCACGATCGTGGTGATCCGGACCGTGCCCGGGAGCGCCCCGGCCGTCGCCCGCGCCATCGACCTCGCCCAGCCGCCCGAGGTGCTCGGCACCATCGCCGGGGACGACACCATCTTCGTCGCCCCCGCCGGCGGGCTCCGCCCCCGCCGGCTCGCCGCCCGGCTGGCGGAGCTGCTCGGCACCCCGGCCGCCCTGGCCGACGCGCCCCGGTCCTGAGGCCGGCCGGCTCCGGGCTTGCGCCCGCCCGGCCGCCCGCCTAGGCAAGGGCCGATGAGAGCGCACGACCTGGTCGTGGTTGGCGGCGGGCACAACGGCCTGGTGACCGCCGCCTACGCCGCCCGCGCCGGCCTCTCCACCCTGGTGCTCGAGGCGCGCGACCGGGTGGGCGGGGCCTCGGTCACCGAGGAGCCCTGGACGGGCTACCGGGTCTCGACCGCCGCCTACGTGGTGAGCCTCTTCCGCCCGGAGATCGTCCGCGAGCTCGAGCTGGCGCGCCACGGCTACGCGGTCCTGGCCCGGAACCCCTCCTCCTTCACCCCGCTCCCGGACGGCCGCTCGCTGCTGCTCGGGCCCGACGCCGCCCTGAACCGGCGGGAGATCGCCCGCTTCTCCGCCCGCGACGCGGAGCGCTTCCCGCGCTACGAGGCCCTCCTCGACCGGATCGCCCGCGCGGTCGAGCCGAGCCTGCTCGAGGCGCCGCCCGATCCGTTCTCCGGGCGCCCCGCCGACCTCCTCCGGCTGGCGCGCTCGGGCTGGCGCCTCCTCCGGCTCGGGCGGGACGGCCCCCGGGCGCTGGAGGTGCTGCTCGGCGCCGCCCGGCCCATCCTCGAGCGCTGGTTCGAGTCCGAGCCGCTCCGCGCCACCCTCGCCACCGACGCGATCATCGGGGCGATGGCCTCGCCCTCCACCCCCGGGACCGCCTACGTCCTCTTCCACCACGTGATGGGCGAGGTGGACGGCGCCCGCGGCGTCTGGGGCTACGTGCGCGGCGGGATGGGCGCGCTCCCGGAGGCGCTGGCGGCGGCGGCGCGGGCGGCCGGGGCGGAGATCCGGACCGGCGCGCGGGTAGCCCGGATCCGGGTCCGGGAGGGGCGGGCCGACGGCGTCGTCCTGGCGGACGGCACCGAGCTCGCCGCCGGCCGGGTGGCCTCGAGCGCGGACGCCCGGGTGACGCTCCTCGGCCTCGCCGGCGCCGAGCACCTCGCCCCCGAGGTGGCCGAGGCGGTGGCCGCGATCGACTACCGGAGCGCCTCGCTCAAGGTGAACCTGGCCCTGGCCGCGCCGCCCCGCTTCGCCGCCCTCCCCCACGAGGGCGACGCGCCCGGGCCGCAGCACCGGGGCACGATCCACCTCTGCCCGGACCTCGACACCATCGAGCGCGCCTACGCCGACGCCCTCGCCGGCCGGCCCTCCGTCGAGCCGGTGCTGGAGCTGACCATGCCCTCGGCGGTGGACCCGTCCCTGGCGCCGCCCGGGCGACACGTCCTCTCCATGTTCGTCCAGTACGCGCCCTACCGGCTCGCCCCCGGCCTCGGCACCTGGGACGACCAGAAGGAGCCCTTCGCGGACCGCTGCGTCGACCTGGTCGAGCGCTACGCGCCCGGCTTCAAGGCCTCGATCCTCCACCGGGAGGTCCTCTCCCCGCTCGACCTCGAGCGGCGCTTCGGCCTCACCGGCGGGAACATCTTCCAGGGCGCGATGACCCCCTCCCAGCTCTTCTTCCTGCGGCCGCTCCCGGGGCACGCCGGCTACCGCACGCCCATCCGGAACCTCTACCTCTGCGGCGCCGCCACCCACCCCGGCGGCGGCGTGATGGGCGCCTGCGGGCGCAACGCGGCGCGGGAGATCCTCCGCGACGCCCGCCGGGGCTGGCCGCGGGCCTGAGGGCGAGCGCGCCCGCCTCCCGGGCCCCGACGGGGCGTCGGGGCGGTGGCCGAATCCGAGGAGGCCCCTGGCCGCGTCAGAGGGGCCGAGTCGGATCCTCTCACCCCCGGAGCGCACATGCTCGACCCCGCCGTCATGGGCCAGATCACCGGAATGGTCATCAGCACCTTCTTCTTCCTGGCCGGCGCCGCCGTCCTGATCGGCGCCCTCTACTTCCGCCACCGCTCCCGCGAGGCCCGCCACCAGACCATCCGGCTCGCGCTCGAGAAGGGGCAGCCGCTCCCGCCCGAGCTGCTGGAGCTCCCGCGGCGCCACCGGAACGACCTCTCCATCGGGGTGAAGCTTGTCGCGGTCGGGACCGGCATCTCGGTCTTCCTCTTCCTGGTCGAGCGCCGCGCCTGGCCGTCCGGGCTGGTCCTGGTCTCGCTCGGGATCGGCTACCTCGTCTCCCACGCCCTCACCCGGGACCGGGCCAGGGGCGAGGCGGCCGGCGCCGGGCCGCGGTAGAAGGGGCGGATGGCGGACGACACCGAGCTCGTGGCGCGCGTGCTCGCCTCGGACGACCGGCGCGCCTTCGCCGAGCTGGTTCGCCGCCACCAGTCGATGGTGCGCGGGCTCCTCCGCCGGCTCTGCGCCGGCGACGCGGCCCGGGCCGACGACCTCGCCCAGGAGACCTTCCTCCGCGCCTACCGGGGGCTTCACTCCTGGCGCGGGGACACGCGGCTCTCCACCTGGCTCTGCGCCATCGCCTTCAACGGCTGGCGCTCCCTGGCGCGCCGGGCGCCGGAGCCGCTCCCGCCCGAGCCCGTTCCGCAGCGGCCCGGGGCCGAGGCGTGCGCCGACCGGCTCGATCTCCTCCGGGCGCTCGCCACGCTGCGGGAGGAGGAGCGCTCCGCCCTCGCCCTCGCCTACGGGCAAGAGCTGACCCACGAGGAGGCGGCGGAGATCCTCCGCTGCCCGGTCGGAACCCTGAAGACCCACATCCTGCGGGGCAAGGAGAAGCTCCGGCGGCTGCTCCTCGCCCCCGAGCCGGAGGGCGCGCGATGAGCGGCGAGAGCGATCGGCTGGACGACCTGCTCGCCCGGGATCCCTACCTGGACGACGGCGGGTTCACGGAGCGGGTGATGGCGCGCCTGGGCCCGCCGCGACGCGACCCGCGGCCGGTGATCCTGGGGGTCTCGGCGGCCGTCGCCCTGGCGCTGGCCGCGCTCTGGCTGCCGGCCGAGGTGCGAGCGGCGCTGGCCGCCCTCGCCTCCCTCCGGCCGGCGCTCGGCGCGGCGCCCGCCCTCGTCCTCGCCGGGGTCGCCGCGACGGCGGCGCTCGCCGTCGCCGCCCTCGGCCTGGTCGGGGAGGAGTGAGGGCCCCGCTCCGCGGTCAGGCCACCCGGCTCCACTCTGCGTTCGAGCGGAGGACGCAGTCCTCGATCGCCAGGCCCGCGAAGTAGTTGCCGGTGACGGCCAGCTTGCCGCCCGCCAGGCAGCGATCGATCTCCGCCACCAGCCCGGCGTGCCCGAGCGCGGGCGAAGGGAGGGTGAGCCGCTTCTCCGAGACCTCGCCCAGCTCGGCCGCCGGCACCCGGAGCACCTCGGCCATCCGGGCCAGGCGCGCCTCCCGCGGGAGCCCGCCTCGGAAGTGGAAGGCGAAGGCACGCCAGCGCGGATCGGGGAAGGGGTCGCGGGTCACCGCGGAGAAGAAGAGGTCGTCCACCGGCACCAGGAAGGCGCACTCCGGCATCCAGCAGCGCTCGCGCGGGAGGACCACCCCCATGCTCTCCACCTGGACGGTCCGCACCTGCCGGATGGCGTTCGCAAGCTCGTGGAAGGCCTCGTCGAGGAGGGAGGCGGCGACGTCGGGGGGCGAGGCCACGGCCACCCGCGGCGCCTCCAGGGTCCGCCCGTCGGCGGTGCGGACCGCGAAGCCGGCGCCGGCCCGGGTCACCGAGACCACCTCCACCCCGGTCTCGACGGCCACCCCCGGCGCGCGGGCGGCGAGGTCGCAGACCGTCTGCAGCCCTCCCTCGAACCCGAAGCTCCGGACGAACTCCTCCCGGCGGCGCCGCTTCTTGAAGAGCGAGCCCGGCCCATCGAGGGGGAAGCCGTCGGCCTTCTGCGAGGGGACGGCGGCGAAGAACGGCCCCAGCACCCGGTCGTAGTTCCGCCGGCCGAGGAGCCGGGCGTAGTAGGAGTAGACCGTCTCCCCCGCCTTCTTGCGCAGGATCCCGGAGGGGAAATGGAGGGCCGCCTCGAGCCAGTCGAGCTGGAGGAGGACCTTGGGGGGCGTGAGCCAGCGGTACTCGCCCTCGCGCAGCAGCCCGAACCGGGCCCTGGCCGGGCCGCGCTGGACGATCTTCGCCGTCGCGCCGCCCCCGGCGGCGACGTCGAGGAAGGCGCCGTAGCTGTTGTAGACGGTGTGCGCGCCCAGCTCGAACCAGTACCCGTCCGCCCGGCGGCGCGAGTCGAGGCACCCGCCCACCCGCCCGTCCCGCTCGAGCACCAGCGCCCGCGCGCCGGCCTGGCCGGCCTTCCAGGCCAGGGAGAGGCCGCTCACGCCGCCGCCGACCACGATCACGTCTGCCGTCGCCATGGGTCCCGCTGCCCTTCCGTGTGCCCTGCCCGGCCGGGCGGAGCGGCGGCGAGCCTCGCAAAGAATCGGCCCCGGCGCCAGAGGGGTTTTCGGCGCACCCGCCCCTCGCCCGAGCCCGTTCCGTCGCGCTGGCCGGGCGTCAGCGTTTGATCTAGAAAGGCGCCATGCGCATGCGGATCGGCTTCCTGGGCCTCGGCACCATGGGCGAGCCCATCGCCAACAACCTGCGGAAGGCGGGGCACGACCTCGCGGTGTGGAACCGGACCGCCGCCCGGACCGAGCACATCGTGCAGAAGGGCGGCACCCTCGCCCGGACGCCGCGCGAGTGCGCAGCGGGCAAGGACCTGGTCTTCACCTGCGTGTCGGACGAGAAGGCGCTCGATGCGATCCTGGAGGGGCCGGACGGCGCGCTCGCCGGGATGAAGGAGGGCGACATCCACGTCGACCTCTCCACCGCCGGCACGCGCTCGGCGCGGGCCCTGGCCCAGCGGGAGGCGAAGCTCGGGATCCGCTTCGTGGCCTGCCCCATCCTCGGCTCCAAGGTCGCGGCCGAGCAGGCCCAGGTGGTGCTGGTGGCGGGCGGCCCGGGGCCGGCGCGGGAACGCGCCCGGCCGGCGCTGCACGCGGTCTCGTCGCGGCTCTTCGAGGTGGAGGACCCGGTCCAGGCGGCGCTCCTCAAGCTCTGCGTCAACGCCGTCGGGGGGGCGATGATCACCGGCTTCGGCGAGGCGCTCGGGCTCGCCCAGGCCGGCGGCGTGGAGGTGTGGCGGATGGTGGAGGTGCTCCAGGCCTCCGCGTTCCACTCGCCCCTCTACCTCATGAAGGGCGAGCTGATCGAGAAGAAGGACTTCGCCCCCCGCTTCAAGGTGGCGCTGGCGGAGAAGGACCAGCGGCTCGCCCAGGAGGCGGCCGCCGACCTTGGCACCAAGGTCCCGGTGAACGAGGCGGTGCGCCGGATCTTCGCCGAGACCGCCGCCGGCGGCCGGGCCGACCAGGACATCGCCGCGGTGGCGGAGCTGTTCCTGGCGGCGAGGCGGAAGTAGGCGGCTACCGCAGCGCCTGGTCGACGGCCCGGACCAGGTCGTCGAGCTGGAACGGCTTCTTGAGGTAGCCGGCGGCAGGGCCGATCGGCTCCACCGCCCGGGCCACCTCGTCGGACGGGGTGGCGGAGACGAAGACCACCCGCGGGCAGGAGGCCCCGAGCTCCTCGCGGAGGTCGTGGTACAGCTCGGCGCCCGTCGTCCCCTCCATCCGGTAGTCGAGCAGCGCCAGGTCGGGCCGCTGCTCGCGGGCGAGGGTGAGCGCCTGCCCGGCGTCGCCGGCCGACATGGCGGAGTGCCCCATTCTGCGCACCGCCAGCTCCAGCGCCTTCCGGATGATCTCCGTGTCGTCGACGATCAGCACCTGGGCCATTCGTTCTGCTCCGCTTCTTCCCGTCCCTTGCCCCTGGGACATGCTCGAAGCGTGCCGGGAAAAGCGGCCTGATTCCGGGGATCGATCCGCCCATGTGCGCCACCCGGGGTCCGGAGACCCCGGTCCGCGCACACCGGTCCGTCACCGGTAGCGGGCGAGCGCTCCCCTGACCGTCTCCGCGAAGCTCCGGCGGGCGGAGGCGGGCGAGATCACCTCGGCGTCCCCCCCGAGGGAGAGGGCGAAGCGGGTCGCCCACTCCTCGCCGGCCTGGACCTGCACCACCGCCCCGCCCTTCTCCAGCCGTTTCACCAGGGCGATGCCCGGCCGGGCGAGCGCCCAGGCGGCGGCGAGCGGGCCGAGCCGGATCTGCACCGGGTCGCCGGAGGGGTCGGAGAAGAGCCGGGCCCGCTGCAGCTCCGCCTCGCCGGGGGGCTCGAAGCGGTCCGGGAGGACGGCGCACTCGCGGATCCGGTCGAGGCGGAAGGCGAGCGCCTTCCCCCGGGCGGGGTCGTGGCCGTAGAGGTACCAGTGGCCGAACCGCTGGGCGAGGGTGAAGGGGTGGACGACGCGCTCGCTCTCCGCGCCGCGCGAGGCCGAGTGGTAGGCGAGGCGGACGGCGCGCCGGTCGGCGATGGCGCGCTGCAGCCGGCCGAGGACCGAGTCGCGCGCCGGCGGGGCGCCCGCGTAGATCCGCCCCACCAGCTCGTCGAAGCTCGCCCGTCGGTCGCGCGGGACGGAGTCGCGCAGCGCCTTGACGGCCCGCTCCCGTCCCTCGCCCCCGAGCGCCCGGGCGGCGGCGGCGAGCGCGGCCGCCTCGCTCTCGGTGAAGCGGGGGGGGCGGGAGAAGCTCTGGTGGAGCGCCACGTAGACCCGATCCCCCTCGACGTAGAGGTCGAGGAAGTCGTCGGGGGCGAAGGGCGGGGAGCCCACCCCGAGGAGGAAGTCGAGGTCCTCGAGCAGCTCCTTCTCGCTGCAGCCGCAGCGGCGCGCCAGCTCCTTCACCGGGATGCCCGGGTGACGGACCGCGTAGGGCACGAGGAAGAGCACCCGGCGGAGGCGGGACTTGGGATCGGGCGGCGGGCGGGCCGGGGGCGCCCGGCCGGCGCGCTCGCGGGGCGGCGCCTCCGCCACGGCCCGGGGGGACGCGCGCCGGGCGCGGGCGGACGGCGCGGGGGGGCGGCCGCGCGGCGGCTTCCGCCGGACGGGGCGCGCGCTCACGAGAGCCCCCGGGCGAGCCCGGCCAGGACCTCGCGCGCCCGCTCGCGGAGCGGGCGCGGGGCGAGCACCTCGGCCCGATCGCCGAGCGCGAGCACGTGGCGCACCAGCCCCTCGCCGTTGGTGGCCTCGACCTCCACCACCGTCCCCCCGTCCTCCTCGCTCACCCTGGCACGGGCGCCGAAGGAGGCCAGCACCTCGGCCGAGACCGGCGGCTCGATCCGGACCCGGCAGCGGACCGGCGGGTGGAGGGTGAACTCCCAGGTCTCCCGGGTGGCGTGCTCGGCGAGCGAGAAGTCCTTCCTCGGCACGAAGTCGGGCGTGCGCGGCGCGGCCGGGTTCACCGCCAGCGTCTCGATCCGGGAGAGGTGGAACGTGCGCACGTCCTCGCGCAGGTGGCACCAGCCGACCAGGAACCAGGCCCCGCCCTTCTGGTAGAGGCCGTAGGGGTCGACGTCGCGCTCGGTGCGCTCCCGCCGCTCCGCCCCGAGGTAGGCGAGGTGCACCCGCTTCTTCAGGGCGATGGCGCGGGAGAGCTCCTCCACCCGCTGGGCGACGCCCGCCGGCCCGGCGTCGTCGGCCGAGAGCGCCCGGGCGGCGAGCGCCGCCGCCTCCGAGGCACCCGGCGCCCGCGCGGCGAAGGAGAGCTTGTTGAGCGCGTGGGCCAGGTCGCGGACGTAGGGGAAGGTCCCGCCCGCCAGGGCGGCCGAGCCGGCCAGGTAGAGCAGGGCCAGGTCCTCGGGCGGGAGGCGGAGGTCGGGGAGGTAGAAGTCGTCCTTGTCGATCAGGTAGCCGGCGGGGAGGTCCTCGTCGCCCGGCTCGTAGCGCACCGGGATCCCGAGCTCGAGCAGGTCGGCCTTGTCCCGCTCGAACTTGCGGATGGCCGCCTCGCCGCTGCCCCCGTAGTCCTCGGGGAACTGCTCCTGGATCTCGCGCCAGGAGACCGGCTCCGCGGCCTTGAGGAGGAGCGCCGCCACGTCGAGCAGCCGCTGATCCTTGTGCATCGCGCTGAACCTAGCAGGCGCGCCCCGCTCCGTCGACGTGTGTTAGGATGACGCGTCCCCGGGAGCGTGCGCATGGCAGGGCTCGGACTGGGTCCCCCCGACTTCGCGCTGTTCGAGATCGACGATCCGGACGAGCGGGCGAAGGCGCTCGAGGGGGCCCTGCAGCCGAAGCTGGTGGCCATCGGCGGCCAGTGCGTCTCGGGGCTCGCCCGGGTGGCGGGGAAGTCCCTCCACCTCCACCCCGGCAAGCTCGCCCGGCGGCGCGGGCTGGCGCCCGAGGAGCTGATCGTCGCCTTCTGCGACAGCCCCCGCGGCTACCGCGGCCTCCCCTTCCTCGGGGTGGCGGTCACCCGCGCCCACCTCCACGCCCGGGTGGGCGTGCGGGGCGACTCGCCCCGGCGCCCGGCCATGCAGCGCGCCCTGGAGCGCGAGGCGCAGAACCTCGCCCGCAAGGGGAAGCCGTTCCGCAAGCTGCGCCAGTTCCTCGACTGGAACCACGAGGAGCTGCCGGAGCTCGCCCCGGCCCACTCGGCCGCCTTCTGGCTCGAGCTGGGCGAGGAGCTCGCCCCCGGCCGGCCCGGCCTCGACGTCGGCATCGCCTGGTCGCGCGAGGAGGCCCGGAGCCTGGCCCTCGGCGACCTGCTCGGCGTCTTCCGCGACCTGGCCCCGCTCTACAAGGTGCTGGCGAACGCCAGCTGAGGCGGACCGGACCTAGGCGGCGCCCGGCTCGCCCTCGGCCTGGCCCTCGCCCTCGTCCGCGCCGGCGCCCTCGGCGGCGGCCACCGCCTCGCCCTCCGGGGGCGCGGGCGGGGTCCGGGTGTCGGCCCGGGCCGCCTCCTTCTCGGTGAGCCGGCGCTCCTCGCGGGCCGCCTGGCGGACCGCCTCCACCAGCTCCTCGTGGTCCTTGCGGAGCGCGTCGTGCCGGCGCCGCAGCTCGGTGTACCGGTCGGCGGCCAGCTCGAGCTCGCCGCGCTGCACCATGTAGACGCGCCTCTCCGTCTCCAGCCGCCCCCGGGCGCCCCGCAGCGCCAGCTCCAGCTCGCCCGCCTTCTTCCGCACCTCGGCGAGCTTCCCCTCCGCCTTGTCGGCGCGCTCCTTCTCCGCCGCCATCCGGGCCCCGTCCACCGCGGGCGCGGCCGGCGCGGCGGCCGGCGCGGGGGCGGCCGGAGGCGGCGCGGGAGGCGGCGCCTCGGCCCGGGCCCTGCTCCGCTCCAGGGCCTCCCTGGCCTTCTCCAGCTCCTTCTCCAGCCCTCGGGCGCGGGTCGCCTGGTGCTCGGCCTCCGCGCGGGCCTCGGCCAGGCGGGCGGCCAGCTTGTCGATCTCCTCCCGGAGCGCCTGGGCGCCGCCCAGCCGCTTCGCCGCTTCCTGCTGATCGAACGCCTTCTTCTTGGCCTTCTCCAGATCCCCGCGAAGCTGGGTCGCCTCGTCGCGCCGCTCCTTCGCCTCGACCTTGAGCTCGGCCGCGCTCTTGCGCGCCGCCTCCAGCTCGGCGGTGAGCTTGGCCTCGGCGGCGGCGTGGCCGGCGAGGGCGGCCTTGGCGGAGCGGGCGGACATGAAGAAGGCGATCGCGGCGAGGACGCCGACGAGCGCGACGAAGAAAGCGAGGCCGGTCATGGGGGAGGGGCTCCGGGTTGGGTGCGGACGGGATCCATCCCTATCGCAGCTTCGGGGCCATGGGAAGCGCGCCCGGCGCGCGGGCGGGGCGGGCGCGCGCCGTCCGGCGCGGTTAGGGATTCCTCCGGCCGGGACCCGCCCGGCGCGCTAGGATCGGCCTCTTCATGCGCCGGGTCGCGACCAAGATCTTCCTCGCCTTCGCGGTGGCCCTGGCCGCCTTCGGGGCGGTGGCCGCCTTCGGCGTGGCCCGGCTGCACGACCTCCGGCGGGACCTGCGCCTGCTCTCGGCCGGGTACCTCCCGCTCACCCGGATCGCCGCCCAGATCGAGGTCAAGGACTGGGTCACCTCGCGTGCCCTGGAGGCGCGCGCCCTCGGGCCGGCCGCCCGGCAGGTCTACCTCCCGGTGGCCCGGGCCCACTTCCCCGCCCTGGTGAAGGAGAAGATCGAGGAGGGCCGGCGGGTGGCCACCGAGGCGCGCGCCTTCGCCCGCGGCGACGAGGCGCGCTTCCTGGCCGACGTGATCGCCCGGCTCGACGCCCTGGCCGGCCGCTGGGGCGAGTACGACCGCGAGGCGAGCGCCCTCTTCGACGCCCTGGGCGCCGGGGAGGGGCAGGATCCCCAGTCGGCGGCGGCCTTCGAGGCCAAGGTCCAGGGGGTGCGGCAGCTGGAGAAGGGGCTCTCGCTCGACGTGAAGCTCCTCCAGGTGGCGCTGGAGAGCCAGATCGCCGACCGGGTCCGGGCCACCGAGCGGGCCGAGTCCGCCACGGTGGCCCTGATCGTCATCTACTCGCTCCTGGCGTTCGCCGTTGGGGCGGGCGCGGCCGCCATCTCCCACCGCCTCCTCGCGCCCATCGAGACCCTCACCGCGGGGGTGAAGGCGGTGGCGGCCGGCGATCTCACCCGCCAGGTCGAGGTGCGGAGCCGGGACGAGATCGGCCTCCTCGCCCGCGAGTTCAACGCCATGGCGGCCTCCCTCGACCGGCAGCGGGCCGAGCTCCGGCGGGCCGAACGCCTGGCCGCGGTGGGGCGGATCTCCGCCCAGATCACCCACGAGATCCGGAATCCGCTGAACGCCATCGGCCTCAACACCGAGCTGATCGCGGAGGAGATCGCCTCCCTCCCGGGCCCCCCGCGCGAGGCGCTCGCCCTGGTGGCCGCGATCTCGCGGGAGGTCGACCGGCTGAACGGGGTGGCCGAGGAGTACCTGCGCTTCGCCCGCCTCCCCCGCCCCACCCTGGCCCGCCAGGACCTGGGCGAGATCCTGGGGAACGTCCTCGACTTCCTGGCGCCCGAGCTGGCGGCCGCCCGGGTGGAGGTGCGCCGCTCCCTCGATCCGGGCCTCCCGGCCATCCGCGGGGACGAGGGGCAGCTCCGGGCGGTCTTCCTGAACCTGGTCCGGAACAGCCGGGAGGCGATGCCGGGAGGCGGCACCCTGGCGGTCACCACCCGGAGCGTGGACGGCGCGGGGGTGGAGGTGCAGGTCCGGGATACCGGCGGGGGCATCCCCCCAGGTGACCTGACGCGGATCTTCGAGCCGTTCTACTCCACCAAGGAGCGCGGGACCGGGCTCGGGCTCGCGTTCACCCAGCAGGTGGTCGAGGAGCACCGCGGGACCATCCGCTGCGAGAGCGCGGTGGGCCGGGGGACGGTCTTCACCCTCCGGTTCCCGGCCGAGGAGGCGAGGGCGATGGCCACGGCGGGCGAGGGGGCGGCGGGATGAGCCGTCCGCGTACTCCGGCCCGGCGGGCGCTCCCGGCGGGTCGCAAGCGCTCGCTCGGGAGGGGCGCCGACCGGGTGGCGATGCCCCGCGGCCGCGACCCGGCCCGCGCGCGTCGGGTCCGCGAGGACTGGGGCGAGGTCGACCGGGCGGTCCTCCCGAACGGCGTGCGGGTCCTCACCGCGCGCGCCCCGGGGCTGCACTCCGCCATGATCGCCCTCTACGTCCGGGCCGGCTCCCGCCACGAGGTCGCCGAGCGGAACGGGGTCTCCCACTTCCTCGAGCACCTCTTCTTCCGGGGGTCGATCGGCTACCCCGACACGGTGGCGATGAACGCGGTGGTGGAGAGCGCCGGGGGCAGCCTGAACGGCATCACCGCCCGCGACCACGGCTGCTACTTCACCCCCATCCACCCCGAGGAGGTGGGCACCGGGCTGGCGGTGCTGGGCGATCTGCTCCGGCGGCCGCTCCTGCGGGAGCTGGACGTCGAGCGCGAGGTGATCCTGGAGGAGATCCTGGACGAGGTGGACGCCAACGGGCGCGACATCGACCCGGACAACCTCTCCAAGCGGATCGTCTTCCGCGGCCACCCGCTCGCGCTCAAGATCGCCGGGACCCCGGAGATCGTGCGGCGCCTCTCCCGGCGCGACGTCCGCGCCCACCACGCCCGCTTCTACACCGGGGAGAACCTGGTGCTGGCGGTGGCGGGCGCGGTGCGCCACGCCGAGGTGGCGGAGCTGGCCGAGCGCCACCTGGGCCGGATCCCCCGGGGCCGGCTGAGCGTCGACGACCCGGCCCCGTCCTGGCCCGACGGCCAGCAGCTCGAGCTCGTGGACCACGACGACGCCCAGGCCGAGTTCTCCCTCTCCTTCCCCTGCCCGCCCGAGCGCCACCCCGACTACCCGGTCCACCTCTGCATCCGGCGGCTGCTCGACGACGGCCTGTCCTCCCGCCTCCCCTTCGAGATCGTGGAGAAGCGCGGCCTCGCCTACAGCCTCCACGCCGGCATCGACACCTTCGCCGACGCCGGCATGACGGTGGTCGACGGCGCCTGCGCCCCCCGCAAGGTCCCGCGGGTCATCGAGGAGGTGCTCCGCGTCCTGGGAAATCTGGCGGCCACCCCGGTGCCGGAGGAGGAGCTCCTCCGGGTCCAGCGCCGCCACCGCATGACCCTCGCCTTCTCGCTCGACTCGGCCGCCGACCTGGCCGGGTGGTACGGCGCGGGCGAGGTGCTCGCCGCTCCGGAGGGGTTCGAGGAGCGCTGCCGCCGGGTGGAGCAGGTGACCGCCGCCGACGTGCTCCGGGTGGCCAGGACCGCCTTCCGCCGGAGGAATCTGGTGGCGGTGGTGGTCGGGCCGGCCCGTCGCCGCGAGCGCGCCGCGGTGGAGCGCATCCTCGCCTCCACCAGCCTCGTGCCGAGCTAGCCCACGAACTCGCGCGGCTGCGGTTCCGTGTCGCGCTTGGCAACGGAGATACGCTCAGTAGAGTGGAGGTGGGCGACCCTGTCCGCCGATCGGGGTCGAGGGCGGGAGCGGCGCTGGGGGCGCGGGACCCGCCGGAGACGATCCGCGGCTTCGGGATGCCCGGAGGGAGCGGGCCCATGGCCTTGCGGTGGACGTCCGCGCTGGAGATCGGCGTCCCGGAGATCGACAAGCAGCACGAGGAGCTGTTCGAGCGCGTCGACCGGCTCTACGAGGCCATCCTCGCCAAGGACCGGGCCGGGGCGGTCCGCTTCCTGGACTACCTCCGCGACTACGTGGAGCAGCACTTCCAGCTCGAGGACGGCCTGATGGAGGCGCTCTCCTACCCGGACCGGGCCGCCCACACGGCGGAGCACGCGCACTTCGCCGGCGTGGTGGCCGACCTCACCCGGACCCTCCTCGCCCAGGGAGCGACGGCCGGCCTGGTGCACCGCGTCGAGCGCGAGGTCACCGCCTGGCTCTCCACCCACATCTACTCGGCCGACCTGGCCCTCGGCCGCTTCGTGCAGGCCCGGCACCCCCGCGAGGCCCTGGCCGGCTAGAGAGCCGATCACCTACACCTGCTCGGATCTCCAGGCGTCCCGCTCCCGGGCGACGGGGCTCGGGTGGCCCGGCGACGCCGCCGGATGCTACCCTCGACGGGATGGCAGACTTCGTCACCCGGGCGGTCGAGCGGCTGCGCGCGGACCCGCGCTTCAGCCGCAACCGCCACCTCGTCGCCCTCTCCTCTCCCGAGGGGCGCCGGGCCCTGCGCATCCACCGCCACCTCCGCTCCCTGGAGCGCGACCTGGCCGGCGGCGCGGCGGTCACGGTGGCGCCCGAGGCGGAGCGCGTGCGGCTCACCCTCCGCGGCCGGCGGGGGACCCGGATCGCCTGGCTCTCCCGGGCGGAGTACCGCCTGCTCTGCACCGACCCGGCCGTCCGGGCGGTGCTCGGGCCCCGGGACGGCGAGGGCGCCGCGCGGAGCCGGACCGGATGAGCTTCGAGCTGGACCAGGCGCTGCTCACCGGCGATCCGCAGATCGACGCCCAGCACCGCGAGCTCTTCTCGCGCGTCGACCGGCTGCTCCACGCCTCCCGCGAACGCCGCCGCGAGGAGGTGGCGCGGCTCATCGACTACCTCGGCGACTACGTGGTGAGCCACTTCGCGGCCGAGGAGCGGATCATGGAGGCGAGCCGCTACCCCGGGCTCGAGGCGCACCGCCTCGAGCACCGGCGCTTCCTCGAGGAGCTGGGCGCGCTCCGGCGCGAGTTCCTGGCCGACGGCCCCGGGCCGCTGTTCGTGATCCGGATCGGGAACCGGGTCACCGCCTGGCTGCGCGAGCACGTCTACCGCGTCGACCGCAGCCTGGTGGAGTGGCTCCGCGCCCAGCACCGCTGAGCGATCGGTCTCCCACCGCAACCTTTCCGCGCCTCGCCGGTTGAACAAGGCGGGCGCCCGGCCCGTCCTGCGAGAGGGAAGGGATGCCACCAGGACCCCGCCACCCACAGGAGCCGACCATGTCCGCCATCGCCCGCCGCCTCGCCGCCGCCCTCCTCGCCCTCTCCCTCGCCGCCCCGGCGCTCGCCGCCGAGGTGGACCGCCGCGAGGAGCGCCAGCAGCAGCGCATCGGCCAGGGGGTGGAGAGCGGTCAGCTCACCGCCCACGAGACCGCCAAGCTGGAGCGGAAGGAGGCCGCGATCCACCGGGAGGTCAAGGCCGACCGGGCCGCCAACGGCGGGAAGCTGACCGCCGCGGAGAAGAAGCAGGTCAACCACCAGCAGAACCAGGTCTCGCACGACATCTACCGCCAGAAGCACGACGCCCAGCACCGGTAGGCGAACCCCCTCGCCTGCCCGCCGCCCGCCCCGCCCGCCCCTCCCGGGCGCGGCGGGCGGTGCCTTCCGTCCTCAGCCCATCGCCGACCGCGCGCCCGCGCCGGCGAGCAGCGCCCGGAGCCCCTCGGCCGGATCGCTCCCCTCGAAGGCGAAGCCGCCCGGCGCGTCGCGGAGCACCGCCGGGACCAGCGCCTCCGACGGGCCGCAGACCACCACCGGCAGGCGCAGGACCCGGGCCAGCTCGACGAGGAGCGGCTCGCTGTCGTCGGCGGGGAGGAGCACCAGCGCCCCCACCGCTCCGGAGGCGAAGGGGCGCCAGAGCGGCCGCTGCCGCTGCTCCCCGGGCAGCTCGGTCAGGTCGACCCGCACGCCGTCGGCCAGGGTGAGCCGGCCGAGCGTCCCGAACCCCTGCGACGGCTCGGCCGCCGGCCGGTAGCCGGGCACGGTCTGGAAGCGGGCCAGGGCGGCGCGCCGGGCCAGCGGTCCGCCTCCCGCGATCACGATCTTCCCGACGGTCTGCGGGCCGGAGGAGCGGCCCCGGCCGATCCGGGCCCGGAGGGCGTGGAGCTCGTGGGCGGCGAGCAGCTCGCCCTCGGGCTGCCGCCCCGCCCCCTCGCGGAGCCGCGCGTAGCCGTGCTCGAGCAGGGCCAGCGCCGCCCGCATGGTCTCGAGATCGGAGGCCCGGCAGCGGTCGAGCAGCTCCTGGAACGGGCGGGGCGAGGCGAGGAGCGCCACCACCTCCTCGGTGATCGGGTGGAGGCCGGCCGGGATCTCGCTCGGGTGGACGGAGAGCTCGACCACCTGGGTGGGCGCCGGGACGGCGGGGAGGAGGCGCGCCGCCTCGTCCGCCTGCCGGAGCCCCTCCAGCACCAGCTCCTCCACCTTCCGCTCGATCCGCTCGACGGCCTTGTCCTGCCCGGGCACGAAGGCGAACTGCCCCTCGCGGCGGGTGAGGAGGCGGTAGAGCGCCTTCTCCCCGATCACCGGCCCCATGGAGGCGTCGACCACCCGTCCCTCGCGGAGAGCGATCTCGGCCCGCTCCCCCTCGCGCTCGATCGCCAGGCGGCCGCTCTTGCGGTTCACCGCCAGGATCTGGAGCAGGTCGACGAGCGGGATCTGAGCCAGGTTCCCCTCGATCTCGCGGCTCTCGCCGGAGACCGCCCGCGAGGCCTCCAGGCGGCGGAAGAGCTGGTCGATCCGCCCCAGGACCTCGTCCTGATTGAAGGGCTTGCGCAGGTAGGTCCCGAGCCGGGCCCGGTCCACGTCCACGCCGTCGCCCGTGAGGATCACCGGGATCCGCTCGGTGCGCGGGTTCGTCCGGAGGATGCGGGCGAAGGTGCGGGCGTCGAGGAGCGGGCAGCGCTCGTCGAAGAGGATCAGGTCGGGGAAGCGGAGGATGGCGATCTGGAGGGCGCGCGAGCCGTCCTTGGCGGCGTGGACCTGGTAGCCGCGCTGGCGCAACGCCGGGGCGAGGGCGCGGACGGTGGCCGGGTCGGGGTCGGCGACGAGGATCTTCCGGACCGGGGGCATGGGGGGCTCGCCTAGATGGGCTGCAGGTCGTAGAGCGCCTGGAGCTTCGAGACCAGGGCGTCCACCAGCGGCACGTCCGAGGTGTGGAAGATCCGGCCGCCCGGACCGGAGAGGAGGCCGTAGGCGGAGTGCTCGGAGAGGAAGAGCAGGAACTCGTGGCCGTCGAAGCGCTTGTCGCCGTCCAGGTAGACCTCGGTGACCAGCGGGTGGGTCGGGGCCTCGGGGGCGCCCGCCCGCGGGCCGAGGAGGTAGACGTGGGCGGAGGTGTCGCCGGCGCGCGCCCCCGGATCGCCCGCCGGGAGCCCGGCCCGCACCGGGGCCGCCCCGAGCCCGCCGCGCGCCCCGACGTAGAGCAGCCCCCGGGCGCGGGGGTCACGCCCGATCTCGCGGGCCGCCTCGCGCTGGGCGGCGGCGAACAGCTCCGGATCGGGCTCCAGGCGGGCGGAGGGCGAGCTCTCCGGGATGCGCCCGGCGTCGGCGAGGAGGAGGTCCACGAGCTCCCAGAAGCCGGCCGGATCCACGTCGCCCAGGTGGAGGCGGCGCAGGAGCGAGCCCCGCTGCTCCTGGACCCGGGCCCGGGCCCAGTGGAGCAGCTCGTCGAAGTCCTCCCCGTCCTTGGGGAAGGTGGCCGCCCCGAGGGAGAGCAGCACCGGGGAGCGCTCCTCGAGCTTCCGGACCGAGTCCTCCTTGCGGACCTCCTCCGCCGCCCGGCGGAGGAACATGAGCGCGCCGAAGTAGTCGGTCTCGGGGAGCAGCACGTAGTACTCGCCCTCGGAGACCTTGGCGAGGATGTCGGCGTCCCGGACCACCCGCGAGACGGCGGCCACCAGGTCGCGCAGCACCTTGCGGTAGAGCTCCCGCCCCGCCTCCTTCCGCATCTGCTCCACGTTCTCGATGGAGAGGAGCACGAGGGAGAAGGAGCGGGCGTAGCGGCGCGCCTTGTAGAACTCCTTCCCCGCGTAGTCGACGAAGTAGGCGAGGTTGTAGGCGCCGGTCTCCCGATCGCGCAGCCCCACCCGCTCGAGGGCCTGGAACCGGCGGGCGTTCTTGATGGCGATGGCCGTGAAGTCGGCCATGGTGAGGGCGGCGGCGTGCTCGTCCTTGCCGAACCGGCCCCGGGCCCGATCGGAGAGGAGCGCGACCCCGACCGGCTCGTCGTCGGCCACCAGGGCCACGGCGAAGGCATCGCCGGTCGGGAGGTCGGGTGGCCGGAAGGGCGCCCCCCCGCGGAGGAGCTCGGCCCAGCCCGGGCTCCGGGGATCGATCCGGGGCGGGAGGACCGAGCGGTCCACCAGCCCCCGGTAGCCGCGCAGCACCAGCTGCCCCTTCTCGTCCGCCACCCAGATCGCCGCCCCCTGGGCGTCGGTGACCCGGGCGAGGACCGAGAGGGCGAGGTCGGCGATCCGCTCGCCGTCGAGGGTGGCGAGGATCTGCTGCCCCTGGCGGAAGAGCGCCTGGGCGCGCATGAACTCGAGGTTCTCGGTGAGGAGCTGGGAGTGCTCCCGGCGGAGCTGGACCCGGGCCAGCCCCCGCTCGGCCATCCGGAGGAGGGCGTCGCGCTCCACCGGCTTGGTGAGGAAGTCGGAGCAGCCGGCCTTCATCGCCTCCACCGCCAGCCGGACGTCCTCATGGCCGGTGATCGCCACCGCCTCGAGGTCCGGATCGCGCCGGCGGGCCTCCCGCACCAGCGAGATGCCGTCCTGGCCGGGCATGACCACGTCGGTGAGGAGCAGGTCGACGCTCTCCTCGGAGAGGCGCGCCAGGGCCTCGGCCGCCGAGGAGGCGGTCCGGACCGCGTGGCCGGCCGCGCCCAGGACGTCGCGGTACAGCTCGAGGAAGAACTTCTCGTCGTCGACGACCAGGATCCGCCCGGTGGCCATCTAGAGGTCCGTCTCCCCGGAGAAGGCCCGCTCCGCCGGGCCGCGCATGGTGACGGCCACCAGGTCGCGCCCCACCGTGATCCGGAGGGCGCCGCCCGGGAGCCGGACCTCGATGGGCTGGCCCGCCGGGGCGAGGCCGCGCGAGACCGCCGCCACCGCCGCCGCGCAGGCGCCGGTGCCGCAGGCGTCGGTGAGCCCGGCGCCGCGCTCGTAGACCACCAGGTCGAGGCCGCCGGGCCCGGGCCGGGCGAACCCGGCGTTGACGCTCCCCGGGACGAGGGCCTGGACCTTCGGGCCCACCGCCTCGGCGCGCTCGCGGGTCGGGGTGTCGAAGAACACGGCGTGCGGGTTGCCCATCGAGACCCGCACCGCCCGCAGGGTCTCCCCGTCGATCCGGAACTCCTCCTCGCCCTGGAGCCGGGCCGGGCCCATCTCCACCGAGACCGCCTCGACCGCGCCGCCCCGCCCCCGGTGGACGGTGCAGGTGCGCGGCCCGGCGTCGGTGTCGATGACCATCGTCCCGTCGAGCCCGCGCCGCTCCGCCAGGTGGCGGGCCAGGCAGCGGATGCCGTTCCCGCACATGGCGGCCACCGAGCCGTCGGAGTTGTAGATGTGCATGGCCGCCGCCGCGCCCGGCGTCCGGGGCGGGAGGACGGTCAGGACCCCGTCGGCGCCGACCCCGCGGCGCCGGTCGCAGAGCCGGCGCGCCCGGGCGGCGTCCATGAGCGGGCCCTCCACGACCACGAAGTCGTTCCCGAGCCCCTGGAGCTTCTCGAAGCGGAGCGGCACCCCGGCATCATATAACGGGTTCCGCCGGCGGCGGGCGAGGCGGGCGGCCTGGGCGGTCGCACCCGCAGGACCGGCCTGGCCGGGCCCCTGGCGCTGCGCGACCGCCGGCTCGCCGTGGGAGTGGCGAGCCGGCGGCCGGTGCTGCGGGTCCCCCCCCGCCGAGCCGTCCTTCGATCAGGGCGCGAAGGTCGTGACCCCGAAGGTGCCGCCGGTCACGTTCACCACCGCCCAGGCGACCTGCTTGGTGGTGTCGACGCCGAAGGTGCCGAGGGCCGCGCCCGCCGTCCAGGCGCCGTTCACGAAGGTCGGCGTGCCGCCGGCGTTCTTCGAGACCACGTTCACCCACTTGCCGCTGGCCGCATCCTTGACGGCGAGGCCGAAGGTGCCGTCGGTGGCCACGCCGGTGGCGGCGTAGCTGAGCTGGATCACGTAGGTGTCGGTGCTGGGCGCGCCGAGGTCACCCATGCCCCAGAGGGTGAGGACGTCGCTCGAGGTGTCGGCGCCCCGGGCGGTCCAGCCGGTGTCCACCGCCTTGGTCATCGGGTAGACGCCGAGCGGATCCATGGCGACGCTCCCGTTCGTCCCCGCCTTGATGGAGAGGGTGGTCGGGACGGTCGAGGCCGAGGTGGCGAAGCTGTCGGAGATCCCGGTGTACGACCCGCCCTGCGGGACGAGGAACTCGCGGCCGTTGAGGCTGTAGCCGAAGGTGCCCTTGCTCTGGAAGTTGCCGGCGAGCGCCGGGGTGGTGGTGAGGGTGAGCTCGTAGTTCGGCGTGGGCGGCAGCGCCCCGGCGTAGCCGGCCGGGACGGCGAAGTACTCCACCGTCACCCGCGGGCCGTCGACCGTGACGATGTAGTAGCCGATCTCGTAGAGGTCCTCGGAGATCCGGGTCTGGCGGGCGTGGCCGAAGGCGGGCACGTCCCAGGCCACGTCGTTGGAGGGGTTGAGCGGCGTGTAGAACTTGTAGCTGTCGGAGGCGAGCACCAGGTCGTGCACCGAGCCGGAGAGCCCGTCCGTGGTGGTGAACACGGAGTCGAGGTGCATGTGGTCGTGGCCGCCGAAGTAGAAGTGCACCGCGTTGTCGCTCAGGCTCTTGATGAAGTCGTCCTGGCCCATCGGGTCGCTCGAGGGGTTCGCGCCGAAGAGCGTGTCGGTGTGGCTGTCGGAGACCAGGTGCTTGTGGCCGAAGACGAAGGCGTGGCCGCCCGAGGGCCGCCCGTCGAGGGTCCGATCGATCCAGGCCTCCTGCTCGTCGATCGAGTTGAAGGAGTTGTCGGCGGGGGTGAACTGGTCGAGGAGGACGAAGCGGGCGTTCTGGTAGTCGAAGGAGTAGCTCAGGCCGAGGAGGCCGGGGAGCTCCCAGGGGCTGGAGAAGCTCGAGCCGACGCTGAAGGTCGTGCCGGTCTTCGCCGGGATCGACACCAGCTCACCGGCCTGGAACGTGATCGCCAGGGCGTCGGCCGGGGTGGCGTTGTTCACGCCGTTCTGGGTCTGGGGGAAGAGCCGCTGGAACTCGAGGGCGCCGAGCTGCTGCGACTCGTGGTTCCCGCGGAGGGGGAAGAAGCCGATCCCCGCGTTGTAGAGGGCCTGGGCGAAGGCGGCCCGGGTCTGCATGGGCGCGCAGGGGATCGCGGTGCAGCCCTTGTCGGTCACGTCGCCGACCGCGACCACGAACTTGACGCCCTTGGCGATGAACTCGGCGTTGAGCTGGTTGATGATGTCGACGGCCACCGAGTTCGGGTTCTTCTTGTCGGCGTCCGAGCCCCACTGCGTGTCGGACATCACGGCGAACTTCCAGACCGGGACCACCGGGGCCGCGCCCGGGCCGGCGTAGGCCGGGCCGGTGGGGCCGGTCGGGCCCTGGGCGCCGGTCGGCCCGGTCGCGCCCTGCGGACCGGTGGGCCCGGTCGCGCCCTGCGGGCCGGTCGGGCCGGTCGCGCCCTGGAGACCCGTGTCCCCCTTCGAGCCAGCGCAGCCGGCGAGCGCCAGGCCGCACGCGCAAGCGATCGTCAACGAGCGAAACGCCTTCATGGAGACCCCTCCGAGAAAGAAGTGATGTGAAGACCCGTCGAGCGGCTCCCTGCCCCTGCCCGCGAGGGCGTCACTCTGCCGTGGCGCGGCTTCGCTGACGGTGACATCCCCGGAACGGGTCTGCGAAGGATTGCGGTCGACTTGATCCCGCGCTACCCCTTCCCCGTGCCCGGGCTCGCCTTCCTCCCCGACCTGCTCCTCGCCGACGGCGCGCTGCGCGCCGGCGCCGCGCTCTCCGTCCGCGACGGGAAGGTGGTGGCCGCCGGGGCGCCCGCCGCCGGCTTCCAGAAGGTGCCCCTCCGCGGCCGGATCCTGCTCCCGGGCTTCGTCTCCGCCCACGGCCACGCCTTCCAGCGCGCCCTGCGCGGCCGGGCCGAGCGGCGCCGGCAGGACGGCTCCACCTTCTGGAGCTGGCGCGAGTCGATGTACGCCGTCGCCGAGCGGCTCGGGCCGGACGGCCTCGAGGCGGTCGCCCGGCTCGCCTTCCTCGAGCTCGCCCGGGCCGGCGTCACCTGCGTGGGCGAGTTCCACTACCTCCATCGCGATCCGGCCGGCCGCCCCTACGCCAACCCCTCCGAGCTCGCCCTGCGCGTCGTCCGGGCGGCCCGCTCGGTCGGGCTCCGGATCGCCCTGCTCCGCGCCGGCTACGGCCGGGCCGGCGCGGGGGGACCGCCCGCCGCCGCCCAGCGCCGCTTCGTGGAGGAGTCCCCGGACGCCTACCTGGCCGGCCTCGCGCACCTGGCCGGCGCGGTGGAGGGCGACCCGCTGGTGTCGCTCGGGGTGGCGCCCCACAGCGTGCGGGCCTGCCCGCCCGAGTGGCTCTGCGCCCTCGCCGCCGAGGCGGACCGGCGCGCGCTCCCCCTCCACGTCCACGCCGCCGAGCAGCCGGCCGAGGTGGCCGCCTGCCGCGCGGAGCACGGGACGAGCCCGGTGGGCCTCCTCGCGCGGGCCGGGGCGCTCGGCCCGAGGACCACGCTCGTCCACGCCATCCACCTGGACGACGCCGACGTGGACGCGATCGGCGCCGCCCGCGCCACGGTCTGCGCCTGCCCCCTCACCGAGCGGAACCTGGGCGACGGGATCGTCCCCGCCGATCGCCTGGCCGCGGCCGGGGCCCGGCTCGCCCTCGGCGTGGACGCCCACGTCGAGGCCGATCCGCTCGGGGAGGCCCGCGCCCTGGAGCTCCACCTCCGGCTCGCCCGGGGGACGCGGGCGGTGCTGGACGAGCCGCCCGGCGGGCTCGCCCCCGCGCTCCTCGAGGCCCTCACGGCCGGCGGGATGGCGTCGCTCGGACTCTCCGGCGGCCGGCTCGCCCCCGGCGACCCGGCCGACTTCGTCCTCCTCGACACCGACGACCCGAGCCTGGCGGGCGCCTCGGGCGAGTCGCTCCTCGCCGCGATCCTGCTCGGCGCCTCCCCGGCGGCGGTGAAGAGCACCTTCGTGGCCGGCGAGCCCATCCTGGAGGACGGCTGGCCGGCGCCCGGGCGGCCGGCCGGGGCGGAGATCCTGGAGCGTTACCGGCGGGCGGTGGTGGACCTCTGGGGTGCGGCCTGAAAAATGGCGGCGGACCGGATCGCCCTCGCGTAGGCTCGTCCGGCCATGGACCTCGTCCCGCTCCTGCAGGCCCTCGTCGCGCTCGACACCACCAGCGCGCGCTCGAACCTGCCCGCGCTCGACCTGCTGGAGGGCGAGGCGCGCGGCCTCGGCTTCAAGACGCGCCGGGCGGTCTGGACCGACGCGGCCGGGGTCCAGAAGGGGAACCTGATCTGCCGCCGCGGCCCCGACGGTCCCGGCGGGCTCGCCCTCCTCGGCCACACCGACTGCGTCCCCTACGATCCGGAGTGGAGGGAGGCGCTCGCCGGCGCGCTGCGCGACGGGCGGGTGATCGGGCGGGGCGCGGCCGACACCAAGGGCTTCCTGGCCGCCGCCCTGTCCGCCGCGGGCCGGGCCCGGGAGCGGTCCGCCCCCCTCACGCTGGTCTTCACCGCCGACGAGGAGGTGGGGTGCCTGGGGGCGAAGGAGCTCCTCTCCGAGGGGCAGGTCCGGCCGCGCCACGCCATCGTGGGCGAGCCCACCGGGCTGGTGCCGGTCCGGGCGCACAAGGGCTACTGCGCGGTGGACGTGGAGGTGTCCGGGCTGGAGGGGCACAGCGCCTACCCGGAGGTCGGGGCCTCGGCGATCCACGCCGTGGGGCGGCTCTGGCCGGAGCTCGAGCGGATCGGCGAGGAGCTGCGGAAGAAGACCGACCCCGCCTTCTCCCCCCCCTTCACCACCTGGAACGTGGGCGTGCTCACGGGCGGCAAGGCCCGGAACATCATCGCCGGCCACTGCCACTTCACCTACGAGTGGCGCCCGCTGCCCGGCCAGGACCCGGAGCGCGCCCTCAGGCTCCTCGGGGAGGCCTGCGCCCGGGCCGAGGCGGCGAGCGGGGGGCGGGTGCGGTTCGTGGTCGGGCCGCTCAAGAGCGACGCCGCCGCCGTCACCCCGCCGGAGGCCGAGCTCGTCCGGTTCCTGGAGGCGGAGAGCGGCCACGCGGCCACCACCGTCCCCTTCGGCACGGAGCTCCCCGAGGTGATCGAGATCGGCGCCGAGGCCTGCGTCTTCGGCCCGGGCGACATCCGGGTCGCCCACCGCACCGGCGAGCACGTGCTCGTGGCGGAGCTGGAGCGTGCGGCCGCCATCCTGGCCCGCGCCATCGAGCGCTTCTGCGCCTGAGCCCGCGTCCGGGCGCGGCTACGGCACCACCACCGCGGCGGCGTCGAGGTCGAGCTTCACCCGCTCGATCGCCTTCGCCACGACGTCCCGGTGCTGCCGGAGGACCGCCAGGGCGCCGTCGATCCGGTCCCGGGGAGCGCCCCCCTGGAACCCGGCGTCGATGAGCCGCTCCTCCTCGGAGTCGGCGTGGGCCACCAGGCGCCCGAGCGCCTCCTCCCGGCGCCGCTCCAGGACGGCGCGCGCCTCCCGCTCCGCCGCCACCCGGGCCGCCTCCAGGGTGGCGGCCGGGGCCGGCCCCACGCCGGCGTCGGCGGCGTCCTCGATCTCCTCCTCGAGCCGCTGCGCGCCCCCAGGCAGGCTCCGGTGGCCGGGCTCGAGGTCCACCAGCACCGAGACCGGCGAGAGGTCGAGGTAGCGGGAGGCCTGGCGCGAGGCCACCCGCGCGCCGGGGGCGAGGTCGGCGGAGGTGGCGAGGCGCGGCTCGAACCGGGCGTAGAGCGCGCCCCGGCGCGGGGCCCAGCCGGCGCGCAGCGACGCCGTCCGGCCCGCGTCCCCGTCCCGGACCAGCCCCACCAGCGCCTCGACCAGCTTGTGACCGGTGGCGAACCAGTGGAGCTCGTCCCGGGCCACGGCGGTCTCGCGCCAGAAGCTGCCGAGGAAGGTCTGGGGCTCCTCGGGCAGGGCCATCCCGGGGAGGGCCTCGATCCGCATGCCCGCGCCAAGGGTGAAGGCCGCCTCGAAGGGGTGGACGTTCTGGTCGGTGTCCACCTCGATTCCGATCCGCCGGCCGATCTCGACCGCCACGTCCTCCAGCTCCTCCTCCAGCCAGCGGGAGAGCGTGACCAGGGCCGCCTGGATGGCGGGCTGGGCCGCCTCGGCGTCGCCGTCGATCCCCTCCGGCGGCTCCTCCCCCAGCCGCTCGAAGGCGGCCCGGACCAGCCGCGCCAGCTCGGGGAGCGCCGCCGAGCGGACGTCGAGGAGCGGATCACCCTCGTGCTGGGCCCGGCGCGCCCCCTCGACCCGGGCGGCCAGGTCCTGGCGGAAGGCCTCGCGCGTCCGCTCGGTCCGCTTGCGGCCGAGCGCCGCGAGCTCCTCGGGGAGCTGGGCGAGGACCGCGTCGAGCCCTCCCACCGGCTCCTCGAAGATACCGATCTCCTTCTCGTAGAGGTCGGCGAGGAAGGCCTCCTCCCCCGGCTCGACGACCAGGTGGATCTCCACCGGCCGGGTCTGGCCGAGCCGGTCCAGGCGGCCGATCCGCTGCTCGAGCACCAGCGGCGAGGCGGGCAGGTCGGCGCAGACCAGCTGGTGCGCGAACTGGAAGTTCCGGCCCTCGCCGCCCGACTCGCCGGAGAGGAGGAGCATGGGCCCCTCCGGATCGCGGAAGCGGGCCACCAGCCGGTCGCGCGCCTCGAGGGAGTGGGCGTCGTCGTAGAGGAGCGCCTCCAGGCCGGCCCCGGCGATGCCGCCCTGCAGGGCGCGGAGGGCCTCGAGGTCGTGGCCGAACACCAGGACCTTCTCGCCCGCGCGGGCGAGCGCCGCGCAGAGCTCCGCCAGGGCAACCGGCTTCCCGCCGGCCGCGACGTCGCGGCGGCGGAGGACCCGCCGGGTGAAGGCGCCGACCTTGACCCGGCGGTTCCGGACCAGGCGGGCCGAGAGCCCGTACCGCTCGGCGAGGTGGGCGAGGAGGGCGGCGCGGTCGAGCGCCGGCGGGGCGCGGGAGAAGGCCGGGTCGTCCGGGGAGAGCTCGCGCAGGCGGCCGGCGGCCGCGGACACCTCGCCGCCGGCGAGGAGGTCGCGCGCCACCTCGGCGTAGGCCTCGTGCTGCTCGAGGCGGGCGAGGAACTGGTCGAGGGTGGTGGAGGCGACCGGCTCGACCAGCCCGAGCAGGCGGAAGTACTCGCGCGGATCGAGCCGCACCGGGGTGGCGGTGAGGAGCAGGACGCCGAAGGAGGCGCGGCAGACCGGGGCGACCGCCGCGTGGAGGGCGTCCTCGGCCAGGTGGTGCGCCTCGTCCACCACCACCAGGTCGAGGGGCAGGTCGGCCGCGGCCGCGGCCAGCTCCTCGTCGGCGCGCAGCGCCTCGTGCGAGAGGATGGCGTGGGGGGAGCGGGCCAGGGCCGCCTCCGGCCCGCCGAGGGCGGCGATCCGCTCCGGGGTGAGCAGGGCGAAGAGGGCGTTGAACTTGTGGAAGAGCTCGGCCAGCCACTGGAAGGCGAGGTGCTCGGGGACGATCACCAGCACGCGCTCGGCGAGGCCGAGCTGGCGGAGCCCGGCGAACGCCAGCCCCGCCTCGACCGTCTTCCCCAGCCCGACCTCGTCGGCGAGGACGAAGCGCGGCATCCGGTCGGCGAGGATCCGGCCCGCCGCCCCCACCTGGTGGGGGAGGACGTGGACGCGGGAGGAGAGGAGCGCGCCGAGCGAGTCGGCCCGGCGGAGCGCCTCCAGCCGGACGACCCGGGTGCGGAGGGCGAAGGCCGAGGCCGGCCCGGCCTGACCCGAGGCGAGCGCCTCGATGGGGCCCGCCGCCGCCTGCTCCAGCGGGGTGTCGGCCGGGACCTCGGCCAGGGCCGGATCCCGGCCGGAGACCACGGTGATCCCCTCCCGCCCGGTGAACCGGACCGCCACGCGGCGGCCCTCGTCCGCCACCTGGACCACCACCCCCACGCCCCACGCCCGCTGGGCGCGGTGCACGACCTTCATCCCCGGTTTCCAGGCCATCGCGCCGCCCCCTTAACATCCGGGGCCGGGCCGGTCCAGCGAGACCATTCGCCCGCCAGATCGGGCGCTTCGAACGGCCTCCCCCACGCGCAGGACCGTTGACAGCCCCCTCCCGGCAAGCTAGAAACCCGACGCTTTCGCGCCTTGGGCGGATAGCTCAGGGGTAGAGCGTCGCCCTTACAAGGCGAGGGTCACAGGTTCGAAGCCTGTTCCGCCCATCCAAGTCGACGACTTGGGGTGTTAGTTAAGTCGGTTATAACGCCGGCCTGTCACGCCGGAGGCCACGGGTTCGAGTCCCGTACACCCCGCCAGTAACGAGGCCGGGATTCCTCGGGAAACCGAAGGGGTCCCGGCCTCGGTGTTTGTGGTCGTCGAAGCGGATACCAAGGGGATGCCAAGAGCGCTGGAGGCGGCCGCGAAGGCGAGCGACCTCGCGCTCCGCGCTCCGCCTTGCGGAGCTGCAGGAGAGGTGGCGAGAGCGCGCTGGTTGGCCGCGCAGGCACTCCAGCGCGGAGGCCCTCATCGTCGAGCTTCCCGCCCACCCCATCGTCGCGGTGGCGACCGCCCTGGCCCGGCCCCGCACCGTCCCTTCGGCGCTGGCTGCCCGATCCTCGCTCTCCGGTCCTTGCGCCGACCTCACGCCGACGACAGCTGGCTTGCCTCCGTCCGACCGGGTGACCGGAGGCAGGGGATCGCGGGTGGACCACCCCTTCCCCCGCCTCCGGCGCCGTTCAGGTTCGCGAAGAGACCCCAGCGACGGCGGCGGCTTGCCCTCACCACGCGAGGTCGGAGGGGGGCGATGGGGTTCCCCGTGAATATGATTGCATGTCCAACCGTCGCACATCAAATCGTCGCAGGCGGCCTCCCCACCGGGGCTGCCGATGACCCACAGGCTGGAGGAGGAACCGACATGAAGAGAGCGCTGATGGTCGCCGTCGCCGCGGGCTTCCTCGGCGGGTGCGCACACACCCAGCCGCAGGCGGCTGCCCCCGCCGTCCCACCCGCCGCGCCCGCGCCGGCGCCGGTCGCGAGTGCGGTGGCCCCGACGCCCGCCTCGTGCCGCTCCGACGTGGACTGCGCCTCGAGCGAGCTCTGCGTGGGCTCCAGGTGCCTCGCCATCCACCCCGGACTTGCCGAGTGCAGCGTCGCCCCCGTTCACTTCGGGTTTGACGAGGCCCGCATCCAGGACGACGATCGACCGGCCCTTCAGCGCGCGGCCCGGTGCATCGAGGGGAGCGCAGGCACGCGCGTGGTGCTCGAGGGCAACGCCGACGAGCGAGGGACCGTGGTCTACAACGTCGCGCTCGGCTCTCGCCGCGCGAATGCGGTTCGCGACTACCTGACCGCCCTCGGCGTCCCCGCCGCCCGTCTCGGCACCGTGAGCTACGGCAAGGAACGGCCGCTGTGCACCGATCACGACGAGCCGTGCTGGGCGGTCAACCGGCGGGTGGAGCTGAACGGCACCGCTCGACCCTGAGGTCTCCGCTCCAGACCGGAGGCGCACCGTGAACGTCGCTCCTCTACTGGCGCTGGTCTTGGCGGGCGGCCGTGATCCGTTTCGGGGAAGCTGAGGCGGGAGCCAGCGTGGCCGCCACGATCCCGGCCCTGGCTCCTCCCGGGGCCGCCACCCTGGTCGTACCCACGAGCGACGCCGAGCAGCGGTCGAGCGAGGAGGGAGCCGGCGCGGCCCGATAGGGCCCGGAGTTTCCATGTCGCCGCCACCCGACTCCAAAGGAGCACGACGGGGCGTCGCCCCGCTGGCTGCAGCCATCCTCGGAGGCGTGGCGCCCCTCGATCTCCGGATCTTGGGTCGCACCTTGCTCCACGCCGGTCTCGTTGGAGTACTCGCCGGACTCGTGGGGGCGGCCTTCTTCGGGGCCCTGGAGACGACCCAGACGCACTTGCTGGGACTGGCAGGCCTCGAGCCGCTCCGCGCCCGCGGCGAAGCGCTCCTCTCGGTCGGCAGGGTCCGGCCGTTTCGACCCTGGCTCTTGGTACTGTTGCCCGCCCTCGGCGGGCTCGCCAGCGGCATCCTCACCAGCTGGCTTGCCCCGGAGGCCGCCGGCGGCGGCGGCGACGCCGCGATCGAGGCGTATCATCACGGCGGCGTCCTTCGGCGCAGGGTGGTCCCGGTGAAGGCCGCGGCCGCGGTCCTGGCACTCTCCTCGGGCGGGTCCGGCGGACGCGAGGGGCCGACCATGCAGATCGGCGCCGCCCTCGGCGCCGCGGTGGCGCGAGTCCTGCCGACCAGTCGCGCAGAGCGCCGCGTGCTGCTCGTCGCCGGGATTGCCGCCGGCATCGCCGCGGTGTTCCGGACGCCGCTGGGCGCGGCGCTCCTCGCCACCGAGATGCTCTACCGGGACGACTTCGAGTCCGACGCCCTCCTTCCCTCCATCTTCGCCAGCGTCGTGGCTTACTCGGTCGTGATCGCGCTCCTGGGCGACAGCAAGCTCTTCGGCGACCTCCCCCGCTTCGGGTTCCGGCCGCTCCATCTCCCGCTGTATGCCGTCGCGAGCATCCTGGTGTCTCTCGCGGCGGTCCTGTTCGTGCGACTCCTCCGGCTGGTGCAACGCGCGAGCGCGCGGTCGGGCGCTCCGGTCTGGCTTCGGCCGGCGTTGGGCGGCGCCCTCATGGGCGGCCTCGGTACGTTGCTCGCGCTCTGGGTGACGCACGCTCACGGGTCCTCGGCGGCCGGTTTTGGGGTCTTCGGGGGTGGTTACGGCGTGCTGCAGGTGGCGATCACCGGGGCGGACTGGCTCCCCGCGGGCGGGCGGCTGGTGGCGCTGCTCGGCGCCGTCGCGGGCCTGAAGATGCTCGCCTCGGCCATGACGATCGGCTCGGGCGCCGCCGCGGGCGACTTCGCCCCGTCGATGGTGATCGGCGGCCTGCTCGGTAGCGCCATCGGCCACGCCGCACGGTCCGTGCTCGGCGATCCCAGCATCCAGCCTGGCGCCTTCGCCCTCGTGGGGATGGGAACGTTCTACGGGGGGTTGGCGCACGCCCCCCTTTCAGCGCTGGTACTCGTAGCCGAGCTCGCCGGAAGCTACGACCTCCTGGTGCCGATGATGCTGGCCGTCGGCATCGCCTACGTCGCGCTCCGCAGGCACTCCCTCTACCCCGCCCAGGTCCCGAACCGAGCGGCCTCTCCGAGGCATCGGGCCACGCCTCCCGGCACGGAGCTCCTCGCGGCGCGCCTGCAGACGGTGGCTGACCTGATCCTGCCGCAGGAGGTCGATCCGGTGAATGACCACGCCCCGCTCTGGTCCATCGCCATGGCGGCGCAGCGGGCGAGGCGCCAGCGCGTGGTTGTGGTCCATGGCGCGGCGGGTCCGAAGGGGCTGGTGGAGCTCGACCTCGTGCTGCAAGTCCCGCCCGAGGAGCTCGGCTGGATGCGGTGCAGCGACGCGATGGTCCCCTTCATCTCCCTTCCCCGGGAGGCGACCTGGGGCGACGTGGCAAGTGCCCTGGAACGCTGCGGGCTGTCCCAGGTTCCCATCTCCGCGGGAGGCACGATCGTGGGCTGGGTGGGAGACCGCGAGCTTCGTCAGGCACTGCTCCGTGCGAATCCGCCGGACTGAGGTCGCCGGGACACCTGACTAACGCTCGAACGAGCGCATGAGGCCCTCCAGGACCGACACGGCGACCTCGACGTTTCGTGCGGGAATCTCCTCGAGAGCCCCCCGGACGACGGCCTCGACCGTGCCTCGGCGGATCCGATCGATGGCGCCACCCTTGTGGGTGAGGGTCAAGACCGAGCGGCGCGAGTCCTCTTGGTCGACGCTCCGGTTCAGGACCCCGCGCCTGACCAGCCGCTTGAGGAGGCCGGTGAGCGTGCTCGGGTGCACGCGAAGGATGCGTGCGAGCTCGCCCGCGGAGATCCCCGGGTACCTCCCCACGAGCCGCACCGCCATCCGCTCCGGACCGCTGATCCCGAGAGCGGCCTTCATCCGCCGGGAGGTGGACTCGAGCCCGTGGTTCACACCCCAGAGCGCGCGCATGAACTCGAGGACGGGCCCAAGCGGCCTCTCCGGCCGAACCGGTGCCTCATCGGCCCCGCCGCCGCGCTGCATCGCTCTCCCTGCGCTCGCCGCCATGGAGGGCTCCTCGCCGTCAGTCGTACCACAACGACGTGCTTCGGCGCGCTCAGGCCTTTGCCTGTGCGACCAGGCTGGCCCGAGACGCTGCGGCGCGGTAGGCCCGGAGGATGCCGCGCGACGTCAGGAGGCCCACGGGACGCTCGCCGTCGAGAATCGGGGCCATGTCCGTGCTGGCGTCGGTGAGGACGCGCATCCCGTCCTCCAGGCTCTGGTCGGCCGTCACCGCCACCCGGACGGTCGCCGTGGAGATCGGGGCGCTCCGTTGATCGCTCGGGACGCGGCGCAGGACCTCCCGGCTGACGCTCCCCACCACGCTTCCGGAGGCGTCGGTCACCGCGGCCCCGGTCGCGTCGGAGGCGGTGATCCTCCGCAGTGCCTCATCGATGGGAGTGGCGGAGGGGAGGCTGAGCAGGATCTGCTCGCTGGCTTCCCTCACCGTGAGCGACGCCAGGAGCGGGACCCCAAATCGCGCTCGATGGAACGGGGAGCTCGCGCGGTCCCGTAGCTGAGCGCGGTAGATGCTCTCGTCCCCGACCATCGCCGTCGAGATCGCCACGGCGATCATGGCGGGGGCGAGGAGGGAGAGCGTCCCCGTCATCTCGGCCACCATGAGCATGACCGCGAGCGGCGAGTGGGCGATCCCGCCGAACAGGGCCATCATCCCGATGATCACGAACGGCATCGGATCGGACGGAAGAGCCGGGAGAGACAGGGCGAGCCCGAGTCGCCACAGCCCGGCCCCGATCATCGCGCCGACGACCATCCCCGGCCCGAACACGCCCCCGGAGCCACCCGAGCCGATCGTGAGCGAGGTGGTGAGGATCTTGGCGAGCGGGATCGCCAGGATGAGGAGCGGAGAGAGCGCGAGGAGCCCTCCCCGCGTCATCACCTGCTGCACCCATCCGTAGCCCGTGTGCAAGACCTGCGGCATCGCCGTGCCGATCAGGCCCACGGCGAGTCCGCCCAGGCCCGGCCTGACCCAGCGGGGGAGCGGCAGGCGCCGGAACAGGTCGGCGGTTCCGTAGAAGCACCTGGCGTAGAGAACGCCGCCGATTCCGCAGACCAGGCCGAGCCCGGCGTAGTAGACGAGCTGGATCGGGGAACCGAGCTCCAGCGAGGGGTGCGCCCCGAACATCGGGCCGTAGCCGAGGAAGGCCCCGTACAGCGTGTACCCGACGATGGAGGCGATGAGCGAGGGGATGATGGCTTCCACCTCCATGTCGTGGAGGTAGAGGATCTCCGCGGCCAGCAGCGCGCCGCCGAGCGGCGCCCGGAAGATCGCGCCGATGCCGGCCCCGACGCCCGCCGCCACCGCGATCCGCCGGTCCTGGGGATTCTTGAGCACCGCGTGCCCAAGGATCGAGCCGAAGCCGGCAGAGATCTGGGCGGCCGGCCCCTCGCGGCCCGCCGACCCACCCGTCCCGATGGTGATCGCGGATGCCACCAGCTTCACGAGCGGAATGCGCGGGCGGATCCACCCTCCCCTACGGTGAAAGGCCTCGATGGCCGCGTCGGTGCCGTGACCCTCCGCCTCGGGCGCCAGCCCGTAGACGATGACTCCAGAGAGGAGCCCGCCCAGGGTGGTGACGATCGGGAAGACCCACGGGCGAAGGGCCGCGGTGGCGGGGGCCCCGCCCTCGCCCACCGGGCCGGGCGGCACGTAACCCGCGAGCCTTCCCAGGGCGAGCGCACCGACCCATTGGATGGACTTCGTGAAGAGGATCGCGCCGGCGCCCGCGACGATCCCGATGGCGCTGCCGACGAGCAGCCACTTGGCCAGGTTTCGAGAGCTCTCGTAGCCCGCTCCGTTGCCGATCGGCGAGAACAACCGTCCAAGGCCGGCGAGGGTCACTTGCTCGCGCACCTCTCCTGCGGCGCCCCTGTCCATGGCCCATGCCCCTTCTCGCTCCAGCGCCGGCTCGCCCGCCTGCTCAACCCATCCTGCCAGCGAGGATTATCGTTGGCCTGCCAACGGCATGCATGACCAAGAGCGGGCCGCCGGGATCACCCACCCGCGCCTCATGCAGAAGTCACCCGAGACGTCACTTAGTTTGATATCATATTATTTGCCCGCTGGGCATCGGACACGTCGCCGGGGTTGAGGCGCGCCCCGGAGGACGGACGGAGAGCGCCTGGTGATCCTGTGGGGTGGCGTCTCCGGAATGCGCCGGGCCGTCCTCCGGGGGTGCGCGAGACATGTGGACCGGGCTGCACGGGGAGCTGGGCGGGTCGGGCTCCGCACCCCTCCGGATCGCGCTGATCGCCGCGGTGGGGGTGGTCGCGCGACGCGTGGGGAGCGGCGCGCTGCGGGGCGCCGAGCGCTCCGGGACCATGCATCGTCGCCTCGGGGTTCTGAAACGAAGGTTCGCGCGGGGCGGGATCGACCGCGCGAGGTTCGGGGAGAAAGGGCGGCAGGGTCATCGGGGTGTCTCCCGGACGCATCCGCAGAGCTCCGAGAGCTGACGACCGGTCGCCGCGCGCAAGTACCGAGGAGGATCGAATCATGACCCCGTGGCGAAGGGCAGCTCTGGTGGCCGCGCTGGCGATCGCGTGCGGCGTGCCGAAGGAGAAGTATCAGGCGGCCGTGGCCGAGGCCGAACGCAACATGAAGAGCTCCGACGACCAGCGCCAGCGCGCGGACGCCTGCGAGGCAAAGGAGCGGGACACCGAGGCCTACGCTCGGGCAGGAGAGCAGCGGGCCTCCGAGCTCGCCCAGCGCCTGAGCGAGCTGGAGAAGGCGGCCTCGGCAGCCAGCGCCGACGCGAGCCAGCAGCGCGAGCTCGTCGCGCAGCTCGCCAAGGCCAAGGAACTGCTGCAAGCGCAGAGCGAGAGCGCCAGCGCCGAGGCAGCCCGTCAGCGAGATCTGGCCGAGCGGCTCCTGAGGGAGAAGAGCGCTCTCCAGGCGAAGAGCGCCGAGTACGAGTCGCTGGCGTCCTCGCTCGACAAGGAGATCAAGGCGGGCCAGATCAAGCTCTCGGAGCTGCAGGGCAAGCTGACCGTCCGGATGGGCGAGCGGGTCCTGTTCCCCACCGGGTCGGCGACCATCAGCGCCGACGGAAAGGCCACCCTCCGGAAGGTCGCGGATGCCTTCGCGTCGGTCCGGGGCAGGGTGATCCGGGTCGAGGGACATACGGACGACGTCCCCATCCACACCGCGCGGTTCCCCTCCAACTGGGAGCTCTCGGCGGCGCGAGCCATCGCCGTCGTTCGCTACCTCCAAGAGCGCGGCATCGACCCCAAGCTCCTTGCCGCGGCTGGCTACGGCGAGTACCAGCCCATCGCCTCCAACGACACCCCCGATGGGCGCGCCGAGAACCGCCGCATCGAGATCAGCCTCGCCGCGCCGATCCAGGAGCTCCCGACCGCCAAGGCTGGCCCTTGAGGACCACCCTGCCGACGCTGCGAAGTCACGCGTCGGCCGAGCCGTCCGGGCGAGGAACTCAACCGTAGCTCGGCACGTCGAGACGTTTGCCGAACATGGCTCGCGCGCACCAAGCGCCGATGGGCTCGAAGCACATGAGATTCAGGACGAGGTTGCGGAACCGCCGCAGGGCTCGGGCGAACGAGGCGTCCGGTGCCTCAGCGGCTGGCAGCGAGGAGGAGGCCCACGACCGCGCCGCCGAGGATGAGCCACGTCGAGCTCACCCGGAAGCCGAGGAGCAGGGCCAGGCTCGCGAGGGCGATGAGCGCCGTCGGGGCGTCCACCACCGCCGCGCGGGCGAGCTGCACGCTCACGGCGGCCATGAGCGCCAGCGAGGCGACGTTCACGCCGTCGAGGAAGGCGCCGGCGACGGCCGATCGGCGAAGCCGCGGGACGAACGGGCCGCTCGCGGCGACCAGGACGAACGAGGGAAGGAAGATCCCGACCGTGGCGGCGAGCGCGCCCGCCGCGCCGTGAAGGACGTACCCGACGAACGTCGCCGTGGTGAACACCGGCCCCGGCGTCACCTGGCCGATGGCCACGGCGTCCACCAGCTGCGACTCGGTGAGCCACCGCAGGCGCTCGACGAGGTCCCCGCGCAGGAAGGCGAGGAGGACGTAGCCGCTCCCGAACACGACCGATCCCGCCTTGAGGAAGACGAGGAACAGCTTGGCGATCGAGACCTCGCCCGCGACGGCCGTGGCGCCCGTCGCCAGGAGCGGCAACGGCGCGAGCGCCGGGAGCACCACGTGCCGGGCGCGCGCCGCCGCGGCGATCGCCCCCCCTGCCGCCAGGAGGATCAGCGGATTCACTCCGAGGGAATAGAGCGCCACGGCCGAGGCCCCGATGACCGCGAGGAGCCAGGACTTGACCGCCGCTCGCCCGAAGGTCCAGAGCGCCTGGGCGATGACGGCGACCACCACCGGCTCGATGCCGCGCAGGAGGCCCCCCACCGCGGGGAGCGTGCCGAAGCGCACGTAGGCCCAGGCGATCGCGGTGACGATCAGGGCCGCCGGCAGGATGAAGCAGGTGCCGGCGAGCGCGAGCCCGGCGAGACCGGCCCGGCGGTAGCCGACGTAGATCGCCACCTCGGTCGAGCTGGGCCCCGGGATCAGGCTCGCGGCGCCCACCAGGTCCAGGAACTCGCCGGCCGTGAGCCAGCCGCGCCGGCGAACGAACTCGTGCTGCATGAGGGCGATGTGCGCCGCGGGCCCGCCGAAGGCGGTGGCCCCGAGCCGCAGGAACGTGAGGGCGAGGTCGCGATGCCTCGCGAGCCCCGGCCGATCGACGGCGGGCTGGCCCGCGTCGCCCTGTCCGGGGCCGCCAGCGGCCTCTCGTCCATCGGATGGCACGGCCGCCCTCGCCCTCCCTGGTCGCGGCTTCTCCTCATCCCCTTCATCGCCCGGGGCGAGGTCCCGGTGCGAGCCCCCGAGAGGGACCCCGCGTCGGGCACGTTCGAGATCCGCGGTCGCGCGAAGCCGCCGCCTGGCCGACCGGGCCCGGCCGGGCGGCGGATCACCACCCCTGCAGCAGCGTGTAGTGCGCGAGGAGCATCTCGCCGCGCTCGAAGATGCTCGGGGTCGCCGGGTAGCGCGCGTGCCGGATCGCCCAATCGACCGAGACCGACAGGGCGTGCGGGCCGTACAGCCGCCCGGTGACGGCGGCGTGGGCCCAGGTGATGTCCTCGGAGGAGCCCGTCGCGTACCACCCGGAGATGAAGTACTCCTTCGCCGTCAGGTCGACGATCACCCGGTCGCCGAACAGGGCGCGGAGGTCGACGAGCGCATCGGCGCCGGGCCCGTAGTGGTAGTCGCGGTCGTAGAGCTTGTGCATCGAGCCGCCGCCCGCCCAGGGCAGCACCTCGGCCACCCCGGTGCCGTGCAGCTGGAACCCGCCCCACGTCCCCACCAGGCTCACGCCGGGCCCGAGGCCGAAGCCGCTCACCTTGAAGACGGACTCGCCGATCACGTCGTAGGAGGCGAACAGCCCCCAGAGGCCGACGGAGCGGTCCGCCGACGAGATCGTGTCGCCGACCACCAGGCCGCGGATCTGGAGGCTCGCCGAGGGCAGGGCCTTGCCCGTGAAGGCGAAGGTGGCGCGGAAGTCGAAGTGGTCGAACGGCTGCCGCAGGGTGAGGTCCGGGGTCCCGGGGACGCCGTAGGTGATGTGCGCCCCGACGCTCGCCCAGGGGCCGGTCTCGCCCGACTGGGCGCCCGTGTTCACGTCCTTCCCCCGCCCGGCGATCACCATGCCAGCCTGGAACTCGCCCATCCACGAGGGCGGGAGGAGCGCCGGACCGTTGTAGCGGTTCCCGAAGAAGAGGTCGTTCGCTCCGGCGACCGGCGAGATCAGGAACGCGCCGACCTTGCGCCAGCCGCTGGGCCGCCCGTCGCTGGAGTCGAGGACCAGGCGGTACATCCGGTACAGCACCTCGCCGAGGACGCTGCCGCCGCCGGGCGTGACGATCTGATCGTTCACCGAGGGGGACTGCTTCTCCATGAACTGCTCCCACATCAGGGAGCCGAGGAAGGAGAAGCCGAAGGACTCGTAGGCGCCGTGGCCCGTCGAGCGAGCCGCGTTGTAGAAGGCCGACCCCTCGTAGGGATGCCCGAACTGGTTGATCCAGTACGTGTCGGTGTCGATGATCCAGCCCTTGTTGAAGTTGTCGCCGATCGTGCTGAAGCTGATCTTGGCGTAGGGCGCCCCCGACCAGTACGACGCCTGCCACATGAGGAGGTTGATCCCCACCACCTCGCCGAGGGCGAGCCAGCTGTTCTTGCGGGGCTCCACCCCGGGCGCCTTGAAGTCCGGATCCGCGAACGGCGACTGGAGGCGATACCGCACCTCGTCCCGGCACGGCACGACCTCCCCCGGGCGCGAGGGCGGCGCGGCGAGCAGGTGGAAGGTGGCCTTGCGGGGCTCCCACCCGGGCGGGCGGTCCGGAGCGTCCGGAGCCGCGAAGGGCGGCCGCTGGCTGGTCCGCGCCTCGTATCCGCACAGCTCCACCTCCGCCGCGCGCGAGGCGGGCGCGGCGAGGAGGAAGAGGACCGCCATCAGCGAAAGCCGCGCGAGGCCTCCTGGGCTCGTGGCTGCGCTCATCCGAGGGGGTCCGGGATGCCGTCGGCGTTGTCGTCCATGTAGGCGGTGATCGAGGCGAGGATGTTGGCCTCGATGGTCGCCTGGACGGCCGGATCGGTCGGGTCGAGCGGCTCGCCCGCCGCCCCCTGGAACCAGCGGTTCGGCGCCACGTTGACCGTCAGGTTGTTGTGGTTCAGGCCGGCCCGGAAGACGGACGGCAGCACGAGCACGGTCGTGACCGAGGACTCGAAGGTGAACTGCGCGCCCCCCGGCATCCGCCCCGTGATGACGAAGGTGTGTCCCTCGAGCGGCCCGAGCCCGGGGTCGGCGGCCACCTCCTCCGCCGTGACGGGCTGGAGCTCGACGACGGTCTGATAGAACGAGGACCACTTCAGGGACCTCGGCGGGACGATCTCGGTCATCGCGCCCGGCGCGAGGCCGTCGCCGGAGAGCGCCACGTACACCATCGGCGGGCTCACCGCCTGGTCGCCGGGCGCGGGCGTGCCGTCGGTGGTCGGGTTCTCCTGCAGGCGGAGGTTCCGGAGGACGATCTGGAGCTGGTCGATCGAGATCCCGGCCACGACCGTGGAGCGCGTGAAGGAGGCCACCGGTGCGGCCTGGCTTCCCTCGGGTGGCTGGTCGCCGGTGCGCAGATGGACGGTGATGTCCTTCCCGCAGGCGACCGCCAGCACGAGCGCGAGCGGCGTTGCGCGGAGGAGCCCGGACCGGAAGCCGGCGACGGGCGCCCTTCTCATCGGCACCGGTGGCATCTCCGGTCTTCGTTTCACCTCTCGACGCAGCAGGGTACTGGCCCTTGGTCGCGACCCAACCGGGGGCTGGACGCTGGCAGCCGTCGCCGCTCTCCCGGGCCGGGGGTCCTCACGTCGCGGCGGAGCGCAGCCGGCTCGGACCTCTGCACCGTCCGGTGCGCGGTCGCGTCAGAAATGGAGCGCGATCCCGCCCGGCGCGGGCGACAGCGTCACGCCGTGGACGAGGCGCATCTCCAGGAGCGGGACGCCGACCCCGAAGGCGCCGCCCACCGCCGCGCCCACGACCACGTCCGTGAGCCAGTGCTCGTCCCCCGCGATCCGGAAGTAGCCGACGGCGGTCGCGAGGGTGAGCCCGACGGCCCAGATCCAGGGGGCCGCCGGGTCGCCCCGGATCGTGTCCTGCATCGCCTGGGACACCGCGATCGAGAAGGCGAACGAGGTGTGCCCCGACCAGAAGCTCTGGTACAGGCCGGAGGCCTGCCCGGGGGCGGGAGACGACCCGGGGCGGAGCCGGGCGAAGCTGTTCTTCGCGACGACGGTCGTGAGGCTGCACAGGGACGCCGCCTCCGCCACCACGAGCATGTCGCGGCCGGCGTTCTCCCAAGAGGTCGTCGACCGGATCGCGTCCCCGGCCGCGAGGATCGGGATGGTGACGCTCGCGAGGGCGTCGGAGGCGCGCTGCGCGTCCCGGGGGTGCGTCCAGCGCAGCGCGTCCCGGACGTTCTCATCGAGCTGGTTCGGGCTGCAGAACTTGCAGTGGTCGGGTTTCCACGTGACGAGGAGCACGCTCTGCAGCACCAGGGCGCCGACCGCCGTGCCCCCGGCGCGCCAGGCATCGGCGCGAAGGTCGGCGCCGTCGTCCGCGCGGGCCGGGGGCGCCGCCGACAGCGCGACGGCGACGAGGGCGGCTCCAGCGGTCCGGCGGACGGGGCGCATGGGACTGCGAGTCGTAGCAGCCCGCGGGGACGCGGCAAGCGGCCTTCCGGGTGCGTGCGTCGACGATCGCGCCGTCGCGGACCGGGGATGCCGGCCGCGCGGACCGGTCAGCCCGGGCGGCGCGTACCTCGCGAGCGGGCAGCGTCACGGCGCCGCCCCGCGCAGGCCCGGGGCGATGGCGAACGCCGCCCGCGAGCCCCACGCCCGGGACCACGCGCCCCCAGCGAGCCGGTAACGCCCTCGGCACCCGCGGCGTAGACCGCTTCGCCACCCCATTCTCGGAGGTTCCCATGCGAAGCGTCATCCGTCCGTCGTTGCTCGCCCTCGTCAGCGTCCTCGCGTCCAGCGCGCGAGCGCAGGAGGAAGGCGGCGCCGGCGCGGTGTTCACGATGTCCGACGATCCGACCGCGAACACGGTCCTGGCCTTCAGCCGCGCCGCCGACGGTTCGCTCGCGCCCGCCGGGACCTTCGCCACCGGCGGGGCGGGCTCTGGCGGCGGCGAGGGCGTGCTCGGCTCGCAGGGCTCGGTGACCCTCAGCCGGGATGGGCGCTTCCTGCTGGTGGTGAACGCCGGGTCGGACGAGGTCTCGTCGTTTCGCGTCGAGGGGGCGCACCTCACCCTGGCGGGCACGGCGCCCTCGGGCGGCCTGCTCCCGGTGAGCGTCGCCGAGCAGGGCGGCGTGGTCTACGTCCTGAACGCCGGCGGCGCCGGCAACGTCTCGGGCTTCCGCCTCGGCGAGGCGGGCGACCTCACCCCGCTCGCCGGATCGACCCGGCCGCTGAGCAGCGCCACCTCGGGACCCGCCGAGGTGGCGTTCGACCCCTCGGGGCGCAGCCTGGCGGTCACCGAGAAGGCCGCCCGGGCGATCAGCCTGTACGCGGTGGACGATGAGGGCCGGGCCTCGGCGCCGAGCGCCCTCCCCTCATCCGGCGCGACGCCGTTCGGCTTCGGCTTCACGGCCCGCGACTTCCTGGTGGTCTCGGAGGCCGGTGGGGGGCCGTCGGGCACGAGCGCCGTCTCCTCCTACGACGTCGACAGGGCCACGGGCGAGCTGATCAGCGGGTCGGTGCCGGACTTCCAGCGGGCGGCGTGCTGGCTCGTGGTCACGCGCGACGGGCACCAGGCGCTCGTGGCCAACGCCGCCAGCGGCGACGTCTCGTCGTACGCCATCGACCGCAAGGGGCGGCTGGCGCTCGTCGCGGGCGCCGCCGGGCAGCTCCCGCCGGGCGGCAAGCCCCTCGACCTGGCGCTCGCCCGGGGGGACCGGCTCCTCTACGTCCTCGACGCCGGCAACCACGGCGTGGTCGCCTTCCGGCGGAGCGGGGACGGCGCCCTGGTGCCGCTGGGCACCCGCGCCACGGGGCTCCCCGCCAACGCGGTCGGCATCGCCGCCCGGTGAGCGGCGCGTGCGCTCGCCGCCCCCTCCGGGCGGCGAGCGCCGACCTTCGGAGCCGCTACCTCGGGCTCACTTCTTCCCCGCGTCGTCCTTCTTGTTCATCTCGTCGGCGAACGTCTTCACCGCCAGGCGAACGCCGCCGAGGGCGCGCCGGAAGAAGAAGGAGATGTCCGAGGGGTCCTTGACGATCAGCTCGAAGGTGGCGATGACGTTCGTCTTCGTCACCCAGACCTTGGCCACCTTCGTCGACATCATCGCCTGGTTGGCCGCGTTCAGGGCCCGGCGCCGGTCCTCCTCCCCCTCGAACTTCCAGAAGCCGGGGAAGAGGAGCTGGAAGAAGTTCTTGTCCTTCGGATCGATGATGATCACGTAGCTGCCGCCCTCGTACTTGAAGGCGACGTTGCCGTCCGCGTTGATGGAAGGCGCGTAGCCCTCCTGCTTGAGGAAATCCGTGTAGACCTTCTGCAGGTCCTCCCGCGGGGCGGGCGTGTTCTGGGCGCGGGCAGTGCTGGCGCAGGAGGTGAGCAGGGCGAACAGCGCGACCATGGGGAGGCTGCGGCGCATCCGGTTTCTCCTCGGGACAGGGTGTGCCGTGCGGGCGACGGCGGGCGTGCTTCGGCCCAGTCTTGCGTATGCCCACGGGCAGAGGCAAGGGCCGCGAGCGGCGCCGCCGAACGTACACGCGCCGCCGTTGCCCGGACCCTGACGCCCGTGCCAGCATCGGGGGTGCGAAGGGAGGGGCGATGGCATTCCGCGGTGCTCGGCGGGTCCAGCGGTCCGCCGGGGCGCCCGGGGCCGCCTCCCGGGCGTTCGCCCTGGCGATCCTCCTGCCGCTCGCCTCGGCCTGCCTGCCGCCGCGGACCGCGTCGCGGGACCCCGCCAGGGAGGAGCGCCTCTACCAGGCGGCCGTCCTGCACCAGGCGTGCGACGGCGGGGAGGCGGCGAGCTGCACGGCGCTCGGCCTCATGTACTGGAAGGGCGATCCGGTGGCGAAGGACGCGGCGCGCGCGGCGGCCCTCTTCCACCGAGGGTGCGACGGCGGCCACCCCCAGGGCTGCGGCCAGCTCGGCATCCTCTACTTCAAGGGCGAGGGGGTGGAGCGCGACGCTCCCCGCGCGGCGCTCCTCTTCCGGATGGCCTGCGACGACGGCTTCTCGATGGGATGCACCGACCTGGGCGTGCTCCACGAGCGGGGCGAGGGGCTGGCCAAGGACCTGGCCCAGGCGGTTTCGCTCTACGACCGGGGCTGCAACGGCGGGTCGGCCGCGGGCTGCTTCGATCTCGGGCTGCTCTACGCCCGGGGGGACGGGGTGGGGAAGGACGAGGCCCGCGCGGCCTCGCTCTTCCGGATGGCCTGCAACGGCGGCCATGCCCCGGCCTGCGCCCGGGCGAGGCAGACCGCAGGCGGTCCGGCGGGAGGGAAGTAGGCGGGGCCGGTCCGAGCGCCCCCCGGCTTCGCTTGGCCCCCCGCGGGGGTGGCGGAGGCGAGCGGGGTGGGTACACCTCCAGGGCGCGGCCGAAACCTCCCGGCCGCCTGCGGGTTCGAGATCCCGGCCGTGAACCGCGTCCTCCGCTCGTGCCTCGCTGTCGCCCTCGCCTCGGCGGCGGGATGCGCCGGCTCGCTGCCTGCTCCTCGGCCCGGGGGGCAGGACGATCGCCTCGCCGCCGCGCACGCGCTCGACCGGCTCGCCTTCGGCGCGCGGCCCGGGGATCGCGAACGGGTGGAGCGGATGGGCGTCGACCGGTGGATCGACCTCCAGCTCCATCCCGAGCGCATCGATGAGCGCGCGCTCGAGGAGCGGCTCGCGCGCTTCCGCGCGCTCGAGCTCGGCGGCCAGGAGCTCCTGGCGCGCTACCCGACGAGGCCCCTGCTGCAGGACGTCTCCCGGGGAGAGCGGCCCATGCCGGGCGATCCCTCGCTGCGGGCGATCTACGAGGATCAGCTCGCCGGGGAGCAGGGGGCGGAGGCCGGCGCCACCGGGCCGGCCGTCACCCTCGAGGAGCTCGCCGACCTCCCGGCGGCCGAGCGCCTGCGGCGGCTGCTCGCCCTCCCCCCCTCGGTCCGCCTCGAGCTCCTGCGGGAGGCGCGCGGCCCCGCCCGGCGGCGCCTCCTCGATGGGCTGGAGCCCGAGGAGCGCGACCTCCTCGCCGCCCTCGAGTCGCCGCGGCGCGCCCTCGCGGAGCAGGCGGCCCAGGCCCGCCTCCTCCGCGACGTCTACGCCGAGCGGCAGCTCCTCGAGGTGATGACCGACTTCTGGCTCAACCACTTCAACGTCTACGCCGAGAAGGGGCCGGACCGGTGGCTCCTGGTGGAGCTCGAGCGGGACGTCCTCCGCGCCCACGCCCTCGGGCGGTTCCGCGACCTCCTCGGCGCCACCGCCCGGAGCCCGGCGATGCTCTTCTACCTCGACAACTGGCTCTCCGCCGGCCCCTCCTCCCTGCGCGCCCGGCGGCACCCCGGCGCAGGGCTGAACGAGAACTACGCCCGCGAGCTGCTCGAGCTCCACACCCTCGGGGCGGAGGCCGGGTACACGCAGCGCGACGTCGTCGAGGTGGCGCGTTGCTTCACGGGCTGGACCATCGAGCGCCCGTTCAAGGAGGGCCGGTTCGTCTTCGATCCGCGGATGCACGACCCCGGCGACAAGCTCCTCCTCGGCCACCGGATCGCCCCCGGCGGCGAGCAGGAGGGCGAGGAGGTGCTCGACCTCCTCGCCCGGGATCCCCGGACCGCCCGGCGGATCGCGCTGAAGCTCGCGGAGCGGTTCGTGTCGGACGATCCCCCGGACGCCCTGGTGGAGCGGCTCGCCCGCCGGTTCACCGCCTCCGACGGCGACGTCCGCGCGGTGCTGGTCGAGCTCTTCCACGCTCCCGAGTTCTGGGACCCGTCCTCCCGCCGCGCCAAGCTGAAGACGCCGCTCGAGCTGGTGGTGTCGGCGGCGCGGGCCTCGGGCGCCGAGGTCGAGGACGCCGGGGCGCTGGCGGCCGCCCTCGGGCGAATGGGGATGCCGCTCTACGGGATGGCGACCCCCAACGGCTGGGCCTGGACCGCCGCGGCCTGGGGCGGGCCCGGCGCGCTCCTCGAGCGGTTCGCCTTCGCCCGGGCGCTCGCCACCAACCGGCTGCCCGGCGTGCGCGTCGCCCCCGGGCAGCTCGCGGGCGGCGAGCCGGCGGCGGCCCCCGAGGCGGCCCAGGCGCGGCTCGAGGAGGGGCTCCTCGCCGGGGAGGTCTCGCGGAGCACGCACGCCGCGGTGGCGGAGGCCCTCGCCGACCCGCGGCGGCGGCCACGGCCAGGGGGCGATCCGCTCGAGCTCGCCGTGGCCCTGCTGCTCTCCTCCCCGGAGTTCCAGCGCCGGTAGCCCGCCCGGAGGCCGACCCCCGTGACCCTCTCCAGGCGCGACTTCGTGAAGCGGGGGCTCCGGGCGGCCGCCGCGGCCGTGGGCGCCCCCGGCCTCGCCCGCGCGGCGCTCGCCGGCGGGCCGCCCGGGAAGCGGCTCGTGGTGGTCTTCCTCCGCGGCGCGATCGACGGACTCAACGTCGTCGTCCCCCACGGCGATCCCGGGTACTACGCGCTGCGCCCCTCGATCGCCGTGCCCCGGGACCAGGTGCTCGACCTGGACGGCTGCTTCGGCCTCCACCCGGCCCTCGCCTCGCTCGCGCCACTCTACCGGGGCGGCCACCTGGCGCTGGTCCACGCCGCTGGCTCCCCGGATCCGACCCGCTCGCACTTCGACGCCCAGGACTACATGGAGTCGGGCACGCCCGGCGTGAAGTCGACGCCCGACGGCTGGCTCGACCGCTGCGGGCGGCGGGTCGGCTGCGGCGCGGCCCCGCTCTGCGCGGTCTCGGCCGGGAGCACCGTCCCGCGGATCCTGGCCGGTCCGGGCGGGAGCTTCGCCCTGGGCACCGGCACGCGCGGCGGCCGGGACGCACGGGAGGAGCAGGCGGTGCGGGCGATGTACGAGAGGAGCCTGGACGCCCCGCTCCGGGAGGAGGCGCGGCAGGCGTTCCTCGCCTCCGCGAGGCTCGGGGCGCTCGAGGGCGCGGGCGCGCCGCCCCCGGGCGGCGGCGGCGCGCTCGGGCAGGCGCTCCCTCGCCTGGCGAGGCTCCTCCGCGCCGATCCCGGGATCCGCCTGGCCTTCGCCGACGCGGGCGGCTGGGACCACCATGTGAACGAGGGGGGCGCGGAGGGGCAGCTCGCGAACCGGCTCCGGGAGCTCGCCGGCGCGCTCGAGCGCTTCTGGGAAGGCCTCGGGGACGCCGCCGGCGAGACGGTGCTGGTGGCGCTCTCGGAGTTCGGACGCACCGCGCGGGAGAACGGATCGCGCGGGACCGATCACGGCCACGGCAACGTGATGCTCGTGCTCGGGGGACCCGTCCGCGGAGGGGCGGTGTACGGCCGCTGGCCCGGGCTCGCCCCGGAGCAGCTCCACGAGGGCCGGGATCTGGCCGTCACCACCGACTTCCGGCTCGTCCTCGCCGAGGTGGTCGATCGCCACCTGGGCTGCGATCGCGTCGACGCGGTCTTCCCCGGCTACGCGCCCGGTCCCGCGGGGTACCTCGGCCTGCTCGGCTGAGGGGACGGCGCCGCGACGAGGACGCCGCTACCGCTGGCAGATCACGAGATCGCTGGTGTGCGCGGGGTCGACCAGGTCGCCGACCACGACGCAGCGCTGCAGCGCGCCGATGTCGCTCGAGAAGCTGATCGACCTCGGGCTCGAGCTCCCCTGCACCCGCGTGCCGACGAGCACGTAGCCGTTCGCGCCGCCGTTCCCCGCCCCCGCGGCCGTGAGCAGGTAGCCCTCCGCCGCGAGGCCGATCGCCTCCACCTGCACCTGGTCGAAGGTGGTGACGACGGTGCGAGCCTCGTAGACCGTGGCCGGGTCGCGCGACCAGGCCGTGGAGACGTAGCCGATCAGGCCGCCCTGGAAGGAGGCGGCGGTGATCACCCGCCCCTGGGCGGCCTCTGCGGAGGCGGCGGCCTGGAGCGCGTCGGGCGCAGCGGTGCCCAGCGCGGAGGAGAAGGCGCCGGTCTGGGTGGTCTGGGCGAGCGACGCCGCGTAGACCCCCGCCGCCTCCTCGAGGTCGAGCGAGGTGACCACCGAGTCCGGAGCCAGGCCGGCGGCCCAGCCCCCGACGTCCTCGACCCGCCCCGAGTGGTAGACGGTGGTCATCCCCGGCGCCGGAGCGACGTACTGGGGCCAGCCGCAGCTCGCGTACGACGCTTCGACCCCGCAGTAGCCCGGGAGCACCAGCGGCGTTCCATGCCCCGACCCGTAGGTCGTCGTCTCCGCCGAGTACGTCGAGGCCTGGAGATACCCGAAGACGTCGTAGCTCAGCGTGAATGGCGCGCCGATCCCCTGGAACCGGAGATCGAGGGGCGGGAAGACGGAGAGGCGCGCCGGCTGGCTCTCGAGGCTCCCGCCCCCGAGGTTGACGACGAAGACCGAGTAGATCGTGCCGTCGTCCGCGAGCGTGGCGGGGGGCGTGACGAGATGGGAGTCGGTGGCCCCGGGAAGGTCGACGCCGTTCCGGCGCCACTGGTAGGTGAGGCCGCCGGTGCCGGAGGCGTGGAGCTGGAAGACCGCGGTCTCGCCCACGAACGCGGCCGTGTCCCCCGGCTGCTCGAGGATCTCCGGCGGCGCCCCGCTCCCGCTCCCGCCCCCGGCGCAGGCCGGCAGCAGCGCCGCGGCGAGGAGGCCGCGCAGCAGCCGCCCCGCCTCAGCGGGCGATGATCGCGATGGCGCGCGCATCGGCATCGACGCTCCCGTCGGTGAGCGCCACCGGCGCCCCGTTCTTCCAGTACGTCACCACCGACCCCTGGTAGCCGGCGACGTAGACGTCGCCGCCGTCCACCGCCACCGCCTTCGCGAAGGACTGGCTCGCGCCGTAAGTCAGGTCCGTCGGGACGCCGTTCGTCCAGACCTTGGCGACGTCGACGTTCCCGTCGTTCTCCCCCCCGGCCACCAGGACGCCCTCGAGGCCCACCGCCAGCGCGACCGCCTTGGCGCCGAAGAGCCCGTCGGTCAGGTACGTGGGGATGCCGTCCCTCCAGAGGGTGGCCACCAGCTTCGATCCGGAGGCGGTCCACCCCGCGACCAGGACGTGACCGTCGGAGACGGCGATGGCCGAGGCGACGGCCGGGCTGGTGCCGTCGGAGAGCACGTGGACCACCCCGTTCACCCAGTACCTGGCCACCTGGGTGAAGAGGAACGAGCCCGGGGAGACCTCGGTGCCCTCGACCTCGTACCCAGCCACGTAGACGTCCTCTCCCGACACCGCGATGGAGAGGGCGTTGGCGCCGCTCGTCCCCGTCGACAGGGTCGTCGGGACGCCGTCCTTCCAGACGCGCGCCGCGGGCCCCTCGTAGCCGGCCACGTAGACGCTGCCGTTCGAGACCGCGATCGCCTCGGCGAAGGCCTGCACGGTCCCGTCGGTGAGCGGGACCGCCACCCCGTTCCGCCAGGTGGTCGCCACGTCCGCGGTGCCGCCGTCCACGCCGCCAGCCACGTGGACGTCCTGCCCCGAGACCGCGATGGCGGTGGCCAGCGCACCGTGGATCCCGTCGCTCAGCGCGATCGGGGAGCCGTTCTTCCAGAGCGTCGCGACCTGGACCGTGCCGTTCGACTCCCACCCGGCCACGTAGACGTCCGAGGGATGGTGGGTGACGCACCCGGTGAGCGCAGCCGCGGCGAGCGCGGCCCCCCCGCCCGTGCCGAGGTCGCACAGGAAGCCTCCACGAGGCCGCGGGCGCCGGGCGCTGGTTCAACGCCCTCACGGCGCGACCCTGGTCGACGCACGCGTCCGGAACCGGAGGCCGCACCCCGTCGGCTTCCGGGAGGGCGGCGGTGTCCGGGTGGGCTTCCGGCCCGAGGTACGGCGGTCGCTGCT